>Ga0116227_10005035_pt1 | contig 28253 bp, 23 predicted proteins | sample S1TSphgellanicum_FD_89693 | JGI IMG/M metagenome (GOLD analysis project Ga0116227, IMG submission 89693) | Host-associated microbial communities from peat moss isolated from Minnesota, USA - S1T2_Fb - Sphagnum magellanicum MG | ecosystem: Host-associated > Plants > Peat moss > Unclassified...
AAAAAACCAAAACCAAAACCGAAAGCACCTTTCTTGGTTCTTAATAGCCCCACTTTCTTAGCTCCTTTTGATGAAGAAGTCCTTTCCACTCCCAAAAAAGGCTCCTCCTTGTGCTCTTCATAACCTCCCTTTTTATCGCTTCAAAGCAATTACCTCCTTCATTTCCAAGCTTGTGATGAGAGAGAGCTTCATCAACTAGTGCAAACAAACATTCTGAAGGTAAAGTTAGTGTTAAATGCCTACATTTTGCAAGAGCTTTTTTTGCTGCTTCACACATTTTGTAAGCTGCTTCTGCGGGTCTTTCTTCTTTTGTTGTTGTTTTGACAAAGGAAGTCTTCTTCTACTACACCTGAAGAAGAAGGAGAAGAAGAATGCACAAGTGTTGTAGACTGTAGTAAAATAGCTAGCTATCTATCATTTGTTGCCTCACATTTGCAAGTTTTCTCGGAGACGGTTTCGCTCATTTACACATTTTGCAAGCTTTTTTTTTTTTGTTTGTGACCAAGCTTGTTATGAGAGAGAGAGCTTCATCAATTAGTGCAAAAACATCTGAAGGTAAAGTAGTGTTAGGTTTCCCCATTGTTTTGCCTAATTCTTGCAAGAGCCTTTCCTTCTTCATATATTTTGTAAGCTTCTTCTGTGGGTCTTCTTTTTGTTGTTGTTTTGAAAAAAAAAGAGTCGTCTTCTATTACACTTGAAGAAGAAGAAGAAGAAGAAGTAGATTGCACAAGTGTTGCAGACAGTAATTAAGGTAGCTATCATTTGTTGCTTCACATCTGCAAGTTTTTTTCTGGGGACTTCTTTTGCTCATTTACACATTTGCAAGCTTTCTTTTGTTTGTGAGCAAGCATGTCATCAGAGCATCTTAAGGTAAGTAGTGTTAGGTGCCCCCATTGTTTTGCTTAATTTTTGCAAGAGTCTTTGCTTCTTCACAAATTTTGCAAGCTGCTTCTGTGGGTCTTCTTTTTGTTGCTTTGAAAAAAGAAGTCTTCTTCTACTACACCTGAAGAAGAAGAAGAAGAAGAGGAAGAAGAAGATTGCACAAGTGTTGCAGACAGTAGTAAAGTAGCCATCTATTATCGATCATTTGTTGCTTGACATTTGCAAGTTTTTCTCTGGGGAGTTGCTTTTGCTCATTTACACATTTGCAAGCTTTTTGCTTGTTTGTTTACAAGTCCTACGTTTGTTTTCTGTGTGTCGTGTTGCTTTTGTATGGAAATCCTGAATAACAATGGAGCTGATCAGTTGCAGTTTGCTTCCTTCTCTAGGGTTGTGGGAAGAGCTGGAGAAAAGGAGACGATCGGAAAAGCCTTGAAGAAGGGGAATGACTCAGAAGTAGAGGAGGAGGAAGAGGAGGGCAAAGGGATCTAAGACTAGAGGGAAGGAGGAGTTTCGTGATCAGCAGCCAGCCGTCAGTTCTTTATTGTGCTACAACACTGAGACGGAAGAGCTTTCACCGCGAAAATCTGGCCGGGAGGTTGTGAGTGGTAAGTTGGAGTTATTGGTCCTGTGTTCGCGAAAAGGGCAGATCTTTCATGCAGCTGTGTGCACATGCTGCGGCGTGGAAAACTGGGGCGGGAGGTGGAGCAGGTCCCGTGAGGAGCAGATCCAGTGCAGGAGAGAGAAGGGGGGATTTTGGACCTTTTGCCAGGATAGGCGAAAAGGCTTGCTGTTGTAGGACATAGAAAAGCGTTGGCAGAAAGGTTTCCGAAGGAGGGGAGGGGGCGGAATAGGCAGCTGGGCCAGCAGAAATGCGCCTAAGGTTGGGAGGTGGAGGAGGAGGAGGAGGGGGAGGTAGAGGAGGGGCAAATAATGTATCATGGAAGGGCATCATGGTGTTGTGTTTGGCGAGTTTTGGAGTTGGGTTGCTATTTACGAACAGGATGTGGAGTGCCTTGGACGAGAGTGAAGGCGTCAGACAGGATTGTAATCCAAAGCCAAAGCCCTCGTCCAACAACGAAGAGGCAACACAGAAAGACATCTTTGAGGAAGTAAGCAAGACGCACCAAGTGATTCAAACTCTGGACAAGACCATTTCATCTTTGGAATTGGAGCTTGCAACCTCTCGAGCTCAACAAGAAAATGAGAAGATGGGGATTATTCCTTTGCTGGAGAATAATGCAAGGGAGCCTGCTGAGGGAAGACAAAAGGCCTTCATGGTAGTAGGAATCAACACTGCTTTCAGCAGCAGGAAACGAAGAGACTCGGTACGAGAATCCTGGATGCCACAAGGAGAAATGCTCAAGCGATTGGAGCAGGAGAAAGGCATAGTGGTCAGGTTTGTGATTGGTCACAGTGCCACACCAGGTGGTATTCTGGATCGAGCAATTGAGGCTGAAGATGCACAGCATTCTGATTTCTTAAGACTAAATCATGTGGAGGGCTATCTTGAGCTTTCCATAAAGACCAAGATCTTCTTCGCTACTGCAGTTAACAAATGGGATGCGGATTTCTATGTCAAAGTAGATGATGATGTGCATGTAAACTTAGGAGTGCTTGGCACTACCTTGGCAAGGCATATTTCAAAACCTCGAGTATACATTGGCTGCATGAAATCAGGACCTGTCCTTGCACAAAAGGGAGTGAAGTATCATGAGCCAGAGTACTGGAAGTTTGGTGAAGAAGGCAACAAGTACTTCAGACATGCAACCGGACAGATCTATGCAATTTCCAAGGAGCTTGCAAGGTACATTTTGGTCAATCAAGCTATGCTACACAAGTATGCCAATGAAGATGTTTCATTGGGGTCCTGGATCATTGGCTTGGATGTGGATCATGTTGATGACCGCAGCATGTGCTGTGGTACTCCACCAGATTGCGAGTGGAAGGCACAGGCAGGGAATGTATGTGTTGCATCATTTGACTGGACTTGTAGTGGTATTTGCAAGTCTGTAGAAAGGATAAAAGAAGTGCATCGAAGATGTGGGGAAGGGGATGGGGCTGTGTGGAATGCACTACTTCAATAGATAGAAAAGAAAAATCTCATTGTGTCTTCAGCAAAGTATTTAGGGTTTATGTGTATAAGTTTGATTCAAGCAAAGGCTTTTTGCATCAACATTTCCTCTGCAGCTGCCACGGGAATTTGAGGCACCCATTGTGCCCTGAGTGTATTCAATATGTTTAAAAACCATAAGCAGAGTAGAGCCAGTGGAGCAGCTGGTTGAAATTGCATTTCAAATGAAGAGTTCTCTTTTTCTGAGAAATTGCATCTGCAAAGTGAAAACCTAAATCTATTACTTAAGGATGTAGCTCAAGGCAGATACTCAGTTATGCAAGTTTTGTGTACAGCAAGTGATGTGCAATTGGATGAAGTAGTCAATTGAAGTTGTAGAGCAGATAAGAGTAGATCAAAAGTCTTCCAGTGATTCCATGTTTTGTTTAAGAACACCCCACTGGCAGTTCCCACGCTGGATCGTCATACAGCCACCTCCCAATCTCAAGTTCAGATTTGTGAAATCAGCATGTTTGTGATGGTTCTCTACATGACTTTCATAGGGATTCCTGTGGCAAAGTTATTTCAAGTATCACAGCTTGGAAGTGAGGGAAGAGAGACTCTCAGACTAGATTTCCAAGCTGCAGTTTCGCCACTTGCGAAATAACATACTAAAATACCATACTAAAACACTCTTCCCATGATTATAGACATGAACATCCCAATATATCCAATGGACTGCTCCACAGTGATCCAGTCTGTGCAGGCAGCATTAGCTTTAAAAACTAAAAGTGACTATACATAAAATCTAATAGCATCTGCCATCAACTACAAAATGATCAGAGATTTGAATGACAGTTCAATGCAAATTTTTTTGCAGATATTTATGATTTAGGTCCACCTGAACAGAATTGAGATATGACTGAATCGCAATTGGGATAGATGTCTCCATAAATACTGAGAGCCTGTCCATACTAATGATTTAGGTCCACCAGGACAGAATTGAGATAATGACTGAATAGCAATGTCACAGAGATGTCAGATCTGAAAACATATCAGCAAACAGGAAAGAGAACAAAACCCAACCCCAAAGAATAGACAACAACATGAACAAAGGAAAATTAAAACTGAGACATTTGAAAAACAGCAGATGTTTCAACAGACTTTTGACAGCAACATGTATGAATATACCAGCTACATCCCCACTGACTTCATCAGTTCCTAGCAGCAGGAAGGGTCAATGTCATACCATAACCAACCCACAGAGTTCCTGCCAAGACTAATAGCAGTAGGAAAACTCAGGCATGAGGCTGGCTCGTACAGTAGGAACCAAATGAGAATGAGAACCAAGGAAACCAGGAAGAAAGAGGAAACACAAAAAGAGAGAAAAACAAAAACAAAACACAAAAACTCAAGAAGAAATTCAAAGACTCGGATATGAAGAAAAAGTTGGCCTTGAAAAGCTTCCCACTTAGGATTGAGAAGCCCTTGAAATAGTCCATTTGAAGATTCCAAAGGCAGAACACAAAACAGAAATATGTCCTTCTAATTCAAAACAATGGGGAAACATCTCAATGCATGAGCATGGGAGAATTATGCAGCTGACTCAGGAGTAAGGAGCACCAGTTATTGCAGGGTAAGTTACATTGGTTTCCAGGACAATTTCTGAGGCCCATGGTTGAACTCAAGGCAAATAGAGCCTTACAGATCAACTTGTGTGGCCTTCACAAAGAGCTTGAAGCACTGCATTGTCCCTTCCAAAATAAAACTTTAAACAACAATTTTAGAACTGATCAGCTGGTGATACAGATGCCACATACTTGCCACATACTTGCCACACCTGTAGGAGATCACTTCCAAAGCTTCTTCAAAGACATGTTTTTGTCAGTCTCCTTCTTCATGACCTTAGCAACTGCCATCTCAAAATCCTCCTGGGTAACATGCACTCGCCGCTCACGCAATGCAAACATGCCTGCTTCTGTGCAAACAGCCTATATGCCACCACCAATACAAATCTTCAGCTTGACAAAGTAGCATGTCATACTAATATAGGATTGTGCACAAGATGGACATCTGAAGCAAGATCCTTATGTTGATAGCTTATTAAGTTTTGAAGAGTGCTTTTTAAATACACTGACATGCAACTCTGTTGTGTATTGACATATGCATCCCTTGCACATGAAACTCCCAACAGTTTTAAACCTGTTTGTATTCCAACTGCAAGGAAGGTACCAAAGAGAGAGAGGACAAAAATACCTTCAACTCAGCCCCTGATGCACCACCCATCTTCTCAGCAATCTTCTTGAGGTCAATTCCTCGCATCAAGTTCATTTTCCTTGAGTGGATTTTTAGAATGTCAAACCGTGACTGTTCATTCAACAATACAGAGAAGTATGAGATTGGTATTCCAGAATGCCATAGGTAAATATGGTCTCTGCAAAACTGGAAACAGTTGAACAAAACCTATGGGATACAAGCACAAACCTCTTCAGTTGGATTGGGGAACTCAATTTTCCGGTCAATGCGGCCTGGTCGAAGTAGAGCTTGGTCAAGTATATCAATGCGATTTGTAGCCATTAAAACCTGAATACCAAGACAAAGCATGTTATGAGCAAACTTCTTAACTTGTCTGCTAGGGGGTACTATGCCAGTAAAAAGCTGTCCTCTTCACAAAATTAGAGGACAGGCAAACACAGACACAGAAGATGAAAGAAAGACCTTGATCTTGTTTGAAGCCTCAAAACCATCAAGCTGGTTTAAGAGCTCCAGCATAGTGCGTTGGACTTCACTATCCCCATTGCCATTGCCTGACTCCATACGAGCAGACCCTATGCTGTCAATCTCATCCATGAAAATGATGGATGGTGCATGCTCTCTGTATGAAACCAAAACAATCATAAGAACCCAGTCATGTATCTATTCTACAGTAAAGTGCAATTGAGAAGTATGAATGGTCTGCATGAACTGGAAGACAAGTGAGGTCATTTCAATGAGTGCCTACAACAAATGAAATCAGTGTTTCACAAGTGGCAGATAGCATTAATAATTTAAGCAAGAAGGACAGCATTTGTCAGTTTAGGCCAACCTGGCCATAACAAATAACTCCCGAACCATGCGTGAACCCTCTCCAATATACTTTTGCACTAGCTCTGATCCTGAAACTCGAATGAAAGTACAATCTGTGTGGTGGGCCACTGCTCTTGCCAGCAGTGTCTTCCCTGTCCCCGGAGGACCATACAGCAACACTCCCTGGTTGTCACATCCAGGTTGCAGTTGATTTAGAATGTCAGCTGATTTGCACATTGGTTTATCCAACAGATGGAAAACCAAACTGTGGGGTTGAGTCTAGTCATAAGTATAAGAAACCAAGAAGGGCAACAGTACCATGAATCTGACAAGTAAGGTCATTGGCAGCAGTCTTCAGAACTTCATAATTGAGAAGTTGGAGTCCAAACATGGAGCAACATTTAAGAACCATTCATAAGTTAGGGATGCACTCTGGAGGAAAAAATAAGGTCAGGCACCTTTGGTTGAGCAATTCCTAAGCTCTCAAAAAGCTCTGGATGCTTGATAGGCAGCTCTATGACCTGCAGTAAATTCAGCAACCCTGATCAGCAAGAAACTAAGGTCACTGAATGAAACCATCTAGAAGTTGTGCTAATACATTAGGTGAGCATCATCATGCGACAATTTGTACTGATCTTCAAGCTGTTGCTACTGCGCACCTCCTTGATTTCTTTAATTTGCTGGTCAAGACCTCCGATCATGTCATATGTGGAGTCAGGAACCTTCTCCACCTTCATGAGGTTCACAAGTGGGTCCACCTTGCTGGGGAGAATCAGGTGCAATACATAGCTATCATTGCGCAGTGCAACACGTGTGGATGGTGTGATCTTATTGATGTCAATACTCTTGTCTAGATCCACCACATACTTGCCTTCTGGATGAACCTGGCATCCAATACACAACAACAACAAGAGTCAAATCCCCAAGCACTCTTGGAACATGCACTTCATCTCATGTTGCAGATTCTTCAACTACAAGAAGTTTGTATCGACTTACCTATAAAACAGGTGACGTCAAACAAATCAACAAGGGCAGAGGAAATACCTTAACAAGAACTTTGGTTTTACCCATGACCTTGACGACTTCTCCGACGTAAGATCCTGGCTCTTGCAGAAGCTGCAATTCCTCCCTCAACATCCTCACTGGAGAAAGTGCACCATCCACGTTATGAGCGCAATGAGCTTGCACAATAAGAAAAACCCTAATACCTAATCTGAAACACAAATCTTCCCCGTTGCTATTAGACTATGGAATTCGAGGGTCGTCACGCAATCACCAGAAAGCAACAACAATCTACGTCCGCTGCACATAGGCATGAAAACCTTTGTAAAGAGAAAAAAATTGAACTTTCTCATTTAGTTCTCACAAAGACCATCAAGCACAATAGACCGCGAAAGGGCGACAGTAGCAAACACAACTGCACCTTTAGAATTAAGATCATTTCTCTGTGCTTCGAGACGATGCAAGTTGTGCGTCTTGACACGGAGTTGCAGCAACAAGTCGTGGATATGAGAAAGGTAGTAGTGCCGCAATCCCTCTCCCGATCTCGCCAACCTGGTCAGTGGATCTTCTGCCCTCCCCATCTCGTGACTACACTATCCTCAAAACCAACCCCCAAAAACAAAACAAACAAAGCCTCTTCAGGAAACCAAAAATTTGTGCTCCACAACCCGAATCTGAGCGCAAAACCCGGATCAGTAAGAAGTTCAAGGAAGAACACGAAAGCGAAGGAGAACAAGACCATGAGCGCCAAACCCTAATTTCGCCTGACGTAGATTTTCTTCCAATGACGTCATGGTCTGCCGACCTAGAACGATTGCCGTTTCTAGCGAGTCGGAACTCGGAATGTAACCGGCCGAATCCCACCAGCGAAAGCCTCAAAAATGGAAAGGTGTGAAGCAACAGATCCTCGTCACGCCGCGATCTTTCAGTTGGATGACTTCACTGTACATGGCGATTCACGCGATTCCTGTTCAACAAAACGGAGGAGAAAACATTCCTCCTTTTTTCTCTTGTTACTTACGCCTTCGTGAGGGCTTTGGTTTTGGTCTGATGTCCAGTTTGCATCGACTTTGTTTTCTTGCTGCAAAACTCATGAGCAGCTAGCTATCCTATACGACTCTACTCAAATGAGTCTCTTATGACCAACATTCCACTCGGCATTCTTTGTTGTCGCTTTCTGGGCTATGCAATTTGTGCTGCAATTAGCTTTGACCCGGCGTCGCCGCTTCTGATGCTCATTTGTCTCGCATTGGTGATCGTGTATTACAAGTGCCTGAGGAGACTGGGAAACAAATTATTGCAGTTTCGTTGTTGCAGATCTGTATTATCAATTTTTTTCTATGGCAATTGTAAGTTATCCGCTGCCCTATCTCGTGCAGGAAGAAAACCAGTCCATCATCATCGCAACCGCGGCAAACAATCGTATCAAATCAAGCAAGCTTCGCATCATATCAATGAACCACCAGTGTACATCGATTGTGATGAGTATACCCAGTAGAAGACCATCCGATTCAGATACGCATCACAATTCTTGAATTCAATTCCGCAGCGATCTCTTTGTATCTTTCCCTGTGGACTATGGACATCCTGTGACAATAGAAAGATGTAAGCCAAGAAAAATCCTTCTGCAGATTGTAATACAGCTGCATAAGAAAAGCAACATTGATTTGCTGCAGCAGGCACTCGAGCAATTCAAAACAATCCTCAGTCTTTGTTCTCCCAAAACACAAAACAAGACAATTGCATGCTGGAGTTGAACACTGCTCAGTTTTTGCGCACTCTGAACAAAAACAAATAATAGCATGTTGTGTCACAACTGTGATCACATTGTCAGGCAGATCCACACATGTTCTTTGATTTGAAAAGTTGAAGACTTCTCACCTGCACATGCAAATTTGATTGGTATATTGAGTGTGATAGCATTTGTGCACTACAAATGTACTGCAAAGAAGACAAACCATGATAAAATAGGTACTTCATTTTCTTTGTACTGAACAATTGCAATGAGAGAAGCTGCTAATGTGTACTGCTTACCTTTTGATGCTGAAGATATTAGTTCAAGTCTTCTTTCATCATACATGATCTTCCTCTTTGCAAGGAGGTGCAATGGTTGGCAGGCCAATTGTTATCATAATGCTATCCAACCACCGGTGGATTGCAGAAGGGTTCCCTTCTCTTCTTGCAACTGCACACGGAGTTTTCATCTATTGTCCAATACAATGGCGGTTAGTTGCAGAGTGACCATTTCTGCATTCTCTTTGGTAGAGTTTCTGACCTTGCAGGCAGGTACCTAATGAACTTTTTTGCAAAATCATAATCTGCAGATCTGCAAAGAAAGCTTAATGATATATTAATGGATGCAAAGAAAGTGATGCCTGCAAATGAACTTGATAACTAGCTTCTTAATACTCTTTTGTGTTTTAAGCCAGAAAATTAAGCCACCATGCTGGAGACTGCATCAGAATACATGGGAATCCTGGATCATGTGCCAGAAGTAGATAAAGATTTGAAGGAAGATCAGATTCTCAAGATTACAGTTCAAACACCAGCACTATGGTGGCTAAGTCATTCTCTAACATGACTCCCCTGGGCACAGGATCTGATGAATGAGGACTACTACAAATGCCTATGCTAACATGAAAGACCAGAATCTAGAGGTGTTTCTTTTCATTGTCTGATTTCTAGTTAGGCAACTGGCAATTAGAATCATGTAAAGAGAAACTCCAATTCTCTTTTGCATTATGAGAGTGTCAACAGTGGCTAGGACTCATGGCCACCTTGCATGGTTAGGTACCCCATAATACCTGATCACAGCTTTAATGGGTGTCATCAGATGAACCAGCCATCCAAGTTTTTCCCAGGGCTTTAGGGTTTCAGGGGAAGCAACCCCATTGGCATCATTGTGGCAGTAAGATAGTGTCCAACTTTGGAAGGTGCACCTAATGCTCAAGTCAATCCATTCAATTTCTATTATGTGGTGTTCCAACTCCAAATAACCTTCACTTTGTTTATTCTTTGGTCTTTTACTTATACCACTATTTTTTGCATCTACTTAGGGTTGGTTCAATTACCATGGTGTTCCAAATTCACAATCACTTGACAATACCCATCAATTGTTGCTTGAGTTGGTTGATATAGTTGGTCTTGGATTGGAAGTTAGCTGTTGGCAACGGCCAGTCCCAGCACACATACTGCACTCTGCAACTTTGCCTGCCACATGACTCATGCAGTATTGCATTCTATCTTCCACCACCCTCTGTCACAATAAACACATAAATAAATATATATTGTGAAGAAATGGCACAGGACCAAATTTCAAACTTATGATTCTTTGAGTTTGAGCAGCCTCACCACCATGAGCTCATGAAGGCCAATCGGGGCTGTCACAACATATGGCACTCCTGTATGCTGCTCTGCTGCTTGTGCTGCCAAGGCAGGAATGTCCTGCACTATCAATAAATGGAATGTGATACATGACTAGGAGTGCAGGAAAGAGGGCTCTACATCCCAATCTGTCTTCTAATCCAATGAACCAACCATCTCCTCCATGTGAAATTCATGAAATATTATCATCAGAAGAGATAATCAAACCTTATCCCAGTGTCGACCAGGAAAGAGGAAGTACGGACATATTATGACACGGGTGGCCCCCTGCTCCACACAACGTTTGAAAGCAGTCCCAATTGATGGCTCTGCTAGCTCCTGCAACCCAATGGCTGAGTTGCAGCATCAGAGACCCAGATTTCCAAAGTACCTTTCTCGCCACTATTGTCAAGAAAGCAACTCCATAAGAGTACAGTAACTCAAATTTATCTCAAATGGTGATGGATGTTTGTACTTCCAAGCTTCCCTTCAATTTAATTCATGACACCAAGAATCCCTGAAAATGGGCCTCTCTGTTTCTGAGAAGAAAACTGGCACACCATAAGTCTTGAATGAACAATTATGTCTAGAAAGAATGGGATTTCAATGACTTTTGAAAGAGGATCACCATGTGTGCAGGTTCAACAATTGGATGGCCAGTTCTTTGTTTGTAAAGTTCCACAAATTCATCTGCATCACCACTTCCTGATCAATGACCATGATCAGTAGTACCGTACATTGGGTTTCACTTCACGCCATGAATACAAATCAAGATGAGGTATGAATTGCACTTCAATTCCTCCCCATGGCAAACTAATTGAGCAATTTAGACTGCATCAATGCATATCTATCAGATTGCAGAGAAACCTCCAGAACAACACTTTGTAGGCTTACAGTTATGTAAGTTCTGGCCAAATTAAAACAAACACAACAAGAATGAGTGTGGTCTGAACATATGAGTGTCACTCAAAATGCATCAGACCATCACCTTCATTGTGAATGGCAGTGACTAGCTGCATTTACTCCCCACTGAATTCATCCACTCCCAAAAGTAAGTGTAGATAAGGATTTGATAATCTGTTCAAAATTTCAGGCAAAAATCAGTCCTGCAAGTTCCTGCTGCACTTCCAGAAGCAATGAAGAATCAGGTATGATTTGGCTAGCACCCAAGAGACATAGGCTAATAAGCAAAGTTAATAGTATCCTCACTTAAGAGAATATCCTCCATATCCTTCGTGAATAGCAATGACAAGCTCACATTCCCCTGTAACTTCATCATCTACCCATGGGTGTAGATGAGTATAATGTAATCTGCCCAACAGTCAGGCAAACAATTATACGAACATCCACATCCTGAGTTTCTGCAGCATTTCCCGAAGCAATGGGAAGACTCAGTCATGACATTGGTTAGCACTCAAGAGACATAGCTAACACTTAACATAATGTGCTGTCTACAGAGGCAAAGGTATGCAGAGGAAAGCAAGAGACAATGCAGGGGATCAATTTCTAAAATTGAGAAGTATAAACTTAAGCATAGCCCATGAGTTGTTTCCACCAGCGAAGGATACCAGGGCTTCAAGGTTAGGAAAACTTTACGTAGCATCACATTTGACTCCGGGCGTCTCGACCCATGGTCGACTATTACCACTGCATCACCAGCCTGCACCAAATCTTGTGCTTCCAGAGACTTTCCATTTATTCCACACACAACAACACCCTTCCCGTTCCTAAACCCTGGAAACAGTGTTGGTTTCAGAACCCTAGCTCCACAACCAGACTGAACTCTATCGGCACGACCTTGAGCTCCCCAGCCATATCTCCTATACCGTTCTTCCAACCCACAAGAAATCCGGGCACCATTTTTTTGCACAACTGGGCAGCCCAAAACCCTCGCATTCTGCCTAGCTTTCTGAGCCTTGACTGATGAACAACACGAAGACAGCGACACAGAAAACGTACCACCAGAACGCAAACAAGACGCCATAAATCCAGCACACAGATAACCAATTTCTCAAAATTCTACACAAGCGCGTGCTTCAGAATTCCTCCAAATCTTCACAGCAGCAACAACTACTCCCCCTCATCTCTCATCAAAACCACCTGCCTCCACAACTCGATGATGTTTGCGTAACGTGTCCGGATATATATATATATTGCAAGCGCCAGAAGGTGCACAAGTGCAACCGACGAACCAACCCTCCCTCGCAGCAACAACAACGCTTGCAATGGTGATGGGTTTATGCTAGGGTTTCCTTGCAAGATTTCTGGAGCAGGAATTGTGAATTTTGATATTGGTAGATTTTTGATCTTGCTCGAGAGGAAGATAAGAAGATCTTCGAAATGGATTATGGATTTGGATTTAATCCCATCTACTTAATGCAATGCCTGCATTTTTCCTTTGTATTTTCAGCTCCATTACCTGCCTAAAGAAACCTGTTTTCAGCCGGCCTGGGCCAGAGATCTCAAATCTCGGAAGGGTCTGTACTCAGGCCCTTCTCCTATACATAATTTTAATTTTATGCCACCCATTTGACAATTCACAAAATTCCTTTTTTAATTAGGTAATCATTTTTCTAATTCTTGAACATGAAATTTAATTTTCATTCACTTACTAGGCTATACACTTCCAGTTTTGGATTTTTCCTTTGTATTTTCAGCTCCATTACCTGCCTGAAGAAACTTGTTTTCAGCTTGCTTGGGCCAGAGATGTCAAATCTCGGAAGGGTCTGCACTCAGGCCCTTCTCCTATACATAATTTTAATTTTATGCCACCCATTTGACATTTCACAAAATTCCTTTTTTAATTAGGTAATCATTTTTCTAATTCTTGAAAATGAAATTTAATTGTCATTCACTTACTAGGCTATATACACTTCCAGTTTTTGCCTACTTTGAATTTATTTGTCTTGAATGCCATGTGCTATCAAATTGCTGTTAATTAGGTAGTTTTTGCTTGCTTGAATTTATTTTCCTTAAAATGCAATCTCTTATGGAATTACCGGATTTTGAGTGATGAACATTTCAAATTTGATGTTTCACTCACAAGGATAAAAAAAATTCAATTCAATGTTTCACTCACAAAGATAAAAAAGATGGTTTTAAAAACTTGTAATTAGGCAGTTTTTTTGCCTTGTCTGAATTAGTTTTTCCTTAAATGCAATCTCTTATTGAATTGCTGGATTCTGATTTGATGAACATTTCAAAATTTGATGTTTCACTCACAAGGATAAACAATGATTTGAAAAACTGGGATTCCAAAGTCCATTCCATAAATATTCAAATCTCAACACATCTGTCCATGTCTTAAGTACTAAGTCACAAATCTGTGCTAGAAACAACTTACCTACTATACTGAAAAAATATAGATCTTAATAACAACTAGTGGTAACCCGTGCCTGCAAGGCTCAGCACAGCACTGAAGCTTTTTAAAATTTTCAAACAATCGGTGTGGCTATATAACCACGGTTCCCAAATTTTCAGGAAAAAAAAAGAAAGTCTAAGAACCAGTGGGCTTTTTTATCGATTTTTTCATAAAACCTCTGGTTCTTTTTTTGAAAGAACCAGTGATTCTTTGATTATGGGAAAAAAAATTCAAAGAACCGGAACCAACACTGGAACCAACCACCATTAGCGGGTTATTAGAAGGGTGGTTCTTACCATTCGTTCTCAGTATCAATTAGGGTAGATAGGCCAGTCATCAAACACTTAGTAGCTCCGAGAGCTAGGGTTCAATGACCATGCATTTGATGATCTTGACTTTCAAAGGCTTTTGGCAGGGCACTAACCCCAACCAACTATCAAAGCCAATGTTCAAAAAGTGATGTTTGGTAATGTTGTGATGACTTTGATGAGTTGTTAGAGGCGTGATGATGCTTGTTGGACTATTTTTCTCTTTCTTATTATTTCTTTTGTTTGTATGTCTCGGGATAAAATTTTCCCACTTACCCATTTGTGGATAGCATATTTCTTGTAATTGGTCAAGTCTTTCAAAATCTTTGAACAACAATAGTCAATTACCAAATGTTTGATAATAAGAGATTTGATGCATGATTACCAATACTGAAGAAATATTTAAAAGGTATTTTTCACTCTTCAATTCATGTTTCAAACCTTCATTTTAAACACATCATTTGTTGTATTTGTTTCTTCATAGAACTTGTATGTCTATGCAAAGTTGTATATTTTCAAATATGTATTCCTCATTTTATTATCATCATCATTTCCTTGAAAATTAAAATTTTCTTGTTTATATACGAAAGATCTGAAGTTTGAAATGGAATCAAAATATTGGTTAGTAAAATATTGCTAGTAGAAAGTAACCAATAACAATGTTTGGTTCTAGGTTATCTACCAATTATTTACTACATATTTAACAATCTAAAGGTAAAGGTACATTCACACAAGAAGATGACATGGTTGATAAAAAATGTGATGATTAAATTTGTTCAAACATGAAAAAATAACGTGTAATTAGATGATGTCGCACATGATGTGACAATACTAAAGTTAAGCACACTTTTAAAGTTAAGCAAGGTGTTAATACATTGCTACAATGTTTAAAAAATTCAAAAAAGGAAGGTCTTAAAGCTTGTCACCATCATTCACCTAATAGCCCAAAATCTTATCTAATAGTTTATTGACAAGGTTACCTATCAACAAGGTCTACTCTCTTACACCTCGCCATCACTTCTACCTTGTCCCCACTCTCTACACCTACTTCACTCACCATCAACCCTACACATCTAAGCTTTGAAACTTTGTACATATGTCACAATGTCAACTACAATGGACAATTTAAGAGCAATTCCATACCAAACAACAACAAAGGAAAAAACAAAGACAAAGTAGGTGGAAATAATTAACAACACTACAACTAGAGCCAAGAAGAGATGGATATAATGGATAATTTAACAAATAATTCAACAAACAATGTGAAAGGAAAAGGTAGGAATAGAGGAAGTAGAGGTCTTTTGTGCCAACACAACACAAATTGGGGTCATGAAAAGGTCATGGCCTTGATTAGTTATAAGCATAAGAAACAGATCGCATTGAAACAAGTCATCAATCCACATGCCAACATGATTCCTACAATATAGCGATGGAATAAGTTATCAAACGACTTGCAAGCAATCACACATTCCAAACTCAAAAAATTGGCAAAATGTGCCAAGACAAGTGGAACTGCATCCATGGTGATTAGAAGTAGATTTCAAATTACCACAAAGGTATTTGCAATAACACTTCATCTTGGGATTTGAAACAAATTCCATTTGCCAAAATAGTACAATGAAGATTGATACAATGTGATTGAGGCTTTCCAAAGGGAGAGAAAATTCAATGTTTTAATCCATGTCCAGAATGTGATGGAGTATATGCACCAAAAAACAAAGGAGGAAGAACATTTTCCTACACAACCAGCTATTCGATCTCTAATGCAAGAGTTACTAGCAAAAGATAATGTTCTTGAGGAGAACCAAGAGGTACCTCAATTCAATAAGGGCATAAATCCAAATAGCATAATCAACCTAGATGACTTTTCACAATCTTTTGGACCAAGTAATCCTCTACTTTGTCCTGCATTTATAAATCTTGGTACTGATTTTGATTTTACAACACCTATGAAACCTAAGACAAATCCAACACATGGAGCAAACAACACGTGTCCAACACATGCAACAATAACAATTTTTGGAAACATTAAAGTCAAAAGGAAAAGATCATTAACTTTTTCATGCCTATCATTGAATCCTCTAATAAAAATAGCAAGGTAATTATTGATGCCATGGATCAACTCAACACAAGTTAACTTGAAATTGACGATAATAACATCAAGTCTCATGAGAAGATTTTTAAACATCTCAAGTATTTGAAGGAAAAGGACAAAAAGGTTTACAAAATGAACCAAAATATGGTGAGTGTTTTAACAAACTTCAATTCTGCGATGTGTCATGCCCTCATAAAATATCAAATTCAAATGCCTCCACCAAAAAACACTTCATTATCTGATGAATCTAACCACTATTGAACAGTTTGGACACAAATGAAGATTAATTGCAACTAATATTGATCTAAAAATAAAAACATTTCCAAGTTCAAATGTTAGTCTGGCATTTCACTATATTTAAATTAGAAAACAACATTACATTGAACAAAACAACAAGAATGAAGCTTACCTTTGATCCTCATTGAACTAGACAACAATAATGAGTTAAATAGTAATAGTGAAATTTTACCTTCGATCTTCATCAAGAGTTAAACAACAAGTCGAACTAAAAAACAACAGTGAAATTTACCTTCAATCTTCATAAAAAACTAGACAACAACATCGAGCTAAACAATAGTAATGGAACTTATTTTCAATCCTCATTAAGATAAAAAACAACATTTGAACTAAACAATAATAATGATGCTTACTTTGAATTCAACATTTTCCATTTCAATTGTAAACTTGAAACAATTCTAAGAGGATTCAATCAATTAGTTTGTCATCTAAGCATCAAACCTAACAAAACTTAGAAATCACTTCATTTCAATCCAACTGCCATCTTCAAAGCACATCAATTCAATACCATGACTAAGTTCATTTCAATTTCATTTCAACATTGCAACATTTTAGCTTGTTCATTCTATATGTACTCTTTTATTCCCTAAACATGCCTCAAATGTCACTCTTTGGTTGTCTTGAAAGTTCAATACCTTTTAAATTAACTTCTCCCTCATTATGTCCACTACTACAAATCATGATTTTTTCTACTAGAAATTTTGACCAAAATGTACCCCTATTGGACACCAATAAAATAAACCACTTAATCATTTTGGTTGTTGTTTTTGACATTATTTACTTGATTGGTGGTCTTTTTGACTAATCGAGTGGCGAGCTATTTGATTGGTCAAATCAGCCAACAAAACATTTGGGTAGCAATTTTTTGGGGTCAATTTTTTAATTTCTAAAATGTGTACCCAATTTTTTAATTAAATGTAGGTAGGTGGGTCATAAAATAGGTTCATAAGTAGATGCTAACTACCCACCTAGGTCGTGGTGGGTAGTCATACATTCCATAGCCTAAGGAAGGGTTGTAGTACACCATCTTCACATATTACCTTAGGCATGTAAAGAATGGGAGTTGAACCTTTGACCTCTTTAGACACATGTTTTATCAACTCCTTAACCAACTCACCACACCTCTATTTTGTTAAGATTTGTGAAAATTTGTTATTAACATGTTCCATTTCAAAAAAATTCCGACATTCAAATTTTGAAATGCATTTTCTTCTTCATGTTTTACTCAAATAAAAAAAATGAATATTTTTTTTCAAGATCTTTCAAAGATCTATTCATTATACAATAATGTATAAAATTTTAAATGATTTGTGAAAAAAACTTTCTTGAAATTGAATTGTTTCACAAACTCAACATCTATTTTTCCTTCAAGATTTATTTTGTGTGTACATGTAAACTTGTTAAGTACTATTAAGTAGGAATTAATAAGTATTAGGTAGTACAATTAGTATGTAGTAACTAGGAACTAGATAGTGACTATGTAATATAAATTACCTAATTAATAGACCTACCTAATTACCTAAATAATAACTAATAGCTAGTTAATAAACTTAAATATAATTATAATTGCCTAATAAATTAATAGGTATTAGGGAGATAAGTATAAGTTGGTATGTAAGTATACCTAGGGTAAGTAAATAGGTTTAGGTGGGTAAGTATGTAGGTAGGTTGTCAGGGTATGTATGTACATAAGTAGGGAGGTAAGGAGGTTGTTAAGGTGACTAAGTTGGTATAAGTAGGTAGGTTGGTTGGTTGATAGGGTAGGTATATTTGACCTATTTAACTAACCTAAAACTAGGCCTTGAGGCAATTACGTACCTTGTTAAGTTTAACTTGGCTACCTAGCTTAAACTGTTAAATTAGGTAAATAATAAGTACTTAAGTTTTATTATTAAACTATAAATTATGTTAGGTAGGTGACCTAGGCCTAATTAATAAGCTAGTAGGCTAGTTATAGTAGGTTAGTTAATTACGTATGTTAAGTATGTAGGTAGCCTTAACCTAGGCCTCCCTAACTAATGTCAAATCAATATGTTCAAATTGACTAAAGCATGGTCATTTTGACTAACCTTTTACTTTTGTTTATCCCTTTAAACTATATGACCAATTGACACCTAGTCAAAAAAATCATTTTAGCCAAATGTACTAGTAAAAAATGACACATGTCTTTCATGCCCTTACCCACTAGTTGATGGACATCACTTCTAATCAAAACAAATATTTTGGTCAAGTTGGACCTTCTAAAAGGTTATAATTTGTAGTAATGCTCATGCATCCATCTTATGGTGTTGATGCCTTTTTATTCCACCCTACAAATCTTCATGTTCCAACTTCTACATCAATGCATTAACATCAACATCCCTCCCATTCAATATCATATTGTATAACAAACAATAACATGCAACAACATTAGGAAGAAAAAGGGTATGTAGATTACTTTTGACTAGTAATTTTCTAAAGGTGAATGTACGGTACAGTGATTCAATAGCGACTAAAAATACACTCCTTATAAATCCATGTAAGATTCTTTAAATTGATTCAAATGGATATGGTTGTTACTTTTTTAAAAATTATTATTTTAATCTTTGAATAATATATGTTCAATCATTTACAAACTTTCCCAAATCTATGTGAAAACTTGTATTGAATGTAACTGATGTCATTTTTTGGTTTGGAAGTCCTAAAAGGAAAACCCACAAAGTGTGAAGGAATAATACCCCATCTAAAACTTTCAAAAAATACGCTTTTGAGACAAAAAAATTGAAAAACAAACAAAAATTGAAACTCATATGGATTTATGAAAATATGGTCAAATTTCAACCATTCAAAAGTCCTTGTTTCTATTAAATGGTTAAGGTTTTCAAAGAAAAGATTCCTCATATGAGTTTATCATATTATATTACATTATATATTGAGTCCCAATAACAAATTCAGAATGTGAATTAATATGATTTTCTTCATTTTGTGATGTTTGAGTCAAATAATTAGTCCATATTTTTTTACTTCAAAAGTTCATCACTACTAATAAACAAATTATTTATCAATAAATAACCACATAGTTCTCTTCATAATGAAATTGTTAGGGTAGATCCAAGTCCCAATTAGTAGATCTAAGGATATATTAATCATCACATGGATTTGAATAAAGGGTACCAAGGAAAAAACACATTTTCATCACAAAAGTGAACCACTATAATTTGCATTTTAGAAAAGTTTTTTTTAATATCCCAAAAGCATTTTCCACCACACTCTTCTTGTCGTAACCCTAGCTTTGGGCTCGCGACCAAGGCTAAGGGGGTTGCAAGGTTGCGGGCCAAGAGGAAGGAAGCCCGAGAGTCAAGGCAAAGGCATTGCAAGAATGCGGGCCAAGAAGAAGCCCGGTAGTTAAGGCAAGAGGAAGCCCAGGAGTCACATCACATACTCCCGGGAGTGTTAGAAAGTGCGAGGGAGTGAGCCCTCACACTCCCAAGGCAACTCCCACTTGGGGAGATGGAGTCTTGGTGGACTCCCGAGACTTCAAAGAGCGATTACAAGGGTCAAACCTCAATGTCTTGTGGCGTTCCTTATATCATTGGAAAGCTCTTGAAGCGTAAATGCCTAAAATGGGCTCGCATTACTCATTTGGACATCTGAAACATAGGTTATGGCCAAAAGAAAGGCCAAGAGTCGAATTGTTAGTTTGACTCCCGACCATAAAAAGTCGGGAATCGACCCGATTTACTTAGTTGGAGGGGGCGTGCCACATATCGCTGGAAAGCTCTCGATGAGATCTACAACTTTGCTTTAGAAGACATCGTAATCCGAGGTCTGCTCGCAAAGTTAGGGGGCTCCAAAGTCCCGGGAGTCCCATTTGGCGCGATTTCGGGACTCCCGCGTAAAATAGCCATTTGGATGTAGCCTCCATGGAGAGCTGCAGAGTATACTATAAGGGGGAAGGTGGTGGCTTCCCTCAAGTCCGGGCTGTGGTGAGTCTTGTGTGTTCGTGTTGCCTGTGGCTCATCCTAGCACCAAGGGTGCTCCAACTTTGTACTAACCACTTTGTGTGGGTTGTGTGTAGGCCCGTGTGAATGACTAAAGCTTGTCAAGTCTTCCTAATCCCATCCCGGAGCTCCAACCCGCCCTTCTACCCCTCAAAAGGTTATGAGCTAGGGAGCGTGCTCCGACTCCTCCTTTTCCGTTGCTTTCTACTTGGGCTCACATTTGAGCCCTTTGAGGAGTTAGGAGTGCGTCACTTCCCCTCCCCTTTGGAAGATGTCTATTATACAATTTTCCAAAAATGTGTGCCTGATGTTCATGTTTAGTTTATGGGGGATCACGAAATAAGGCAAAAGAAAATAGTCCTTATCCCCAATGATGTAGGGGTGAATGCCATCTTATGATCCATGTTCATGATAAAAAAATCCATCAACGTTTTCCTTTTGTAAGCTAAACAATCACAAAATTCTAAAATCATTGATGGATCCTCGCAATCATGATCATGATCAACATCTACTTACAATTACATGATGTAAGCTTCGGATTTGTAGGAAAAAACATTACAACAAAAACTCCTTTAGGTTTTTGAATATTGATTTGTGTGGAGTCAATTGCACCTTAAACAAAGGGAAGGTCACACCAATCTTTAAAGCTTATCATAACCTTCAATAAATCTTCACTATATGGCCATCGATTTGATTCTTGAGCACAATGTTGATAGTAATAACAAATTCATGCATAACCATGTTCATGGAAGATTTGTTGATTGTAAATATTTTGCTGCATTGAAGGTAATCAACTCCATGGGTGAGCTAAAAAAATGAATGTGGAACTTTAATGCCAAGACAAAAAGAAATTGTAATAACAAGCAAATAACAATTCCACCATCACAACATACATGTAGGAATTATGCAGCTATAACTAGTGTTTTGCTTTCCAATCCATGGTTGCAACTTCTTTGTGATTTGAAACACAACTTCTTTGGTGATGCAAAAATCTTCAACTGAACTCTAATTTTTATATTGAATCATGACGAAATTGGAATACTAGGTGGTGTTTCAAGCTTTAACCCAATCATCAACCTCCACTAATAGAAATCAGTCAAAATGTAACCACTCCATTTATGACTACATGCGACTTGTAGTCATTTGTGACTACATTTGGGAATATTTGCAACTACAAGACCAAATTTCAACTATTTTGGTCATTTTCACAACTATGATGTAATTATTAAAAAAATTCATCCTATCGATTGGATCGATTTTACATTTCTTTTCATCCATTAATAGGTTGATATGTCCCATTAATCACAATAGTCACCAAATTAGTTACATCGTAAAGATATTTTATAATGACATAAGGGTGTATTTTAATGTATGTACCAAAATTGTATATATATAATATGCATACGTATGTATATTGTTCATATAATGAATCTCAGAATTAATATTTGAACATTGAATTTTTAATTCAAATCTGAAAATTGTTATTTCAATTTAGAAATTTTTTAATTGATTATAAAAATGGACATTTTAATTTTGAATACTTTTATATGGATATGAAACTATATATTTCAACTCTGAAAAAATTTCATTTAAAATTTAACTAATCACTTGATTTGAACCTGAAATTTCAATTCCAAATTATTATTTTTGGACTCTCAAAATTAATAATTCATTCTAAAAATGGACATTTCAATTTTAAATATTTTTACTTGAATCTGAAAATTGATTTAAATTCTGGAAATTTTTATTTAAATTTTAAAAAATTATTTGATATAAAAATTGATATTTGAATTCTAGATTATTATTTTTGAATCTAGAAATTAATATTTCAATTCAAAAAAAATAGTTGACTCTAAAAATCAACATTTTGATTTTAAATATTTCTATTTAAACTTGAAATTTGATATTTGAATTCTGAAGGTTTAAATTTAACTTTTAAGAAATTATGTGACTTGAAATTGAAATTTGAATTCCAAATTATTATTTTGGATTTTCGAAATTAATATTTCAATTGAGAAAATTATTAATTGAGTCTTAAAATGGACATTTTATTTTGAATATTATTATTTGAACCTGAAAATTGACATTTCAATTCTGAAATTTGTTATTTAACTTCAAAAAAACTTATTCTAAAATTTCATATTTGAATTCTGAATTACTATTTGGAATCTTAAATTTATATTTTAATTCAAAAAAATACTGATTGAATTTTAATTTTTTTTTATACTAGTGTTATCCATAATAAATCACTTTTATAAATAATTATAAATGATTATGTTTATTCAATCGAAGGTACACTAAATATTTATTATTATAACATAAATTTTTATATTATTTAATTTATATTCTTACATTAGAATAAATTAATTAATGTAATTAAAGTGACATTACTTTAAAATCATTGTAATTACATCAGAAAAAAACTAATTAGTATGTGCATAATTATTTTCTATTTGAACATAATTATTCACACTCTTTAATTTATAACTTCAAACCTGAATTAAAAATTTGGAAAAATTATAGTGTAGTTCGAATAATTATTTTACTGGTTTTAATTTCACGAATAATATTATTAAAAATTCTGTGATTAATCATGTATGATAAATATTTTACATTAATTATGAAAATTAATGTTATGTTAAAAAAATTATTGTATTTAGAGTTGATTATTACCAAGAGAAAAAATTAATTGACCTATAATAATTTTTACAGAAATGAATGTAATTATCCAATAAGTAATGTAATTAGTTGAATAATAAAATTAAAAGAATTCATGTAGGAATTTATTTTCTAATAACAATTGTTAATTCATTACCTATAATTTTAACATAAATATTTAAAATAGGTTATTTTGAAATTATAGTCATTAAATTAAGTTTACATTAATTCGATCAAATTCTAAAAAATAATAAAATATTTTAAAATATTTTAATTATTTAATTATTTATGAATTATGTATTAATAACTTGTGAGTAACTAAATAACTAACTGTTAAATATTAATAAGTTATTGCTTATTTAAGTAATTAATAATGAATACTTAATATTTGTAGTGTATAATTTATAATTTAAATATATTAAAATTTAATCATTAGATAACAATCATTTTGAAATTACAACTTAGTTTGTGAGAAAGTTACAACTTCAAAATTTATCCCATATTGTTTGTTCTTCATTTTTATTTTGAACACAATATAAACAAGAGGGTGTGGTCATCTAATTTCACATTAAGAAATTTGTGCACATGGGATGAGGTAATCAAAAGTCTCAACTCAAGAAAAAAAAAATTATGCACATTTCTAAAGTACTTACCTTCCCAACCTACTTATCTATCTAGCTAAGTAGGTACCTAGTTTGACCTACCCACCTTGGTCGACCTATGTACCTACCTACCGAAATACCTACCTATGTATTTGACCTAAGAAAGTAAAACCTACCTACCTATTGTTTTACTTAAATAGGTAGGTTGGTATGTAGCCTAGGTTTGTAGGCACTTATTTATGTACCTACCTAGGTACCTACCAACCTAATATATATATATAATTTTTTATTATATATTTTAATGCCACATGGCATACTTACATTGGGCCACATGTCATAATATAAAATCATCCAAGTATTTGAATTGAACATCCTAGATTATTTCAAAATAATAATAGTAATAATATTTTAAATTATCAAATATTAAGACACGTGGTAACACATCATTTGTCTTCAATTGTGACCAAAATAGTTGCATCTTAGTCGCATGTGACAATACGTATACAATGGAGTTAAAGGATGAAATGTATTTGTTAACTTTTTCTTTCATACAATACCTTTTGTCATTTACGATTAATTTATCACATGCGACTTGTCTTAGGTGACGAAAAGGATTTTAGTTGCAAAATGTCTCTTGCGACTAAAATTTAATCATGAGGACTAGTTGAAAATACATGTTTTTTTTCTAGTGCTCTTTTGTTATCAATAAATCAATGTTCCAAAAAAATTGAAAGTGATGCAAAACAACACTATCCTTTATACATTCAACCAACAATCTTGTACCATGTGCCATGAAATTTGTTGTTAAAAATGTAATCAACTTCATGGTCTCATTTTCAATGTTAAAACACACAAAACGAAACTCCTACAACCACAAAACAATGTGAAGAAAAAAAATCAACAATAATAACTTGGGTGGCATCGCCATTGCAAGCTACAATTGAACAAAATAAAACAAATAACAAAAGATTAAAAAGCATGAATGGTGAACTATCTTGTGCACATGTGCAGTAAACAAAAGAGAGAATTTGAATGATGGAAGCTTTAGAGCACATAACCAAATGATGAACATTCTAGAGCAATGAGAAAAGTTTTAATGCGTAGCAATAAAAAACTAATTAAAAAAAATGAGAAAGCTTCTCAAGGATATAGAAGATTGGAGAGTTTGATAGGCGAACAATCTTGCAAATAGATGCAATAAGCAAAGGAGCAAACTTGAATGATGAAACATTTGAAATGCATATCCAAATAATGAACACTCTATAACAATGAAAAAGCTTTAGTGTGTAGTGATAAAAAATTGACAAAAAGAAAATGAGAAAATTTCTCAAGGATGTAAAAGATCAAAGAGCTTGAGATGAGAACTCTATAAAAAAAAACTTGAAACCAAATTGCTTTTGACCCTAAAAATTATGGATTTTGAAAATGTGACTTTAACAAAAATTGTTCATATATATGTGATAAAGGGCATGAATGCATAATATACATGATATAAAATCTTGTAGTCAAAATGTATTTATATCTAAAGTGTAATGTTAAATGAGGTATTCAAAATACAAAATTATATATTATAAACCAATGCAAAAATGACATCTATCATGTGTAGTCCTTAGAAAAGGACTTTTACTTTGGCGTGCGTAACTCCTTTGATCATGATTTCATCCCCATACCTACCATGGTTAGATATTGAACAACAATGTAATGAAAAAATGCTTCATGTTTAACACCATCCACCTTGCATAGTGTTGCATTGGGTGAATATCCACTTTAACTTGGATCACACATTATATTCAAGTTCTAATTAAGCTTAACATCCCTCCCTTCTCACTTTCAAAAGAATGAGTGTAATATCTAATGTTGGGTAATTATTAAAAATAGGAACAAACCAATGTTAGTCGATTATTGTTTTCTAGCAATAATTGACCAAATATATTATCACCAAAAAAATTCAAAATGTAAACATGTTGGTTAAAGATATCAACATAATAACCTTGATTATCAACTTGCTCAATTACTTTTGAGTAGTAACCGCTAATTATGCATAAGGGTTAATTTTCAAATACCTAGTTGAGAACGATTAATTATATTGCTAGTTATACTTTGACTATATGATTATAAATTTTTAAATGTTCATTAAAAAATTTAAATGTTTTTAAAAAAAATTTCTCATAAAAATGTTTAAATTTTAAATATTGACAACTTACCTTGATGATAATTGGGTCATCCAAGTAGGTTATCAAAATTTGAAAACTCAATACTAAGTAACTAGGTTATTTACCGAGTTGTAAAAAAATCAATACATGATTGTGAAGTTATTAATACTCAAACTTAGACCCATCCAATTGCCCAAGCGAAACAAATAATAATCAACCAACACTAGAAGATACCTTCATAGTTATCAAAACAACTCTTAATATTCATAATCATGACTATCAAAAAAATCAAATACACAATTGTGGTATATAACCAAAGTTTTTTAAAATATGAAATAATCGACTATAAGACTATTTAATTCATTGTCAATTCTTTCATGAAAATTGTCAAATGTTTATGAAGTAACTAGGACCATGTTTTTTTTTATTCTGCAAATATTCAAAAAAAATGGAACCAATTGTTTTTCACAAATTCAAATATTGTCACAACATTGGTAATATCCCTCCTTTCTTTTTTAATGGATATTCACATATATAAAACCTACTTTACACTAAAGATCAAGGCCAAAGTTCAATTCAAATTGAGCATTCATGTTGGTGCATTCATTGAAATTAGCTTCAAGTTACATTAAGAGTCAAGGTTGAAAAATGAAACAAAACTTTTAATCCAACATTATATGGCCTTGTATTAGCCCCAAGGATTGAAAAAGGTACCTATCAACTTGGGAGACCAATTTCTAATTCCTGAAGCCAATGTTACAACAATGAATTAAAAAGTTTGATGAAATCCACACCGTATGATCAAACTAAACCTTATACCAAACCCTATATATTATCCTTCTCCATTTCATCTCTATCCATTTTGTTTTCTTGGTGAACTTTTTTATTTGTTTGTGAATGATGGATGGAATTTTTGAGTTATTTACTTAGTATATGAAAGATGTTGGAGTGTTCCATGAAAGGGTGTGTCAAGTGTAGGTTTTCATTCATTTCAACCTTTTGATTCACCTCTTCAAATGCCAATAGTTACAAGAGTTAATTTGGCCATCCTGACTTCAAATCATATTTTTCCAAATAAGAAAGGCTTGGAAAGATTAGAGAAATTTGTGCCCAAGAAAGAATCATCAATTAGAAAGTTCATAATTTTCAAGACACCCAAGAAGACAATGTTCAAGTTGTGTAGCAAAAAAAACAACCTCAAAAAAAGGTTTCATCCAAAAAAGGTGGTGAAGGTTGAAAAAGGTGAAGCAAAAGGAGATGAATAAATTAAGAAAAATTGAAAGGATTGCTATGTGAAGGCTCTAATTGCTATTTGTGGGGAGATGGAGTTATAATTTGTCAAGAATGCAAAAAAAAGGTAAGATTTGAATCCTTACTATGTGTTTCAATTCACACTCATTTGAAACTATATAAGCAAAAAAAAATTCAAATTCAAATTAAGCCTTTGCAGCTCATGTTCATTTGAAATTTTAAAATCAAAAGATAAAATTCAGATTTAGATTAAGGCCAATTAAGGCCTTTAAAAGGCATTGGCCTTAGCCATTTGATTTTGCATCAACTTCTCCCACATTGTTTGCCTTCCTCATTTTTACTTTGGATTCACACCATGTGCCTTGAATTCACATCCCTTAAGGGGGCAGAGAAAGAGCCTAACCACCAAGCCATTCCATTCAACATGTATTGAGGTAAAATTTGTTTTTTCATGTATAATTTCAATTGCTGATTTTTTTTAATAAACGATTATTTTTGCACTATTTCAAACTTAAATTAGCCCATAGACTACCATTTGTGACTTCTAAACAACATAAGGCCCATACATTAACATTTTCTACTTTTAGTTTCAATGTTTAGAGGTTGATGTATGGTTAGAATTACATGTTTACATGGTGACAACAATTCCTAGATTTACAAGGATAATTAAAAGATGCAAGAAGGAGTTCAATTTGTTGTTGAAGACTAACAAACTAACAAATGGCATTTCAAGGGATGAAAGACATGAATGCAAGTTTTGTGAATCCAATGATCAATGGCAGCATCAAGTTGTAATGAAAAATGTCACTACATTTGCCATTGACACATAATTACTTCAATTTGAGGACATCACTAAGTTGTTGGAAAAACAATTGACTTTCGAAGTGACATCATAGTCTTCAATTAAAAATGATAAAAAGAATTTTCATAAACAAGTAGTTGTCATGTTCACCAAAATGGTGGAAAATAGTACCATCATGGTGAAGGATTTTGAGAAAACCAATGCTCTACATGAAAGAGTTGAGATCATCAAATGGATTGACTCATAAATAAGTTATAGGTCCATGAAACCTATTTTGATTTAAAATCAAATGGTGTAGTTGGGAAAAACATTTTACTTCCACACTTCAATTTTGTTTCATAAAATGTGTTGGTTAATACCTCATGAACTTGTGTGGCTTCCAA
>Ga0116227_10005036_pt1 | contig 28252 bp, 16 predicted proteins | sample S1TSphgellanicum_FD_89693 | JGI IMG/M metagenome (GOLD analysis project Ga0116227, IMG submission 89693) | Host-associated microbial communities from peat moss isolated from Minnesota, USA - S1T2_Fb - Sphagnum magellanicum MG | ecosystem: Host-associated > Plants > Peat moss > Unclassified...
GTAGGACGGGGGAAAATTTTGGGGTAGAGAAGAGGTGGAAAAAAAAAAAAAATCGGGCAGGGAGGATGGGATTTTCGTCCATCCAAAAAACAGCCTCAACGGGCTCATCCGCAACTGGTGCATTGGTGGGTGCTAATTCACTCCAGCCCTGGTTCTGTCTTCTGACACTGAAACCCCCTCTTTAACCCTCCTCCTTGGGTGAACTAGCCTAACACCAAAGTTACACTGGTACATGGAATAAACACCAAATTCTTTTGGTTGCTTTTAAACATTATGAATGTTTTATGTCTCATCCTAAGACAAAATAAGGGGTCTTGGAAGGCAATTTCACCTCCTTCAGAGAACCCTAGAGTGGAGAGGAACAAACCAATGTTAGGTGAGTATTTGATTTTTTTTTTTAATAGAGTAGAACAGCCCATCGTTGATCAGCAGCTGGTTATCGAACACCCATTTAGTGGTTTACAACACTGGCGTTAGTTCTTACTTATGTTTATTTTTATTCAAATGCAGACCCATGACCAAATGTTTGGCAATAAATCTTGTGTTCTGAAAAAAATTTCATGCAAAACACATTTGGAAATTTAATGTTTGGGAATAAGGGGCAAGTCACCGAACTATAAAAATGGAGCATTTTGGAGCACATACATTATTTATTATTTTTGTGCAATTTTTTGTTTGGTAATACAGGTCCAAAGTAACATTAAACAACAATGATATGATTGTGAATTTGAAGTTTTATGCATAAAAAAATTTAAACAAGTATTTGGGAATTCATCCTTAGGTGAACACAAAACAACATACCAAGCATACAAATAAATAGACTGCCTTATTTTAGAATAGACCCCACACAAGAAACAACTCAATTAAAATTAAAACAGTGAGGATAACTTTGGACACCATTGGATTAAGAACCAAGTAAATCCATTAAAGATTTTCTAACCAAATTCATATTTGCAATTTTTCACCAAAATTTTGAAAGCAACAAAACAAGGGCAAATATTAAATAGCTTTGCAATCCTAGAGTAAAACCTTGTAAATATAGACTATTAAGCATGTCACATCAAGGAGGAAGTTTGTTGCAAAAGTTTCAATGTTGTTTTTTTTAATTATAATATGAGACCAATAAAGGATTAATTAACAATTTAGCTACAACTAAGATCAAAAAGGCAATAGAAGTAAAACCTAATGCAAAAGAGGTGGATAAAGAAGTCTTTATTACATTTGAGATTAAGGAGGAACTAAAAAAAGTTCCTATTATAATTATAATCAAAGAGGAGGTATTTGATATTAAGGAGGAAGTAGAAAAAGATTCCTATTACATTTATGGTCAAGGAGGAGGTAAAAAAGCTGGCAAAAATAGAAACAATGTAAAAAAAATCAAATATAAATATACCAAAGCTAGTACAAGCATATAATGTCAAGTAATCAAACTACATTTACTATCATTGGATTCAACAGTTGACATTCCTAAAAGTGCCATCCCACTTTATCTCAAAGACACAAAGAACCACAAGAACAAAGGCTAAAAGAAAGGTTTAAGTTTAACTTTCAAACAAGGAATAAAACAAGATTATATGATTCAAAAACAAGAGCACAAGAACTAAAAAGAAAAACATGAAATGTGTAAAACTAACATGAAAATGAATATTTATTATACTAACATATGCAAACATGAATATGAAAAGAACATGACAAGGTTATGGTGCAAGATCATGCTTAAGACTAATGTTGAACAGACTGAAAAAAATGAGGGGTCCTATTATTATTTATATTCCTTTGGGACCCTAGTTCAAGGAAGTTTCCAAGGAGACTTCTATGTGTCCATCAAATAATTTTTTTAAAAAACATCTTTCATAATTGAGGATCAATTGTGAATTAACTGAAAGTTAATTCGAACTTAACTAAAAATCAACTAAGAATTAATTAAAATTTAATTAAAACTTAACTTGGAGTTAACTAGGAATTAATTAGGGTTTAACTCAAATTTGATTAGGATTTAATTTGGATTTGATTAAGACTTAACTGGGAGTTAATTTGGGATTAATTCAAAGTTAACTCAGAGTTAACTTAAACTTAACTAGAAATTAATTGGGGCTTAACTCAAAGTTGGCTAGGAGTTAACTTGGACTTAATTAAGACTTAACTAGAACTTTCACTAGCAATTAATTGAAGCTTAACTCAAAATTGATTATAAATTAACTAAAAATTAATTCTAAATTAATTAAAAGTGAATTAAAACTAAACTAAAAATTAGATATAAGTTCAATACAAGTTATGGATGAACATTCAATTGAATGAACATGGCATTGGAATCCGTGACATTCTAGTAATAAAACAAGTCATAGATTTCCTTTTCTTCCATCATGACACATTTTGAAATACATGCACATTCACAACTAATATCACATTAGATTATAATTTTTTTGTTAAACATCTTGTAGGACATAAACAAATTCTAATTTTTAAAAATTGGGACCAAGAGGAATAGGGTTAAGTTGAATGCACCAATGCAAAATGAGTCCCTATAGGGATCATCACAACATACTAGGGGTGCATTATTAACAAATTACAAGGTCTATTCATGGTTGGGGTACCAGGAAAGGAAAAAATGATTTAAGGACTTTTTACAAATAACATTTACATGAAACCAACTTAAATGAAAAAAATTGAATAGTCCAATATAAGATAATTCATGTGTTAATGGTGATTTATGTATGAATATTTTTGTTTAATGCCAAAAATGCAGAAAGTCCCAAAATGAATTTCAATGGACAACCAAACATGTTTTTTAACATGTTTATTTCCTTCACATGTGACTTACATTTAAAGTTAAACATTTTGAACCCATTGAACATTTTTTTATTATCAAGTGGTTTAAAAATGAATTTTTTGCCTTCACTACTACAAAATTAGTGTGTAATTCATTAACCTAAATCACTATGGGACCTTAAAAGTGAAATAAATTCACTCCATTTTAGTCATTTCACCCTAATTAAAGTTATTTCATTATAATATCATTATGTAAACATTGTGTTTCACTATTGGTTGACATAATTCATTATTATAATTTATTGTGTTAAATAGGTTTTTTTTATGTTGTTTTAAATATCTTATGTTATTTTATGATATACCTTATATTATTTTAAATTATTTTAATTATTATAACTTATACCTTAAGGTATGTTAACTATCTTATTATAAGCTTTTTACTTTAAGTTATTTTAAATTTATTCAATTAACCTTAGGCTATACCTTCAGTTATTTTAGCTTAAATTAATATATGTTATTTCAAGTTATATTTTAGGTTTTTCAAGGTCATTCTACTTTATGTTATCATAAGTTATTTTATCCTAAATATAAAAAATTTAAATAAAATATAATGATATAAAGTAAAATAACCTAAAATAACCAATAATAGCCTATGAAAAATAATTTAAAATAACCTACAATAAAATAACTACCAATAGCCTATGATAATATAGCCTAAAATATCCAACAATAACTTATAATAAAATAACCACTAATAGCCATTAATAACCATCGATAGAATAATCATTAATAAGATAATCACCAATGGCCAATAATAAAATAACCAACAATAGTTTATAATAAAATAGTCATCGATAACCACTAATAAAATAACCACTAATAACCACCAATAGAATAGCCAACAATAATCATTAATAAAATAAACATCAATAACCATTAATATAATAGCCACTAATAACCACCAACAACCTATGATAATTTAACCTAAAACACCCACCAATATCCATTAATAAAATAGTTCCACCAATAGAATAATTACTAACAACCATTAATAAAATAGCCACTAATAGTCATTAATAAAATAGTTCCACCAATAGAATAATTACTAATAACCATTAATAAAATAGCCACTAATAGTCATTAATAGAATAAGCACCAATGGTCACCAGTAGCCACCAATAAAATAACCACCAATAATCATTAATAGTCATCAATAGCCGCCAATCAAATATGTAAACATCAATCAAATAGGCACTAATAACCACTAATAAAATAACCAACAATAGCCACCAATAGAATAGCCACAAATAACCTACGGTAATATAACCTCGAATAACCACTAATAACATAAGGTGGAATAACCTTCAATAGCCAAAAATAACCAACAATAACCAAACATAACCAAAAATAACCTATGAGAAATAATTTAAAATAACCAAAAATAATTTATAAGAACTTCAAATAACCCTAAATGAAATAGCCTACAATAACCAAAAGTAACCAAAAGTAACATAAAATAATCCAAAATAATTTAAAATAATTGAAAGTAACCTAAGGTGAAATAATTTAAAATAACCATAAATAACCAAAAATAATGTATGGTGAAATAACTTAAAACAATGAAAAGTACCTTTTTTTTGGTAGACTTTTTATGTTATTTCCATTTAGGTTCAATAGTTGAAAGTAACCTAACATAAATAGCATTATTATATTTAAAAAATTATCCATTTATTAAACATTTTCTTTCAAAAAAATGGTCATTGAAATGTTATTGAATAGTGATATTAAAAAAAAATTATTCAAATGATTTTACATTTTCAAAAGGAAATAAATGTAATTATGTACATTATTTTTTAAAAATTAAACTTTATCATTTCCTTTTGGACAACATTTCAATAAGGTATGAATTTTAAAATTTTATGTTTTTGTAATGTTTAAAATGAAGTATTTGATAAATAGACACATTACCACAACAAGTATGGTGGCTTAATGGTAGGGGTGTTTGCTTCCATCCTAAAAGTCAAAGGATGAAACCTCACAAATGGTGTGTTTGTGGTCAACAATGGTAAGTTGATCAAATATTCCCCTATGTAGTTCCTTAGAATAGGCGTCTACTTAGGTTAATAACATGAATTATGTACCTATACTAGGTTTTACATAACATAGGTAGTGACATGTGTCAATAATTCATAGGTTGAAAATCATGAAATTATCAATAACATTAAATTACATTAAATATTAAATAATTTAAATTTAATTAATTAACTAACAAGTGAAATGACTTGGTAAATTTGCATTTCATTAAAAATTAATGCACCAATTCAGTGTCCATAGCAATTGGTCTTTGTTCACTGAAGGGTTGACCAAGTTCACCATGGTAAAAATGTCCAAATTCACTCAAAATCTAATGAAACCCAAAGTGAACTAGGATCCATTTTGGTGTAATGACAACAATCCATTATGATTATAATAATGTAAAATAAACAAAAATTCAAAGTTGTCATTTGAAAAAAATAATTCAGTTAAACATTTTTTTTGATACCCCAATCATGAATGGACCCTATAGTCCAACATATTTCAATGTGCCACGAAAATGACAAAATGGTATTTTAGGTACCGCATGTGAAGACCGAAAAAATTGACATCCTTAACCTATCACCTTAACAACACATGAGACTCAACACTCACAACCAACCCTAACATCAATGCAATAACATCAATACAAAATTTAGCCAAAACTAACAAAATTGTTGATGCATCTAAGCAAGCCAAGTGGACAAATCAATAACTAGAAGATGGCATGAATGTAATGGATAGGGGACACACATCTTTGTAAAAGGCTAGCAAATATTGGAACATTCCATTAAGTTCACTTTTAAATCACCTCAATTGTAGAACCAGAAGCAAGAAAGTAGGCCCCCAAGGTGTGTTAATAAAATAGGAAGATGCAACAATTGTCACTGGGGTTTTGAACATGCAAACTATTGGATTATATATCACCTTACAACAATTGAAACTAAAAGTTACTAAAGTCACGCAAACTAGGTTTAATATTCGACTTGTAGAAAGACTAGAAGTTTCTAAAGCAAAAGGGCTTACTAAGGAAGCATGGCATAAATTTTATTGCAAATTGGAAAACATGTACACACAACATAAATATCCATCAAATCAAATTTGGAATTCCAACAAAATAGGAATTCAAGCAGGGTGATAATCTATTGTTAGGGTTTTGGCTAGGTGAAGCTTTCGTGATGTTTATAACACCACCCTTCAGTCTCAAAAATGGTTGATTATGAATTGTGTTGTTAATGTTGTAGGGGTAGCTTAACCTTCATTTTACATTTTTAGAGGTTCAAGGATGCAAAAAGATTACATACAATTATGTAGTCCAAGAACATGCATGGCAATGTAGAAAAAAATTTGGATGACAAGTTACATTTTCAAGTAGTGGTTGTCTTATTCTTGCACATCTAGATCTATTCAAGGGGGCATTTTTTAATAAAATTGTTATCTTTTAATTATAAATGGGCATCGTTTTCACATCACACTAGAAGCACTTGAACAAGTAATAGAAATTGGGTTGGACATCGTCACCTTACTTATTCATACTTTGCAAGCACTCTAGCCATTGGATGTCACCTTCTTCAAACCATTCAAGATAGTTTTGAGAAAAAAGAAGAAACTCTAATTATCTTGAACTAAACAAAATCACATTAGTAGCATGGGTGGACAAGGCTTTGCAACAATCCTTGCAAAAAGAAAACATAAAATCGAGGTTTAAAATTTTTGGAATTTCGCCATTGAATCTTATAGCCATGGTTGGAAAGTTTGGTCCAAGTGATGTGTTCGCTGCACCAGAAAAGGAGGAGCATGAAAATTCATATCATTAATATGCAATAGATGAATCTAGTAATAATGAGGCTAAAGCTGCCACAGAATTGCTAAACATTGTAAGGAACTTTCAAACAATGGTTCTAGCTACTCCTTCCATGTCTAATTGCCCCTCTTCACCCATGTCTTACTACTATGTTGAAATGCCACATGGTTTTGCCACCCCAACAAACAACCATGAAGAAGATCAATTGGTGGTGAACTTGGAAGATGCTACTCCAAATTTAAATAACCTAATTAGTCCAAGTCATACTCAAGGACCTATAGGATTGGCTAACCTACTATCATTATTAATATTACCAACCAAAAGAAAACAAGGCAATGAACCATTAGTGGACTATTCCAATTCATGTGGTCATATCAAACCAATATTTGACAACTCTAAAACAAAAAGCAATGGACCAAAAAAATGCTAATAATCTCAAGGAGCAAAAAGTGAAAGAAAAGGAAGAAAAAAAATCTAGAAAGGTTGAATTACACAAATTGCCTAAGTTAAACGAACAACTCAAAGGAAATCAATTAAGAAGGATGATGTAACTAAATTTAATTATGCATGGTTTGTTGTTATTGTAAGCATTGTTGGTGAAAGATTCCACAATCATTTTAAAACAAGGTTTCAAGCCCAACCTCTAGGCTCTAGAGGGTTTGGTGTAAATATCATGTTTGCATAACACATAAGTGTTAGATAGTATAGAAGGGAAAAAGTGCATCTTGTTAAGCATGTCATAACTAAGTTGCAACCTTCCACTTAACAACTAAAAATGGGGGAGGTTTTATGGTGGGTTTTAATGACATTTTTGATGGCCAGTCGAAAAGGACAAAAAAATGGCAAAAGAAAAAAATAGGTCAAGGTCTATCATGAGTTTTAAATGCACTAATGATGGCTACTTAGAGGAGAAAAGGACATAAAAAAAATAGAAAGGTAAATGGGTTTATAATGGTTTATGGTAACTCATCTATAAAATGTTGACAATATTTTGACCAGAGAGAAAAGAAAGGGACATAATAGAGTGGAATTAAAGAAATGAAGGAAAGAAAAAGCTCGCGTAAGAATAATATACAAGAGAGAATGGATAGAGAGAAATGTAGATGAAAGGACAAAGAAAAAATTCAGGAGAGCTTAATGTTCCTAACTTTGAATGTTAATGTAGTGTGCAACAATGGTGATTATCACTTCCTTCAAAAACAATACAACAAAAAAAATGAAAGAAGGAAGAGGGGAGAAAAATGAATCCAAAGAAAAGAAGCGAGCTTGGAAAAGCGAAGCTTGAGCCCTACCACCTCAAATAAGCATTTGGAGCTCTAATTTAATGGAGAAGACAATCAACTTCTAGATGGTGGAAGGTGTATTTGTGGCGATGGCAGTCAACTTGTGGTGATAGTAACTCTAGGCGATGGCAAGAATGAACGGGGGGGCTTCTAGATTGATAGTAGCGCTAAGAGATGGCAAATGAAGAAAAACAAATCTAGAAAAGAAAAGCAAACTAAGCAATGGTAGCGACAAGTGATGCCAAGCTTGTAATGGCAATGATAGGCAATGGCAAGCCTACAATGGTAGTGTTAGGCAATGGAAGGTGTGAACATCAACATGTGCACTGTGCAATGGTAACTTTTGATGATGGCTGATGTGAACGCTGATGTTGGGAATTAGGACTTGTTCAAAATAGAGACACAAAGACTAAGTAAAAAAAAGATAAATTAAAAAAAGGAAAAGGAGAAAGATCAAGAGACAAAAACACGAAGAATAAAAAAACAAAAAAGAAAATGGCATCAACGCGTTTCTATAGTAATGGCAATGGTGTTCAGAACCTTTTTATAGCAAACACAGGGAGAGAGATGACAATGGTGTTGGGTGCATTTCTGTAACAAACATGGAGAGAAAGGAAAACAAGGTGTGTACCTTCCTATAATAGACACAAAAACATGGAAAGAAAGATTATAAGAAAGAAAAACTTGACACAATGGCTCTTATCACCTACTACACATTCAAGGTAAAAACAAATAAAATGAGGATGAAAAACATTGAAAGAAAGATGGAGAGACATGGAAAGAACTTCAGTTGCCATTGCCACGATGTTCTTTTCTTAGATCCAAGGAAAGAAGCCAGGATTACTCCCATGTGGCATTATTAGGGTCATTGATTTTAGGTAATATGTTGTTCAAAAAACCAATATTTCAAAACCCTAAAGGCATTTGTGACTATGTGGCTACAACTACAAATATTTGGTTTTACTACATGTTTTTTAAATATTTAAATGGTAATAAAAAATAGATTGAACCAAATTAAATGATTATTTTTTTGGTTATAGGAAGAACATTGTTTTTCCATAAAATTTTAAATGTTTGCTCATAGGGCATAAATTGCATGAACATAAAAATCTTACTTGTTATATCCATTTTTTTTCAAACAATAAGACCCCCCTCATTTTGGGGGGTCATAACTTTGTCATTATAACTCATGATCGAGTGTTGTAAATGCCTACTAGTGTTATGGCTCAAGGTGCACCTAATGTCTTTGAAGGTCTGTGAAGTGACTTTCCATCCCTCTACTTTCAGCTCTATGAGGTGATTATATTCAAAGGTACATATGTTATTGGTGAAAGAAAAATGGAAAGTGTATTTCTATATATTGAATTACATTTATAGTTGAAAACAAATAGTTTACCTCCTATCCATCATTTATGATTTGGAATTGATAGATATATTTTCAAAGTTCAAATTCTCCAAATTTTAGAATTTTATGTTAAATTATCACCCACCTAAACCAACTTTTAAAGAGCTAACATAATGTTCAACTTGACAATAGACCTTTAGTTACTCAAAACATTATTGCCATCACATACAATATCCAAATTTAGTTTGCATTAATTCATTGGAAAGTTAACTACAAAGCTCACCTACCTACCAAATCTCAAGCCCTGCACCTAAATCAATAAAACATTGTGCCATAGAACCCGAAAAGGTTTTACGAAAGTAGAAAGTTCAACTTGACAAGAAACCTCCAATCACTTAAAACATTATTGCCATCACATTTTGTTATTTAAATCTAACTTGCATTAGTTCATTGAAAAGTTAGCTACAAGGCACATTTGCCTAGCAAATTTCAAGCCATGCATCCAAATTTTTAAGAAATCATGCTACAAAACCCAAGAGGTCTTATGATTTTTAAAAAATATTTCAAGCTCCAAATGTACCTCTACCCATTTTCATTATTTCAAACATACTACATTTATCCCATCTATTATCCCTCTTTCCACCATCTATTAGGACTAAACACTATTTTTCTTCCAAGGAAAATTGTAAGAACAAGTTTTTAAAGATTCAAATCGAAAATCACAGTAAAAAATAAATAAACAAATTATCCAAATTCACGCCTTTAAAAAAAAGGAGAAAGAAGGAAATAAGGGAAGACCCCAATTTGGTGGCCAATGGAAAATTTCAAACTTAGTGGCCAATGGAAGGTTCCAAACTTAGTGCCCAATGAATCTAATGATTAGAAGCCAATGGGGAAGCCTCTTGTTTAGTGGCCAATGGAAGGTTCCAAATTTGGTGGCTCTTAAAATGTTCCATGTTTAGTTACCTTTGGAAGGAGAAGGATAAATATCATTTTCATCTCCTTTCATTTTTTATCCCATAAGATTTTACTTAAAAAAAATTTCCATTGATTTTAGGGTTTTGTTTTACCATGGTTCTAAACCATTATTTCACATCTTTCATTCATTTTCTTTGACTTCTAAATTATAATCATGCACCTTGAAATACTAAATCTTCCACACATTCATCGTCAAGTTAATTTTGATCAAAGATTTTATCCTTTCTTTGAATTCGTGGAGGTGCGCATGACTATGGCTTATGGGCCTCAAACTACACAAATGAATGAAAAACTGCCTTGGGAGTTGTCCCTAAATTTAACATTAACCCAACACCTTCATGATGAAAATCCTGAACTATGAGAAATGTACCCTCGTCTTAAAATTGAACCCCCTTCAAACTTAGTATTATTGAATGTCTTCAAACTCTCGTACCTTGGTGATTTTGTTGCAAGTTGACCTTGCTTTTGGTAATGAACTTGAAATTATCTATGAAGGCTTTTATAAAACTAAAAACACTTCGATTTTTGCATGGTCTTCAACTTTTGGCGTCGGACACTATTGTTGGTTATATGATTTTATTTACGACTACCTCCTAACAACAAGGCGGATTATTTAGTTTGCACCATGTGACACATCCTAGATTTCTTACAGTTATGAACTACCAATGTGGCATAGTTTAGGACTCAACATGTACTTGCAGCTCCTCTTTGAGCTTCTCCATAACTTGAATAAAAACTTTGTTCATTGTGAAATCCATGTTGTAATTACCAACCTATCACCCTACTCATTTTAATTATTATGTTGTTTTGAATTAATCATACATGCTTATAATGTTTGAAAATTACTTTATCTCCATTGGACCCTTCATTAACACCCTTTAACTACTTCAAGACTTTTAAATCATCCTTGTTTGCGTGACTATCCATTGAGTATTAGAATGAAACCAACGTTGTGACAAACATTACGAATTTTGTTATTTGCTTTTAACCCCAACCTTCTATAGATTTCTCATCCCCAATCACATAATTGAAGTTTTAAAACTATGATTACCAACTCTTGTTGAATAAAATAATCAAATTCTGAAACAAAAACAACCCCCCCCATGTAACCATGCACACCCATCACTCCTCATTCTAACACGAAATATCTAAAAACCCTTAATAGTTTTATCACACCCCAATATCCCTGATGCGATTCTTGAAAATTAAAACTACCGTACATGGTTGTGTTGGTAGGGCTCATAAGGTCATGAACAAAAAATACATGGTTACTAAACCCTTGGAATCTTCCTTCTTAAATGTTCATTCACTGGCCTTGCTACCCCAGTCAAGTATGGGTTTTTAAATAAATAAAAATTTCAAAATTGCCCAATTTTAGTTGTTTGAATGTTTTAATTTTTGTTGGTATACATCTTGGTTATTAAACAAAAACCTATGTATATATAAAAGCCCATGGCATGTGTTAGAATTTCAAGTTTAAGCCTAAACCCAAATATGTATAAAAATCCATTTAACAACATTACTATTCATATTGCACAACAACATGTGCCTATCCCAAAACTTATCAAAACCCACAAGGAATTATGTTCCTCAATTTAAACCTATTTCCAAAACCTCATAGTTGTAGCCCAACTAGCTTGATCGCAATCCATGAAAGCTTCCTAAATGAATTTTTATATTTTATGAATTTTCTAATTCACATTATTAAACACCTTGTTGTTGCTTTCAATCCATATAAGCCATAAAACGATCCCCCTTACTAAAGACCATAATTTTAAAATAGATTGAAACCTTTTTAATTCCCTAGTAACAAAAATGGAATGTTGCCACTATATAAAGGTTACATGTCAGCATTTAGTTGAATCCAAACCTTTTTTAATTTAAAACTTCATGTGCAAAAGCCCATTTTTATTGTGCATGTGTAAAACAAATAGGTAAAGGATCGAAACTATGTATTTTTATTACATAGTTACGAAAATTTATGTTTTTGTTTTCACAAATATCTATTCACATATTTATTTTCCATGTATAAATATTATGTCATAATCATATTTCTTACTATCATGGATGCCAACACTACGAAATCCATTCATATGAATGTTCATCCATGACTTGTAGTGAACTTGTACCTAACTCTTAGTTTAGTTTCAGTTCACTCTCAATTAGTTTTTTGTTAACTTTTAGTTCACTTGAAGTTCATTTCCAATTAAATCTTAATTCACTTTTAGAACTCTTAGTTGATTTTTAGTTCACTTCTAATTAATTTTCAGTTCATTGTTAGTTGAATTTTAGTTCACTATTAGTTGAATTTAGTTCATTCATAATTCACACATGTGTGGCCCATGTGTACACATGGGTGAACATGGGCCACGTGTAAATTGGAAGTTTTTTGAGAAACTTTCTTGAACTAGGTGCCAAATGGGTATAAATAGAGGTAGAATTCCCCATTACCTTAAATAAAATTCAACACTAATTTTGAATACATTTTTTTGTCACAACCTTGTTTTCTTTTTGTTTCATTCTTATAATAAAATCTTGTTAGATTTTTGTCTTGCACATGTCATGTTTTTATTCTTATTTTTCTTATTCACAATTTGGATTTGGAATTAACATGCCCTTGTTTTCGTCTTGGTTTAAAAAATCTTGTAGACATGGGTGTCTTTGTGCCCATGACACATACCATATATTTTACACATTAATAAATTACGCCAAAACCTTTGAAGATTAATCTTTCAATTTGTTTTCATAAATATAGTTTATTAAGCTTTCAACTCTTTACAACAAGTTGTTTTATCAAGTGAAGGTGTTTTCAAAAGCTGCCCCAAAATTCACTTATATATTAAACAAAATGCAATTAAACAAAGAGGTTCCTAAAGCCTTACACCTCACATGGTTCAACATGCACATTAATTGAAGTCATGGTTAATTGGTGATGACTCACCAAACCATTATTAAATTATGAAACCCCATAATAAGTTACCTATGTTAACCCTTAAGTAATTACATAATTATCAAATTATTTACAATCTAATTACATGCTCATTTATTCCCAAAATCTAAGAAATATATATCCTTCGATTTTGCCACATAGTGGACATATATAGTTTATTTCATTATTTGTATTAGCCCACCACTTGTTCATCATAATTGTTTTATTCCATACTGACCAAATGAATTGTGCCTCTCATTTGTTTTATTACTTGCACCTAGTGTTGGTCCATTTCAAGTTGAAACTAAGTTGTAATAAACCAACCCATATTTTTTGCACAATTTTAATGTTAGGTTTCAAAATTTTCAACATTTTCCTACCAAGGACTAACATGTATGATAACAAGGCTTCTTTTCCTTTTGAAAAGAATGATCATCGATCCAATTCCATCTCCCCTACATTTCCACAATACATGGAAAATTTGAGTTTTTTACACCTTTTATTATTTCTATCCATGTGACCTCAACTACTTTTCCTCTCATGATGTATTCCACACCCTCCACCTTTGAAGGTGACAAAACCCTTGTTTGTTGCCTTGTATACAAAAACCTTACATTATGTGGGTTGACCAACAATTGCTCTTCCACACATTCTCCAAGTTTTAAAAGTTTGTGATGTTTGTAGCACCTCAATGGGTGAAACATTATCCCCTTGGAATAAAGCCATACACTTTCCTTCTTGGCAATTGTTATCATTAGATCTTAGCAACTTCCCCACATTTGTTAATATTTCACTAAAATTTAAATTTAACCATTAGTTCTTCTACATCATGAACATGCCTTTTTCCAAATTCTAGATCTTTACAATCTTTTTCCAACACAACACATAAAGCTTTGTAACTTTGTTTTTTAGAAAAACCTTCCTCCCATGGTTTCACCACCATGTTCCAGTAGTAGTTTACTAGAATTGCTTACTTCATGGTTCTAAAGTTATTAACTTTATTTTGTTCATGATTTTGGCCCAAGCCATGCCAACCTTATTCTAAAGCATTGAACTAAGCTGCCTCCTATTGATTCACTTGCATGCACTAACATAAGTTAGGAGCCCACTTTCCTTCCTTTTGAGGTATTTTTAAAGTTTGTATTTCAACAAGGTTTGAAGATTCATATCCCCTACTTCTATGGCATGTAAGACCCATTTGACAACATGGTGCTAGTTTTTATTGGGTCCATTAAATTCAACCCCCACCTTTCCACTAATTCATGTAAACAAATTTGGTTAAATTTAAATAGCCTAGCTTAACTTATATTAACATAATTTAACCTTCTTTAAACTATTTTAAACCTAGTTTACATCAATTTAATGTACTTTAGCCTAGTTAAATGTAAGTTAGTTTAATTTCACCTAAGTACCATCATATAAAACGTAGAGTAGTTTAATTAAAAATTTCCTAATTAAATCTATTTTTAAAAAATGATTATAGTTTAGCTTATTTTAACAGAATTTCATTCAAGTAGTTTAATTTAGCCTAGTTTATCAAATTTGATGTAATTTAACATAAATTAACCTAATTTAATTTAGCCAAATTTAACCAAGTTTAATATTTGTATTTTAATTTAACCTAGTTTAACCTAAGTAGCCTATTTCATCTTGATTTAGCCATTTTAAACAAATTTTAGCCTAAATATTTTAATTTATTTTAACTTAACCTTGTTTAACCAAGTTTAACCTAAATGGCCTATTTTATTCTAGTTTAGCAATCTTTAACCAAGTCTAAACTAAGTGGCCAAATTTATCCACATTTCACCATGTTTAACCAAATTTAACTTGAATAGTCATGTTTAACCAAGTCTAGCCTAAATCATAGTTTAGCTTAAATAACGATGTTTAATTTTATTTATTGTTTCAATTTTAGCTTAATTGAACCTAGTTTAACCTATTTTAGCCTAGTATGAGTCTAACCCAATTTAACTTAAATAACATTAAGTTATTTAAGTTTAATTTAGAAAAACCTAAGTTAACCTAATGTAAGCTGCTAGGTAGCTTAAGTTAAATTATGTCAACCTAGGTCAATTTAGGGTGACCTAGGTTAATTTAGGCTAAAGAAATTAATGTTTAAAATTTAGTGATAATTAGATTTGTTACCAAAAAAAAGTTATTATGCACCATTTAAAGACTTCAACCTTCAAAATGGAGGTGACGGGTTCAAGTCCTTTCATTTCCAACTTAAATACAACCTATGTGTTTAGCTGATGTGGTTAGCCCTATGTTTAGAATTTTGTTCACCTAGCTTAGGCGGTTTAAACTAGGCTAAATTAAAAAGCATAACCTTATTTGACTAACCTTTGATTGCCACGTGGCACAACACGATTGGGCCAAAAATTGTTATTTTCCTACTTCTTGGTGCCATATGACACATTTTGGACCGTTCGATGTGTTTCCATGAATGCATCCATTACAATTGCAATCATAAGGGACATAATTGCAAATGACATTTATCACCAGACCACATATATGACTTGTGGTAAATATGACATGGATGTTTGGACTATATAGTCATATAGTCATGTTTAGTATATGGTGGTTAGGACCACAATGCTAATCATTTGTGTAATCTTATTTACCATGTTTTTGTGTAGTGGTTATTAAACCCCAATTAATCTTAAAAGGAAACTTCCTTTTTGAATTAATTCATTCCTCGTTTGTGTGTGTTGTGCAAGTCTCATTGTTGGCTATCCTTTTATTGGTTTTTCATGTGGCTCATTTCTTATCACCTCCCACATCCTTTGCAATAATTATAAAACTACTTTGTTTAGGCATGGGACCTTTCTTTTAACAAATCCTTCAAGGGCGACAAGTAGCTCACCTTTCATCATGAGTTGAATAAACATACTTTTCACAGGTCATAATATGTTATTTTCTACATTTTTGATGAATAGGTTTTGCACTTCCTCCACATTTTGACCCTATTCTCCCCTTAGTATATAAATGGGTGTAAAAGTTTTTGCAACATTTTGCCAACTCCTCCTAAATTATAACAACTTCCTCAATACTTGTCACTAATTTGGTGATACAAGACAACAACTTTCATTTTTTTTTGTTGCCACAAAGCATGTGTGCCTTTTTTTTAACCATTTAATCCTAAACCTCGTATTAAACTCATTGATCCACTCTTCTTCAAAGCCCTTCATATTCTCGTAAGTTTTGTTTTGTTTTTCCTTAACAACTCTGTTTTGTGGATCCCTTTGTAACATTTTAAAAGTAGCCTCTAGTTTGCTTCTTATCTCCTTCTTTACATGTTTATTTTCTTCTACCTTTTTAACCTAAAATATTTTATAAAAATTGGTGATTTTATGTAGTTTATAATAAGAAAGAATTATGTCTTTGAATTCTTCTTTATCATACCTTAAATGACCTTCAAATTGTTCAAATATCTTGTATTCACGTGAAAAAAACCTTTAGCTACATGATGAGTTTTGCAAATATTGTAATTAAAGGGTTTTTTTTCACATGAATACAATATATTTGAACAACGTGTAGGTCATCTTAAGTATGACAAAAATGCGAAGGAACCGAAAGGAAATAATTTTTAAAATTTTAAACTACATAAGATCATCAAATTTTATATCACTAAGTAATGGTCAAAAGGGTTATAGTATCACATTATTTCATATTTGTAAATAGATCCACTTCTAAGGTGATCACTAGGAGTGGGTGCATAAACTTAATCCAATTTAACCATCATTTTCACCCTTTTTTCCACCTATTATTGCAAATGAACTTCAACTTCCCCCCAGGGTCAAAACCACCTTCAACATTAGAATGAACCTTCCCAAACTATATTTTTTGATTATGAAATTAACCAATTGGAAGTGTTAAATTTGTCTCCTCTTTTCCACCATGTTCCATTTTCCCATGAATATCCACATACAATCATTCCAATGAACATTTTAGGCCATATACTTTGGCATGCAATGGATAAACATGGAAAAAAAAATTAGAATTGTAAAAACATTTAAAGGAAAGGGGTCGTAAATATCATTTTGCCAGTTTCACTACATAAGGAATTCCTTGGGTGGTTCCTAGTGCACCCACCCAAAGGGCATTTGATCAGTTCAATTGAATTTGAATTCAATTTAAAGTTGCATGCAATGATGTCATTCAATATTTTGATTCAAATAGAACTTAATTATCATAAAATTGATTCATCTTTTCATTAGTTGATTATAATTGGTAATGCCATGATAATACTTTGGTAAAATGCATTATAATACCTTGGTAGAGTGCAATAGCACAAATCCCAAGTATTTGGCAATGAAATGTTGAAGCTATCAAGGTATTACAATAGATGAAGTTGTCAACAACTTTCATGTTGTTCACAAACATACAAAGTTCATGCACTTCCACCCTCACAAAAGCAAGGAAGCTATTTATTTGCATTGACATGATCTTGTCATGTGACATTTCAAATCTTCATAGATCTTGTCCTTGTTGATATTGCATGAACAATTTTACATCTATGTGAAAGTTATAACTTTTTTTTTTCAAGTTGTGAAATCAAAAGAAATAACTTATCATGAATCAACATTTTAAGATCAACGTTTCCTTTATAATAAAGGAAATGGGTTGTCTCCACAAAAAATTGATGGCTTTTTACTTGCATGAATTGACAAAACTAATGTGTAAAAAGGCCACTTCAATAACCATCCATTTACTCAAGTAAAACAAGTTTATCACTTTGCAAAAAGATGCAATATACCCAATTGCGATCTTGGTACAATTGAAACAACACACAATTGAAAAGCTCTTGATAAGTCTACATGTACCAATGTGATTTTCATATTTCAAACCTATGGTGCGGGGAGTTTATTGAATTTTGAATAATTTCTGTAAATTGGAAATTCAATTTTTTAAAAATCCAGATTCTTAATGAAATGAAAATTCACAAAACAATAGGTAATTCTTGTGATTGGAAATTCAATAAAAGTCAAAAATCAACATTTTTAGGGAAATGAATTTCATGTAAAACATACTTAAAGTACCATCACATTGAAAATTGAATGTTAATTTTGTTGTTGTTGTTGTTAGAAGTGACACCCACATATATTTTCACAATATTTATTTCTTTATATTTGATATGCCTCCAAACTACATGTACATACCTTGAAAAATAATGTTCAACCATAAAACTAGGCTATTTTACAACCATTTTATTTATTTATTTTCAATTTTTTGAAGTAGGAATAAGTGACAAGCATCCCAAGGTTAAGATTTATGGGTGACAAATTAAAAAAAAAAATTGTCCAAAGTTTTCTTGAAACAAGAGCTAAACCCTAAACCCTAAAACTGTAAACCCTAAACCCTAATATTTCAGCTAAACCCTAAACCCTAATGTCTGTGCCATATATAAGCAGGTCCTCGTCTCCTAAGGAAACTCTCGGCCTTTCACGAGAACTCTGCGGCGATGGCGTCAACGGATCTCGGGCTTCGCCTTCACCAACTACCGAACCTTTTTTGCAGTTAGCTTGCTTCAGAGCGTCTTTGTTGTTTGTTCTTCGACTGTCTCTTCTTTTCTAGAGTTTCGGAAACTAAACTTGTTAGATAGAGGACTACGGTGGTCCTACTTCGGTATTCTTTTCTGTCACTCACTTCGTGAGTGCACTGGGAGTATTTCTGTCTATAGTGATCTGCCGAGAAGCAATAGGAAAAAAAAAGGATGGTTTTTTTGTATGTGTGAAATGGTTGTACATTGTGGAATCGCTTACCGGATTGCAGAACTCGAAGTTCAGATTCAGGAACGAAAAACTGGTTGTTAGAAAGTATTTTCTGTACTCTTACGAGCTCATATAGTATGTAAGCACCTTGACTGATGGCTAAGCTAGTATGGCTGGTCGTTCCATCTTCTCTGTGATTTCTAGAGCAGCAAACAACAGTCGATTAGAAAAGAAACTGTTTTTGCATTGTCTCTTACGACTAGTTTATATGAACAAATCGGGTAGCTTCTCAGGCAGCCTGCAGCACTCACCATGTGCAAACACGGCGTTCTGTTACCCGCAAAATAACTTCGTCTTTGGGTTGCTTTGTGCGGACTCTCGCTTTGCCATGAGACGAGTCACGTAACTCAAGACTACACGTGTAAATTCTCCTCTCCGGAAATTTATAATCCTAACCCTAACCCTAATTTCTGCCGCTCTCACGAAGGAGCAAGAACCGAAAATGCTGTTGTCAAACTTTCTTGCAAAGTTGAAGTTCACAAAATTGGAGCTGTTGTTTCTAAATTGTTAGTTTTTTCTGTCAGAGGATTTGGAAGGGGATCAAGATAAACCAAGGTCCAAATCTCTTGTCTAATCGGTGTCCTTTTCTTCTCATTGAGAAGCAAAGCAGTCTGTGCCCTAGCTCTTTAAGAGCCAGAATCATCAAGGTTATCAAAGAAACTGGATTGTTGTACAATGTGTTGTTTTGTTGCTGTAATCTAAAGGAGGGTTTCTCTGATGTCATTTCCTGTACTTTGAAGCATTGTTCCTGGGAAGCATGTGAAGGTAGTATGTGAGGGGGATGTGACTGTTTTGTGAAGATGGAAAGTCCGATCAATGAGCAAAATCCTGTTGCCGTAAGTCTCTATGCCTTTCTCGTAATGATGCCAGAGGACCTTATGTCTTAGCTCTCTGACAACTGGAGCCATGAGTTGTGATTTGTATTGTGGTTCTTTCCATATTTGTATGAGGTCAAGTATTGTTTTAAGATACATAGAGTGCTGTTTGAAGTTTTGTTCTTTCATGATTTGCAGCTCTTGAAAGAATTAAAATTGAAACTTTTTCTCACAATATGTGTATTCAGATGGCTTGCTGATGCCTAGGTTTTTTGTGAATTGTCCCATCTGTGGGAGGATTGTGTCAATGTCAATGTCAATGTTGGAGACAAAACATGCATATTGTACTGGAAAATTGTGTCCTGTTTTTCAAATTGCAAAATCTATGTTCTAGAGAATTAAATAACATGTTGGTTTGCTTGAGCTCTCTCCATTTGCAAGTGTAGGGTTATTGGCATACATTTCTCTGGCTCTTGGCTCATGTTTGAATGATCTTGTTGAATTGGGAGAATACATACATGTGTCAGTCTCTATGAGCTTTGTATCAAGAGTTCAGACTGAACTGAAGATGAGGTGGGGTACTGTGGCTTGAAAATGGGAATTTTCATGATCCACACCAGTGTGTTTCCCAATGTATAAATTATTGTCTGCCTTAGAAAGCATTTTGATGATAACACTATTTTTCATGCTGCTAAGTATTGAAGCAGTTTTATCAAGTTTTACTCAACTTTTTCCCACCATTTTTGGAATGGGGGCTTTTCTAGAGTTTCCAAGTCTTCCACATGTGATGGGTTTCAATGGTGTGTTCCCAAGGAGATGATAGGTGGCATTGATACAAGAAGAGTGCAACAACTTCAAATTTGACGAATTGAGAGAGAGCTGGCTGATGCTTCAGCAACTTTGCATTGTTTGAGATTTATGCCGAAGACCTCTCTTCTATCATGTACAGTGTGCAACTCTGTGCTTTTTGGAGTGCAGATGACCGGTCTTTGCTCAAACATGCAACCCCTTATAAAGCTCAAATTTTCTTTGGAACAAAATGTAGAAAACTTCTCTTCCCTGGAGTAATTAAGCTGCAACCCATGTTTTATAATAAAAATTCATATTGTGTGGAGTGCATACTGAATCCACGCATTTACATTTTCAAGCCAAAGTCTGCCTGGAATTGCACGATATGTATTCTTCTTCAAGCTTAGTCACTGGAATCTTAATGTATCAATCAGATATGAGTACCTTTTCTTCTTCTTGCTTTGTTTGGTTATCGACTCTGTTATGTTTTGTTAGCTATCCACCATCATGGCTGAGTATTCCCAGGTACTGCCTGTCTTGTGTCAGGATCTTGAAGTACCATTGATCATAATACCTTTGACCTCAACCCATTGTTGAGAGCTGGTGAAGTTAGTGGGAGGTTAGGTAGCTGGTCATTTCCATGCAATTTGCTGATGATGTGCACCAATCATTCATGAGCTGATGAAGTAAGTTAGATGTTTGGGGCTGGTCCATACGAGGAGTTGTTGAAGTGCACCAATCATTTGTGAGCTAATGAAGTCAGTGGGATGTTTTGTAGCTGACCACTTCCATTCAAGTTGCTGTTGCAAATCATTAGTGCAACTGTCTCTCTTGTGCAAACCACTCTTCTGTTTTCTTTTTCCTCAAGGATTGGTTTACTATTCTCAAGTCTAATATCTCAATAACCTTACATTACTGAGTCATCTCTCAATTCTATTTAAGTTGGCGGAGATCATTAAGTAATGAGAATTTCTCACTACTAATGAAGGTATGTTGGTATCAGATTCAGTGCACTAGGTAATGAAAGTGGGTACTCATTTTATGGGTTTTCTGAAAAATTCCCATAGCCAGAAAACAATATCGATGTCCTCAGTGACGCCCACCATTAAGACCAAGGCTACCTAGCACCCTCAACAGAAGTGGAAACTGACTTGACCTTTTTGCAACTGTTATGTTTTAACTACAAGTGAATCTCTTTGTAAGATCCAGATTATAGTCTCTCAAAACTTGTTCTCTATCAGAAAGCTCTGCTGAAGGCTACTATTTGAGATGGGGTTGTTGGGTTTCTCCCAATTTGAAGCTCGATTGCTGAGTGCATGAAACTTGTAAGAATGAAACAAGACAGTTAATGAGGTCCATCATGTTATTGATTCTCACCAGCAAATTCTTCTCTCAGTTATGCAGATCATGTTCTTGGAGCAAATTAACATTAGTAACTATGAATCACCCTACAATTTTCTAGCTCCATTTTTACATTTGTTCTTTTCTCCTTTCTATGGATCACCCAACTCTCCCAATAGATGGGCCAAAAAATGACAAAAGATTTGGGAATTCTTTGATCTCTTTTCTTTTCTATCTAGTGAAAAATGGATTAATTTTGCTATTTTATAGGAAAAATTCAACAAATTTTGGACATCACAAAATTGAAAAATAAAACCCTAATCAAGACACTCTCTATGATGAAGAATCTCACCCTATTCAGGGAGCCACCTTTAGGAAGACAATGAGAGTGCAAGCTGCAAAAGGTCAATCCTCCCATTTGCAATGAAATCACCCAAATATTATAATTAGTACCCACTTAAAGTTAACTCAAAATTTGAAAAATTTAGGGTTAATTACCATTCATCCTTTGTGAAATATATTTGGATGCAATACTAAAAATGATTTTGAAAGACCCAAAATTGAATGTAGTCAATTTTCCTTTTGACTACATTATTGGCAAATCCTTTGGGCTTCAACAAATGGACTATTTACTTCAATCCTTGCATGATTTATGCGTATGTTATCACCCTTCCCATTGCATGCCCCAAATATTCTCTTTTTGAGAATTTAGCTGAAAGTTTTGTTTGTATAATACTTATACATAGCACATTTTTCACATGATTGCCATGTTTGTTACAATGTTTTCCACATACTAAAATGTCATATAACCATATGAAGACCATTCTTGTTTATGGGTGAAGATTGGAATTCATCATGGCTTAATAAGTTGCTATTTTATTAGGTATAGAACTACTTATGATCTAAAACTTGACACACAATGAATTAATTAATGGCTTTAAGAACTAAAAGTGGGAATAACCTATTAGGAAGTTCCTAAATGATGGCACTCTTGAGTTTAATGAATAGAACATATATGATTTAAATATACATGCCAAAATTGTCATCAATGTACTAATTTATGACAATTATCTTATTCAAAGTACACATAATCAATTATGAACTTCAACTATCATCCTTTTTATTTCACAATAAGAAGATTGGGGACAAAAAATAATACACCTTGTTTGACCTAATTGTAGTGTTGATTATCTTGGAATTGAATTTTAATCTCTTCTAATTCCAATGTATTAAGCCAAAAACATGGTTTTAAAATGCAATATTAAATTGATTGGAATGGTATGATCCATTCCACAATCAAGTAGAAGTCCAAGTGATGAAGCAAACATCATTATATGAAGTCAACATGACTTGCATTGGTGCCACTTCATTCCTTGGCAAAGATTTCAAGCAAGACCTTCCTACCCTTATGGAAAGCCTTTTTCTACTTGCATGACTAAAAGTGCAATGGATTCCCTTATTTGTCACTTTGTCAACCATGAACCGTGTTCTTAGTACACACATTTTTGCCATTATTAATACATGCCATTTGACTAATTAAAAAAACGCCTTATCCTTCAAAATTATGCATGAATCACATGAAACTAGATCAAACCTTTCATTGACCTAAATGACTTAGGCAAATCACATGTGACATTCCAATTTCATTGAACAAAGATGTATGGTACATTGGGAACATTTGAACCGACAATTTTAAAAAACATAAATCATTTTTGTGATGTTACTATGTCATTAGCTTCCTTGTATTGACATACCAAATTTCAATGCAAAAATGAAATTAAGAAACAACTTGTGGCACAAATATTGTTTTAAAAGTTTTGGTTTTGTGACCAACATGTGTGAAGTTTAAACTATTGCATACCCAATTGTGCAAATAGAAAAGAAAAATGATCAAATCAATTTCTTTTGAAGTGAATCATAATTCATAATACATCCATGCAAGACGTTAATTTGCATGTTGTGGAAAATATGCCCATCATCCCAAACTCATTTGTTACATCACTTTGATATTGTTCCAAACATGCTAAATCCTTAAAATGCTATTTACCTAAATTTTGACTTTGCATTTTTAGAAAATCATAATTTGAATGTCAAAGATTCTAAAACTCATTTTTTATCCATGAGAAGTTATGTAGCTGATTTTGAACTACAATCCATAAATTAAATCAAAAGATGTGAAATCAAGATTTATAATTTATTTAAATTACAATTTTGAGGAATAAAAAAATAAAAATGTACATTATCAACTAAAAATTTACAACTAATTCTTTGAAAATAACATTTCATTGATCATATATATATATATATATATATAATTTCATCTCATCCAAAAGAACCTTTAAATTCCTTTAGTTCCTATTCTAAGTCAACTTCAATTTCAAGCAATTCAATTGGGTTAAAAGGAAACTTACAACCACTCATATAATTATTAGGCCAAATTTTATTTTCAAACATTGATTATTCAAGGTCTAATTATTGGAAGTAACCTCTTGGTACATAGTAAAAATTCTAACAAGGGAAAATTTTCTTGGTTTCAACATTTGATCAATTCCACAATGTTCATAATTTGGGGAGTAAGAAAACTAATAGAAGGTGACATATATTGATGTTTGCCCCACCACTATTAAAAACACTTTCACTTCGTATTGTTAGAATATGAACAATCCTTTGTTGACATGTTCTTTAGTTGGTCCATTCATGTTTGTGGTCATGTCAAAAACATCCAAATTGTAATCTTCATCATTTTCTCAATCGAAGGAACCATTTTCAACTTCTAATAATGGATGGAGATGCTAATAACAAAAGCAATAATGATTCCCTATCATTCTCTTAAAAAATGATCACATCTTGTTCATAATTAATGAATGAACACACATTAATGAAATTTTTTCTAGAAAACATGAAAACTTCATATGAGTTTTCCCACAAAAACTTATTGTGAGTTTTTCTTTCTTTCACATTTTTTTTAAAGAGACAAAACATATTTTTTTCTTTATGTTAAAAACAAGAATTCTCAATTCACTAAAAATTTCCAAATTAACAGCATACTTAAAAGGTGTTATTATAAAGTTAAAATTGGAATCCTCATCTTTCAAATCTGCAATTACATGTTTCTTCAATCTATTTCTTAAAAAATGTTTATTATATTTTTTTTACCAATTTTTGATTTAATGTTTCAATTGCATCAAATGATCCAATAATGATATGCATGCCAATTAATACCCAAAAAGTTTACAACAAGGTCAAAGTTATTATGTGCATGCTTGGACATCCATAAATCAAAACTAGCAATGGTAGAATAACATTGCTTGTTGAAATTCACAAAAGATAAATATGTTTTGTTTTCTCAACCATGTCTAGTAATTACAACTTTGATTTTTTTTTTGAAAAGAAAACATAACATGAAACTAAAAAGGAAGAAAAGACTATTGATGTATTTTCTACAATTATTGAAAAAGCAAGGATATTATATTTAAAAGTTTTTGGATTATAAATACATGAAAATCTAAATATATTGAATTTAATTGAATTTAATTTTACAAGCTATTTTTCTAAATAAAAATCATTTATTTGAATTCTGATTTTTATTTGGTGAAACGAATGTGAAAGAGGAAAAAAAAAGATTATTCAAATACAAGAAAATTTCAAAACCTTAAATAATGTAAATTGAAACATTTACAATAGAAAAAATTAAATTGAAAAATTAAGGGAAAAATATGAATTACTTTTATTTCCATCTTTAATAACATAATACAATAGTGCAACTCAATAGTAATGCAATGCAAATGAACAAACTATGACAATGACCAAATGAATTAATATGTAGGCATTGAAATGAATAATGCAATATATAAGGGGCTTTTTTAATCTTGCAAAATGCAACAAAACACAAAAGCATCAACAAAAATTGTACATAAGCAAAAAAATTCATTTACATGAATGAAGATGACAAATAAACAAACAAACAACAAACAAGATTAAGAAGAAAAACTAAGAATTTTTTAATTTATTTTTAAAACATGGACAAAATGGGTTTGTATGATCTGAATGGATTGTAAATTCTAGATGGGTGTTTGCAAGCTAGGGTGGACCAATTTTGGCAAATATTTTAATTTTTAATAATATTTTTCATATTTATACATGCCAAAGATGTATAGTTGTGAAATTTATAAAAATATTCATCTTTTCCAAAAAGCAATTGACGATGAACATGTAATATAACCTAAGTTATAATCTTTGTGAGCAAGTTTTCCTTTAATCCCACAAAATCATGACATGAGGGACTTTGCCATTTTTGCAGATTTTTTACGTTATTAAAAGTCTATAATTTTTTTTTTCCAATGTTGAAATGATTTAGAAGAACTCATTTTGAATTGCAAACCAAATGAATGAGATTTGAGAAAAAATGGTGTTATGTCATTACAAAGTTACAAACCATGGAATTATAGTGCATTTGTTTCTAACTTTTATGAGTTGAAAATTTGTTTCAATATACCCCATTGAATGTAAAACTTTCAGGTTTCAAATGATTCCACTTTTGTATTACATTAGACTATGTAAGAATCATTTGAGTAAGTCCATTGAATTAGCAAAATATTTAACATGAAACACATTTCAATTCATAAGGGTGCAAGAAAAATGACACATTGATGTCCATGTATGAACACTCTAGCTTGCAAGTACCCAAATACAAATAATTTCATGAAGTTTAGTTGATTTGAGATTTTCAAAATTGTGATCATCATGAACTAATTCTCATTGTGGTTTGATACACAAAATGTTAGGGCAAAAAATTAAAAAATAATTATTTAAAAAAAAGGGTTCATAGTGGGATTTCTTTGCATATGCTATGGAGGATGCCACCTATTCAAATCATCCAATTTTGATAACATTTCTAAGTCTCAAAGAAAGAGAGCAAAAAAAAACCACTTGACATGGGTCCAACCAAGTGTTGGATGGATATATGGATGAGACCTTGATATATAGACCAATATTAGTCCCGGTATCGAAGAACCGACCTACCTCAAATTGTTCCTCCAATAAAGGGGTTTAACTAATACTTTGGTTGATACCCGACTTGCTTGGTGCATCATTTTGTGATATACATAAAACTTGAAAACATGGTGTGCTAGCCAACCAATATTAGTATTGACATTGGTTCCTTAAGGGTGGTTTACATTAGAGGGCTTGAGCTTGGGACCACACAAATCTAAAATCCCTCATTGCTCCAAACTATGAAGTGTGGTTAGTTTGGGTTTACACTAGGATAATTAGGGCCCAAGCTCAAGCAAATGACTTAGCCGTTGATTTATATTTTAATAATATTTATAAATTTTTTGAAAGATAAAAGTGGAGGGAATTTTTGATGGCTCCTCATAAAATTGTTGCCCTTTGAAGCCTAGAAAAAACAATTAAAAAATCATATTTTCCCTTTTTTCTGAAAAATAAAGTTGGAGGGAATATTTGAGCCATGTCCCATGGGTTTTCCCATGGTCTCATCCAAAAGTGGGGCATCATGAGGTTCTATAGGCCATGACCCAAGTCCTTTTGTGGTAACAACCCCCTTAGACTTAGACCAAGCTAGTATGAAAGCATAGATACCTCACCCAACACTAGTGGTAAATACCTTTTTCTAGTTTTATTCCTTTCCAAAGAAACCTTGACCCTTAAATGCATGATAAGCCAAAATAGGTCTTTTTTTGGGGGAGGGGGGAAGATTATATTGGGTGTGCTAGAGGTGAAGGAAACTTAAATATAGGCCTAAATTGTCATAAAGACTTCTAGGATGGTGAGAATGTAAGAGTCTAAATAGAGAGATAGAAATATGCCATTAGCATTGAATTGTAAGTATTGATGGTGAAATTTGATATCCTTTGTTATTTGTACTTGCCAAAACACTATTACTATAGAGTTCGCCCTCAATGGCTTCATCACATAACATGCAAACTTCAAAGGGGGTGTTATTAGATCTCTTGGAGAACACATAAATGATAAACCTACTTCATTAGAATTGATGGTGAAAATTTGAATTCTTTGTTGGGTGTACTTAACCCTAAAAACGTGATTTGATTACTTTAGAGCTTACTCTCAAGCCCTCTACGCCCTCTACGCCCTTTATCAGCTTTAACATGTGATGGGTATTATTGGATCTCTTGAAGTATACTTACACCCACTTGTAAATGGGAAGAGGGATTAGCATAAAGGAATCTCATGTAATAAAGGTATCCATAAAGTCACCCTCTCTTTCACCCCCCCCCCCCCCGCCCGCTCTTTTCTTTCCCCCCCTCTCCCCCCTCTTGGTGGGCTCCCCCCAAGATAAAAAAATATTTTAAATATAAATATACAATTACTA
>Ga0116227_10005037_pt1 | contig 28251 bp, 20 predicted proteins | sample S1TSphgellanicum_FD_89693 | JGI IMG/M metagenome (GOLD analysis project Ga0116227, IMG submission 89693) | Host-associated microbial communities from peat moss isolated from Minnesota, USA - S1T2_Fb - Sphagnum magellanicum MG | ecosystem: Host-associated > Plants > Peat moss > Unclassified...
CACACTCCCTACAGGGGTTTGACGCATTGCATCGCGACTATGCTTCGAGTAGAAGGATTTGGAGCTTTCTATACTTCGTACCCTACTACTGTCATCATGAATGTTCCCTTCACAGCTGTACATTTTGCATCCTATGAAGCTGCAAAAAAGGTAGATTTCCATTCCATTCTCACGCTGCAAGTCTTTAGTTTTACTTTCCTAAGGAGGGATTGTGTAATTGTTTGAATCACCAGCAGCAAGGATGCTTTTCCAATCATTCTCCTCTTACTTTGCAAAACGCATTTGTGATGCCAGCTGCTGATGGAGGTATCGCCAAACAAAGTGGACGAGGAGCACTTACTGGTGCACGTGACTGCAGGTGGTGCTGCAGGAGCACTCGCTAGCGCTGTGACCACGCCTCTGGACGTCGTTAAGACCCGCCTTCAGTGCCAGGTACACCGTCCCGGTGGATCCGATCCAAAGGACTTTTAGGGGGGCAATTTCTTGGCTGGAAAAACTCTCTCTCTTAGTAATTTCAGCTCTTCAGAACAGCCTTCTGATGAGGGAAGGAAAGCAAGAGCATTGTTGCAAGCTCTGTTTACATCGCAGTGCCCTTGCCACTGCAATGTAAACAACAGTTGATTGACATTATGAATTTCTTACTTATCAGTCATGGAGAAAAAAGTTCACAAAGCGTGAAATCAGGATGCCTGATAGAACCACCAGATCAGGAAAATTCATTGTCAAAGGAGTTTGTCCTTCAAGTAGGGGAACGTCAATCCTGACTATTTTCCAAGTCATTGCAAGTTGTAATTCTATTGCAATTTTCATCAAGAACCAAATCACTAACTGAGTGGAAAATTTGAGACACAGAGAGAGAGAGAGAGGGAGAGAGAGGGAAATTTTCTTCAATTGTGTGAAATTGGAGCAATGTGAAGCTCTAAAGGAACCATGTCTATGATTAAGAGCTCCACCGGGATCCAAATGATTACTTGATGCATGTGTTTTCAGTTTCATTTTGTACCTGCTTCTGGTTTGGATGGAAGGGCTGAAGGGGTTTTCAACCTTGGTGAGGGAGTGGCAGGGGATGTCAGGGGCACAGCGGTTCATGAGCTGCTCAGTTGTAGATGCTGTGCGTAGAATAGTAGCAGAGGAAGGGCTTTCAGCACTGCTGCGTGGGCTTCGACCTCGTGTTCTCTTCCACACACCAGCTGCTGCCATTTGCTGGTCCACTTATGAAGCTGGCAAATCATTTCTCTCTGACTGTGACTAAATGCCAAAGAATCTTATCATCAAACTTCCCCTGTGTCATCCAAACGAGGCTTCAACCCAGCTACAACAAATGCAGGATTGCCAAATTCAAGCCTGAAGAGAGTTCGGCCATCTTTGGTCAGAAGATCTACTATCCTGATGTTTAGATACCCACTTGGCCTTGGTCTTGTGACTATTGTCTTGTACCTCGTGTTTGCAGGTTTGTAGAGAGAGAGTGCTAACTGTAGAAACCCTAAATCTCTTGTCCAACCATCCCAACTTTTCCGTGTGTTTAGAACTCCAGTAGCTAGAGAGAACGGGGTGCTTTATGTTTGCTGCTAATGTTGCTAGGAAAGGTCCCAAGCAGCTGATTTGGATTGAAAGCAATTATTTGAACAGGAAGGATTTACCATCCCTGAGAGGCGGAGGAAGCATTTTGCTTAGATCAAATGCTCCAGACTACTTTGGGTTGTAAATTGCTGGAACTCATGTTGAAGGCCTCTAATGCATTCAGACGACAACATGCTAGTTTCACAACTACAGTTTTGCACATGAATTGCCAATTGAAGCAACAACATGTGCAAACAATTGTGTTTCATAGGAGTGAAATTGTGAATTATGCTCTCAGTGCTTCTCATGTTCGTGTACCTCATTATAAATGGCTCTTTGCTGCCAGAGTTATGAATATAACTGCAGGTTCTTCCATCCGTGAGTCCCTGAATCACAAGAGAAATACAAATAACAATGTAATTCCACGAGATAATAAATCAATGGCAATGAGGGGAAGCATGCTTTCGAATGGCCTGTGAAGATGAACAATCCAAACCTAATATTAGTAATCAAGGCCATCTAGGCCATCTACAAAATTTGGCTTATCAATGCAACGAAAAGCCACCACTGTCTAAGCACGTCAGAGGAAGCATAAAACCTAACACCCGGAGGCTCGCAAACAATTCTGTCCGAGCAAAAAGAGTAGGTATTCCTGAGGAAATATAGGTATGTAAGAACGAACAGCACCAGTGAAACGTTGCAAATCGTAGCAGAATAGTAACATGCTCGTGTTCAAACTAGCCTCTCAAGACAGTATGAATGGAGCCAAAAGGGGAAGGATCGACAGAGAAGTATCATGCAGTGATTGGATAGGACATTCATTTTACACTGAGATCAAGCAAGCAAACGTGAGTGACGATCGAAAAAACCGGGTCAATATGATGTCCTGCAGGGTGATGCACGGCAAGAAGACAAACTGCCAAGGGCCATGCCTTCTTATCTCGAGATCCGGTCGCCACGGCACATTGTTATTCAAAGAAGAAGAAAAAGAGGAACCCGCTGCTGCAGACACCAAATATAGGAGTTTGTACGTCGTGATTTTCCTCTTCCGGATCCGGTGGGATCAACAAGACACGTATACTAGGAGAAAGAAGTACGTAAAGAGTGTTCACAAGCAGATGCACACTGTCATTGTAGAACGCTCACTACATGTTTCCATGACGTCAGGAAGTAGATATTTTCTCACAGATTTGTATTTCTCCGAATGGTATATAAACGGACGAAGAAGATCAAACCTTGCGCACTTTAGTAACTTCTTCAAAAAGTCCTTCTGCCATGTGGAACTTCTTGAAGATCCTCATGAAGCGTGGTATTACGGGATCTTAATACCTATAACTCTTCAAAGGTTTAGAGAAGACAGAAACACAGAACCTGCCTGAGTTCCTCCTCGATGTTCTTCTTGATGATGAGCTTCCTGTTAATTCTTTTGAATCCTACCAGCAATCATATCGTGTCAGCCAAAAAACATTACCATCTCAGCAAAATCAAATTTCCTACTTTTGATGAAGCTCTCGACAACCTTGAAGATATTATCCATAGTGGATGTGAAAATGTGCATATACTCTCCTTACGAGCGCCAGTTTATGGAAAATCACCGGCTGTAGTTTTACAGCCAAAGGAGGAGAGGATCTTCCAACAGCCATGTTCATCATCCCCCCACCTAGAATCAGTTTTACCGAGACCATGCTGCGAAGTTTGTTTTTTTTTTTTTCCGGGCGCTTGCTCGTATTACGGCCCTCAAATCCTTTCACAGAGATTCATTCTCTTCGCAACAGATGTGAAAAACACGACATCAAAACTAAAAATCTTCCATTATCAGATCCAAAAGAAAAGAAAAAAAAAACAAGGATCTGAATTTTAAAGAAATAAAAATACACACACTACAACACTAGATCAGATCCAACACAAATTAAATTAGAGTTTCTTAAAATCACAACAACAACATGATGAAGCTTACTTATAAGTCGGATTCAGAACGAAACAAGGAACGGTGTCGAGATTTTGCCCGAGGGTGGGAATGGGGGCCGGGCAAGTGCTTCATCCGTTATTGTGGCTCCTGCCCCCTCTCATTTTCCATTGCTTCTTCCCCTTCACTGTTTTTTACGTCTGCGTACTGTAGTATCACGCTCACCAATTTGGCCTGAAGGTTACAGTCTTCTTTGCACGCAAGACTCTCGATTGTTTTGTCTTATTTGTGGTGAGCTATGCTTTAAACCAGTCTGCTCAAGCTTGTTTCTGGTTGCAATACTGGTGCCCTTCTCGGGCTTGCAAGGTCTTAAGTTGCCCAGCCTTAATTTACCTTGTAGCCATGCAGGTCTGGTGATGAAGGCATTCGCTGTTATGCTTCAATGGTCACAGAGTATATGATTTCTGCAAAATAGGAACATTACACGTGCATGGTCGACCTTCTTGGCAATGCTGGCTATCTACAAGAGTGCAGAGAAGATGATCAGGGCAATGCCCTGGAAACCACATGTGGCTCCATGGATGGCTTTGCTCAACACTTAAAATTCATGGCAATGTGGAGATGGGAGAATGCAGTGCTAAACGAATTCTTGAATTGGAGCCTGAAAATGCTGCTGGTTATGTGCTGCTAACAAACATCTCTGCTGCTGTTGGCAATGGCCATCTCTGTGGGAATGTCAAACAGCAGAGGAAGGCAATAAGTGTGAAGAAATAGCCAGGTTGTACCTGGATTGAAGTGAATAGTGAGGTGCATATGGTTGTAGTAAATGATCAGGACCACCTGCAGATGATTGACATCTGTGCAAAACTGCAGAGATTGTCATCAGCAATCATGTCTGATGCAGGGGTATGTGGTTTATACAAAATTTGTTCTGCGATGTGGAAGAAGAAGAAAATGCGTTTCATTTGCACCACCGTAATGAGAACATAGCTATTGCATTTGGTTTCATCAACATAGCTCCTGGTACTCCTCTCCAAATAAGAAAAAATCTGTGGTTTTGTGTAGTTTTCCACACTTCCATAATGTTTATCTCAAAAATAGTTGGGAGAGCAATCATGGTGAGGGATGCCAATCGCTTTCATCACTTTGAAGATGATGTTTGTTCTTGCAGGGACTACTGGTGATACCAGTAATCTGTCTTCTCAAAGACCATCTCATCAAGTTCATTTTGTTTACAATAGCATGTCTAGTGGGATTGCTACACAGTCAAGGTTCAACAGCATTATCAGATGCGGTACCACTGAAAACATGGCCATGGAGCAACCTCCCTGGAGTTTTGGTTTCATGCCTCTGCCATTTTTAGCACTTAGGTCTGGTGCCTCTTTCATCTTATGTCTCTATGGAGTTATTTTGGAAACTGAGTGGAAGTTGAGACTATTAAAATCTATGACAAGTTTTAAGTGTGGACCAACAAAGGTTTGAGGTATCAGTCTTGACCGTCAGTATCCTTGAATTGATCATTGTATCGAGTAAGGAGTTGTAATGATGCTTTGAGGTGATGTTTGTATGTTATTTCATGTTTTCTTTGTTGAACCTTTCTTTAGTTTCCTGATTGGTCAGCATTTTCAGCATATCCAGGTTCAATCCATCAAGTGAAAAGTGGGTAAATATACCATATACTTATTCAGTTATTGAACTATTGATTTCAGGAATTGTGCACCAACCTAGGCTCATTTTTCTACCTTCTCATTTGCCAATAACTATCTGTGAGTTGAACTTTTTGAGTGGAAGTGTTAGCTTTCAAGGTAGTGTTTTTTTCTTGATGGTGGAAACATAATTCTTATATGGATGTTGCCTGTATGTTGGATGGAAATATCAATTGGTAAATTGAAGTCGAGTGCATGGCAATTGTTCAGCACTTGGAAGTCATTTGTAAAGGTGAAGACGATTCATTCTGCTTAATGCAATCTAGAGAGATGTCACAATCTCAGGTCTTGTCATGAGAAAAGTAGGACAATCCTGTGCATGATTCTACATTTTAAAATGTTCCTCTTCTTTTGTGAGTTGGATTGTTATGGTCCCATGATCATCTGTGCACACATCGGCCTCACTTAAACTCAGCTGCCAATACCTGGAGGATGTTGAACACCCCCTATGAGCTTTGTGGGTGTTAGTGTGGCACCCTGTGCAGCACCCACATGGTTCTGTAGCAGAGTGTAGTGATGTTCACATTAGTCATCATGAAAAAGTTACTTATCTTCCTGCAAAAAGGATGTCTTGCCTTCAGGACAAAACCCATGCCAATTTTACTGTTCCTCGAGAGTAGTTCATCAGCAAACCTTTCTCATACAACCTCCACACACAGCACCCCTTGTAAGAATTTCATGGTTGCAGGCTCTTATTGATGCTACACATCAATGTGAAAAACTCTCATGCTAAATACTACATGGATCAGAAGGTGCCATACTACGGTCCTGGTACATAGTAAACACAGCTGATCACATAATGACTCTGCCCTTTAAATGACATCCACAAGGATGATAAACATTCAACATACTAAATTAGAAATACATGGTGATTAGCATGGTGAAAACCCAAGTGGATGCTTCAGTTATGTCTGAAAAATTTCTACAGTGACCCTAGAATGCGGGGATACCAAACTTTGGCCCCTTCCTGGGTGCATTACAATGTCTCTACCCTGAAGGACAGAGCCAACAAAGACATTAAGAAAGCTTACAACTAATATTCTGGGCACTTTGCATGTGAAGATATGCCTCAGAATAGCAACTACTACACCTTTTGATCTTTGATCTCTAATATTGGTATTTTAGCACATGAGCCAATTGTAGAAGCTAGTGCAAGTTGTGGGAAAATGATAACCTCCATTAAAGAAGACCTACAGGGTGAACATGGCGTCTTCCACAGAGTGAACATTTTACTTGGTGGGTGATCTCATTTTATTTATCAGGAGCCAATTGGCTAAGAGTCACTTTTGCCTTGTAAATTGAGGTGGTGGGTTCTATTCACTTGGCCATTTCAGATGTTAAATAAATCATAGCCAACCCTCCTAGGCATACAAATTCTTTAGTAAAAACACCATGTGCATACAGGGGGACTCAAATGGGTGGTGAGAGGTTGGGCATTGTGTTCACCCATTATGACAGTTAGAAATAGAGCACTTTAGAAATAAATAGTGTAGCCTCTTGGGCAATCATGTTTTCGAGCCTGATGAAATAAATGTTCCAAAGGATGAAATTTGCACATTTTCACAATATTTTACCTATTTTTCCTGCATGTGTAGCCAAAATGCTACAATGAAAATAACATATTTTGCTTGTATATTCCTATTGGGCCCACCCAAGTTGTGGAACTTAAAAGGAAAGGTGCATTGAAGCTCTGTAGCTAGTATAAAGATAACCATATGTTCCAATTGTTGTCATTTGTTCCTAAGTAATACAAGTGTGCATCTTTGCAACAAATGATTTGCTTGCCTCACCACGAATACGAATCCATAGGACAAGAGTAATTAAGATAGTTCTTTTGTTAGTATTTCGAAAATCACATCTTTACATCAATATTTCCATTTTTGAGACTTTGGAAGGACTCCATGAAATGCTTGAATTTGCTAAACAGTCAAGTTCAAGAATGTTTCTAATGCAAGGATACAACTCAATATCTTTTAAGTTGTAGCTCTTCCAATGAAGTTGTGAAGGCTTCTTTCAATATGGTATGTCTTGAGGATACCATTCTTGCCACTTTAAAAGAGGAAGTCCCAACAAAAAACAATGCCTTTCTGAAGATCAAGAAGAGTGTGCACTCAACCCTTCCAATAGGCAGAAAAAGAAGTGGAAGAAATATCATCATCACAATGGAAATAACCTCCGGAGAACTCAAATTATGATCGAAGTCAACAATTGGGCAAAAAAAACTTCGCACTATGGAACAGAGATCAAGAGACTCTTCTTGCTGCAAATAACTTAATGGCAATTTGCAAAAGTTGCTGAGCAGGAGAATTCTCACTGCAGAAACAAAAAAAATCAAAGAATAATATAAATGTGCAAGAGAATCTGCAAAGTTTGTAAGTGGATTGATGAACAATGGCTAGTATGAGCAAGGTCCATAATAATGTCTGTCCACCCACATTGCCCCCAGATTCTCTACTCTCTATTTTAATCACATCTGAAGATGATCACAGTACTCTGCTCAAGCTATTGCACAAAACTTTTTTCAAGCACCAATTAAATCATGTCAAAGAGACAGTAGAACTCATCAGAGCTCCTATGAGTGAAGCTTTCCATCAAGCCAGTCTAGCATGAGACCGTAAGACTGAAATTATCTCATCTCCAATTGCAGGTTTCCTCTGGAAGTTGTCAATCAAGCCATAGACTGCTCTTGCTGAAGAGAAAGAGATGTACAGGAAAGGCACAAGAAGCTGGGAGAGACATCATTGTCTCCCAAGACTAATTTTGTTGTAATCCGTTAGCTTGTGGTCTTCCTGGAGTGAAGTTTGAATGAAGAAAGCAAGAAAGAGACTCACGATATAGCTGTGTTTCTTCTGAGATCTTCAGAAATCTGCATTTGGACTACGTGTAAAGATTGGACTCTGTTCTTCTTCGAACTGCCATGGATGACGCGAATTGTTGGGATCTGTATGCAGCATGTTCGTTCTTGGCGGCTGATTGCGACTCTTTACAGTGGGCGATGGCACCTTGAATTGCACTATGCAGCTCGGATACGGAACCATTGCTAAATTGACGGCCGCCACCGCCCCGCGCAGCGCCTGGTGTGCCGAGAGCAGCAGGTTGCAACCGAGGGCTTACACCCGTGGGAGCGAATCTCAAGCTCTGAGAGAAGGATGAGAAGCTTCTGTTGCCCGAGATACTCCGAGACTGTCTTCGACTTTCGTGGGCCAAAGATGACGATGGGAGACTAAAGCTCCCTGTTCGACATGATTCCTGATCAAGATCATGATGGTCGTACTTCTTCAAATGAACTGGCTTCAAGATTTTCATGTACTTCTGCAAATACTCGCGCGCCTTCACCATGCCTCCGTTGTCTTTGTCTGCATCACTACTGGCAATACTAGCACGCTCAAAGCTGCTACGTCTTGAAGACATTTCCATGTTTCCACTCTGCAACGATAGGTCTCCGCTGTAGTTACCAAAGTATCTGCCGCACAGTGCATCACTGCATTTAGCATCAAGCATGCTGTACGAAGTGCTCTCCTCAGAAATGTGGCTAACAGACTGACGCTGCCCAGGTTTTTGATCAACCAAAGCTGCACCTGATCTCGTCGCGACCTTCTTGGCTCCGAACAAGGACTTCCACTTGAAGGCGGGCCTGAGCCAACTGGAGATTACAGACCGTTCAGCTGGAGATCTCATGTGCGTACCGAAAACCTCCCGATTGTGCAGAGAGCTGCCTTTGTGATCGGTAGATGTCGGCATCTGAAAGTCCTTACAGCTGCTGTCGGGGAAGCTAGCATCCTGCGAGCTACCACTTGAATCCCGGGAGCTGCTGCTATCTCTTCCGGAAGTCGAATCTCTGCAACTGTCAATCGAAGAGTCCCTTTCTTCGGGATCCGCCCAACTGTGACCTCGAAACCTTGCGATTCCACAGTCGGGTACGGAAACATCCGAGGAGGAGGATAGCAGGTCAGGGTTGTGTATCCAGAACTTGGAATACTTCGGTAAGAAGCCAAGACGTCGAACTCTAGGCTGAGGTGTTTGCACCAGAGGATGGTTACCGTCGCTTACCAGCTGCTGCTTCTCGCCCGCAAGTTTCTGAACCATTCGTAGGCGAGGAGGTAGATGAAGAGGCAGAAGCTGCCCTTTGAAGAAGAGTTCATCAGCTGAAGACATTACCACAGGACATGCCCGCTCTGAAGGAGTAGCTGACATGTTGAACTCAAACTCTTTGAGGCCATCGGAAGGCTGCCTCTGATCCATCATCATGCTATCCACCTTCATGGGCATATTGCTGCCATCGCCAAATTGACGTTCCCGCTGCAAATGCTTGCTAACACCACCACTATTTACGAGTTGTGGCCACATCAAGTACAGAGGCATCTGATCCCAGTCGTCCACGCATTCTCCCTCACCTTCAGGCCTCCGAGGTTTAATTCCAGTCAAGTCGCGAAAACTCCAATTCTGTTCTCCCATTCTCCTCGTCGCGAAGAACTCGATGTCTGTTTCTATAATTCCACGACACTCAAGCCTTCCTCCCGTGCCACTCTTTTCCCATTTGCTGCTACCTATTTTGGAATTGATTTCAAGTTCCCAGCTAGAAAGAAAACCTTCTGTCAAATATTACTGACATTTTTCTCCCGTTGTACTTCCCACCCAGGCATTATCTCCAGTTCTCTCACCAGCCCTTTCAAAAATGAAGCGTTGCAAAACTCTGGTTAACATACATACACACGTTCCTGGCGGTTAAGCGTCCATCCAGACATCCAGTCTAGCTGACAAACGCAGCTTCCTGACTCGGAAACGTGCGCGACCTTCCCGATGAAAGGGACGGAAGAGAAGGTTATATCCGAAAATACCGATTATACAATCATCAGTAGAAGCAAGGGACCCTCTACTTCTGCAGATCTATATTCCAAATAGCTGTCGTTATGAATGTCGCAGGAGACCATCAAAGACACAAGATCACTTGTCCACGGCTGTACGCCGACCGGAAACCCATTCTCTGTGTAACTGTGATCACAACAACCTAATGGAAAGAGACCCCTAGTGAAGGAGAGCGCTTAGCGTTGCCCGAGGAACATGAAGATTGCTATCGTCCCCCGAGTCCGTACTCCAACGCCTGCAAAACTGTTGTTAAGACGAGATGTCAGTTCAGCTACGAGCCGCTCTCCCTCATGATGACAACATCAGGTGTCTAATTTTCAACGGGAAAAAAAGGACATGTAAAAGATACCGTAGCCGAGGCTGATCTTGGGAAAGTTAATCTCCACAAGCTGTATGGAAAACAAAAAGTTTTTACATTCGGTGCGTTCTTTCAAGTTCTGTAACAGCTGCTTTTGACTACATTTTCACTACATTTTCCCCAGTACCTTTGATTAAATGAAAAATCAGTGTCCGGGTTCTTGTTGTTGAGGGAAGTAATATTTGCTGCATTAGACCCCTGGAAACCAAACGACACTTTTACCCTAAGCTGCAAAGAGGCAGGTGTGTAGGAGCGTCGTTACCAGTCTTGCTCATAGATAGCATGGTCCGGGCAAACCCATTTGAACAATTATTTTATGGGGAAGGAATTTAGGGAGGGTAGGGTTTAGGGAGGGTAGGGGATGAGGGAGTTACCTATGACAAAACTAAAAGTGGCCTGCATGTGTCTTCTCTCCTTCAAACACTTCATTTGCAAACAAAATGAATCGATTTTAGATTTCATTTCAAAAAGTTTGCACTCGCACATGTTTTGTAGCATTTTTTTTTTTATGGGACATCCAATGGTCATCAAGCTCACATCCTTTCATGTTTGGGCCCAGGTTGATTTGCTTGAGTCAGAGCTCAACTAATACAATTATTATTCCACTTTTCATGGGCAATCTTCTTCACTTGTGTTAGGCTATGAACCATGTCTTATTCTGCTTCCTCCTCTTGTTACTTGTTTCTTTGTTTTCTCCCCTTTTTCCTTGAATAAAGCACATCAGTTTGCAAGCATTATGAAGAAATGAACCGAGGGAATTTAATATGAAATAATTAAACAACCGATGAATCGAAGAAAGTTGAACATGAAACAATTTAATAAATGGATGAAAATGAAAATAGTCGTGAAAGAGCTTTTCCATGGGATGGTTCAATTTTCCCAACTTCTCAAGTTTCATTTGGTTCAACTTTTTCAAGTTTGATTCATTTTTCAACTTTCTCAACTTTTACCAACTAGTTCTATTCTCATCCTTTTTTCAACTCCCTTAACGTTTTGAGCGGCTATTTTACACAAGTAGGCAACTGATAAACTGGTGATTCAAAAAATGATTGAATTCCTTTGAATGGAAAGAACAAGGTTCTTTTGAACCTCAATCTTTCCATTCAAGAGATCAATCTAAAAACTAGTGCATCACATGTCCTTCATTGAAAAGCATTAAATTTCAGGCATAGAAACAAATTCAAAAAAGTTCATAAAATCTTTTCGTATAGCTGGAATGCACATTCTCCTCAATGGCATTGAGCCTCGCACCAAAGTATGGCAACTGTTTAGAGTTTGTCCTTGGCCTAACTTACCAAATGGTCCATTTTAATTCTTTTTAATAATTGACACAAACGGACAACATCCATTGCACAGAGAGGCAAAACACAATGTACCCACCCCGGGGGAAGCCAAATGCTCATATTTTACCAAGTGTACAAATCAGGCAACAGTTCTGGATGCATCTTTTCTTTTTCTTCAATTTTGTTATGTAGCCACTCTGGTGATCGTCCACAAGAGGAATTATCAAAATTTGTCTACAGGTCAGAGAGGAAAGAAACTGTTTTTCTAAAAGAATCCTGTTTTCTTTGGGCCTGCTGGAACTTATTGTTTAAATAAGGCGATTTCATGATTTCTTTTCCCTCGAAATCTGGCAAAATTCGCGAATTCTTTTCACAAAAATCCTTCCTATTTATGATTCGCATTGGGTTTTTTTTTGAGGGGTCGACAAGTGGCGAAAATTTGCCAAAAATCAAATACAATTGCCATTGCTGTATTTCATATCAGCTGTTGCAAATGTCATGAGATTGCCTTGTCAATATGAAAACGTTATTATGAATGAAATTTCCTCTCACACTCGCCTGCAGTTTTCTCGAAATACAGTCCTTCGTCATTGGCATCCTGGTCATGTCACATGGGCTAGGTACTGTTGATTACATGGCCAGGACAGATCTGATGCGGTACAATCCTTGGAGATATGTGTAAAAGTATGTGACGCCAGGCAATAATGCGTGTTTCTGTCACTGGATCCGCTCATGGCAGCCAAGTGTGCTGGCAAAGCAGCCTGTAGTATGTACCCCCATTCTTCTTGCACTTTCTTTCTTACCTGATAGAGCTAATAAAGCTGTAGGGGAGGTGCAAGTAGGGCTGAACGTTTAACACCTAGGTTTCTCGTTGAAGAAACTAGGTGTGTGTGAACGTGTGAACCAAGCTGAAAAACCTGCAAATGATTAAAGCAACAGACTAGTAGAGTCACACAGACAGGAATTCCAAATCCCAACCCCTTGTTTGCCTTCTTTTGGTTCAATTTTTATTTATCGAGAAACATGGAATAGAGGCCCCCTAGGAACAGCTAACAGTACTCAAATGAATAAAGATTTTTTGTGGGAAAAGCTTGATTTACACTCACTGCTGTAAGACTTTATTATCACCCTGCTGAGAATCCGAGGCACCCACTGGACTAATCTGGATTCAATCACAGGGGGGTTGAACAATCCTATCATTCAAACACTTAAGTTGATGCAGACATAATAAGAACTTGGAGAACAACTGCATGCATGCTGTATGTATGTAGACCAGGCAAAAATGCCGGGGATAAGTTACTGTCACCAGATGACAGGGAAGAAGAGTCTGGAAGGAGATCAGGTACTCTATCCTATGCTAAATGTGGCAGAATGATTTGCAGGCACTCAAAAGGAAGGAATTCAGGGTTGGTACTGACCACAGAACTGTTTCAGTCACTCCATACATGTTCTATTTCAAATCATTGAACTTTTCTTTGTTGATTTCCCTATCCTAGCGTTATATTTTACTCAACAAACTGATCCTTTCTCCTAAGTATTCGGAGAAACTGTGAACTAACAACTCAACGAAGATCTCAAGGTACCCATGTTTCCAACACCTGGAGAGCACCGAGCCTAACAGCAAACTAATATGATTTTGTCAGTGCCACCATCCTCTATCCCATCACAGAAACACACTATGAGAAACCACTCAAAGACAACTTTCCTAAAAGATTTTAGGGCCCTTAAACTCTTCGATAGTTTTTCTTCTATCTATACTCTTTTTTTTATGTATCTTTTTTTCTTTTAAAGCAGGGACATCCTTACCGTTGCTCTAAGAAAAAATCAAATCAAATCTTTGGGTATCCTATATGACTGAACCAGTTTCCAAAGTGGGCAATTGATGGCAGCCTATAAGCATTGTATAGTAGTATCTTTCCTAGAGTTGGGGAAGATCGTCCTTTTAGAAAGGAAAAGCTGTACTTACTAAACAAGTGTTATAAATCCTATTAGTTGCTTGCACCACCTCTTTGAAGAAGGATGGCAGAGGGTCAGATGTGTTGGAGATTGAGGCTGCCTTAGGTTACATTTTTGCGCCCCTTGATCTAGGTTTCCTTGAAGGATTTGGAGATGTAGTCAAAGTGGCGATCGTCCAGAAAATGTTTTAGCCAAATTTGGTTACGTACTAGATATGAAAGTTTTTTTAAAAAACAGAATCCTCCTATATTCTTGGCTACCTACTGGAAGTTATCATAAAAATCTGGCCATTTTGAAGAAAAAATCTTCAAAATCTGGCGAATTTGGGCCATTTTTTTCTTTCCATGAAGTGACTCATGGACCCAACATTGGATAATCCAGAGCCATATTGAGGTTCTTTTGTCTTTTATGGTTGTATGGCAAGTTTTGATATGTGATGTAGATTGATATGGCCATCAAACATGTTTGAAATTGGCAAATTACAAACTCTCTCACACCTTATTTGGTAATATAGAAATATCTGGAGCTCTTGTTCAATTACATCTTACAATTTAGAGCTTGCAAGTTCAGAATATGATAATAATTATAAGCATTGTTCCAATACAATTGTATGCTTGTTTTCTAGAAACACTGTAGCCTATCTCCTACTTCTTCACAAGTGTTGCCAATTTGGGTTGGCAAATTGCAATTTGTCATTCATATTGTTCGTATAGTACATTGAAACAATTGTCATTGACATGCCATTGTCACTTCAATTGCATATCACATCCTTGCAAATTGACTAGCACTGAAAACTACGAGTGGCCTAGATAATTCACAAATTCAAGAACAGCTTATGTTAACTTATGTTACACACTTTTGTAAATTTATGTAGTGAATTCATTATGAAGTTTGCCAACTAGGTACATTTAAAGCCCAATTTTAATGACCTCTAGCTTTTAGTTTTTGGATGGCATCAAACTCCTTAGGTGGATCCTTCACATGATTGGTTAAGCACATCATCAATTCCAATTATAGGTGGTGGAACTATCTACCAATCCATGTCTTCTCCTTGAGACATGGACAAATGAATGTTAGCTTTGGGAATGTCACCCACTATAGTGTCAAACACCCCATGTGCCAACTTCATTGGCAATGATCACATAGCAACATAGGTATTTCCCACATACTTAGGCAAATGTAATTAATTTGTATAAACACTATTTAATTTGGGATACATTATCCTTTTAATCGTCAATTTTCAAGGACCAAAAAAAATGTAATTGCTCATCCTTGCCTTCAAATAGGGGAACACCATTTGGTTAAATATTTTATGATGTTAAATTCCTATTTTTCCACCTTATGTTAGGGCTAAATGAAGAAAAGAAACCAATTTCTTATTTAATTGTAATTTAATGTACTAATAGTATGTTTAATTTATTTTTTAAAATGAACATTGTTCAACCCACTATGTAAAGTTTAAGTACAAAATATTTGTAATTATTGTAAGAAGATATCTAAAAGTGGATAAATAGGTACTTTGTTTGGTTGCATCATTCAACAAAACATGTATAGGAAGAATATCAATTCATGGGGACTTACTTCTCCAAACATGCACAACTTTGAAGCATCTTCATAAAGGCATTCCTCATTTTTGTCAATGAAATCAATCTCCACATCATAATTATCGTTGAAATTACATGACCTTTTTGAAAGGAGAATAATTTTTTTCTTTGAAATACTCAAGGTAATAGTCTTATCTTCCATAACAATTGTCAAAGCATTATTACATTAGTCATGATAAACGTTAATTTATTTTAGCCAAGGTTTTCCCAATAGCATAAAGTAAACTTCTTATACATCTTCCATTTGTAATACTATTACAATGATTTTGTAAGTACATCATCTTAGCCAAATCCTCAAGTTGCATATTCATTCAATTAACTACACCTTCCTTTGGTTAACCATCCATACCATGAAAGGAATTGATTGAGGTTTCCTCAATCCCATCTTCCTTCTCAACACATTTACAATGATATTCATGCCAAGCCCTCTACCTAGCAATACATCTTAGAGTTCATGTCTTCCCACATGCACTTGAAGTACTAACATAACTTCATCACAATTTTCACATTTGGTAATACATACTCTATAAGCATTTGTGATAGGATTGTTTCTTTTGTTTCAATAGACCTTCAACATTAAAAAATTTAATCAAAGACAAATATCCAACAATTATCTTACTTTGAATTGCAATTTTGCATCCAAAATTTGCTTCCTCATTTCTTATGTGTGCATACATGCTTTTATATTTCTTATCAACACTTCAATTGTTTCAATAGTCTCTTGAATAGTTAGCCCTTCCTATTGGCTATCCACATTCAATTGGACTAGTTTTGATAGGCCTATTTGATTAAAATTTGCTACTACTTTTGATTGTTCATTTCCTTACTTATTGAATAATTTTGTTGACAAATCATTATTGGTTTATATATTCCAGAATTCATCCACTATTTATTGATGAATTAAATTTTCTCTTTCCCACTTCATTTGTCTTATCGTTGTAGGACTAACATCTTCCAATTGTTTCATTAATTAAAACATTTTTGCCTTTTGACTCCTTATAGCCACACAAGCTTCAATAATGGGTTGATTCCATTCAACCATAGCCATGTTTATTCCCACATTGGGTTTTGAGTTCTTGGCTTCACATTCCAAAAATTGCTTCCATATTGAACTATCTTATAAAAGTGTCCTTCCCTTCTATAAAACAAACCTCTCAACTCACTCCCTTCCCAAAATCCTTCATCTTGGTTATAGTTATCTCGATTGTACCTATTCTAATTACAATTATCCTATTGATTATTATCATGATATAACCTCCTTGGTCTTGTTAATAAGTATAGTTATTTTCCTATCCTTGTCTTCTTGGTCTTTGATCAATTTGTGAAACCTTCTTTGGTTATTTGACCTTAACTAAGCATTTGTTTCTTTTTTGGAACCACTAGTGTTTCCACTTGTGTAGCATTTGCTACAACTTCTTTATGGGGAGAACTCCTCTTGACATCCTCTGTGAGCAGTACTCAGTATTATGTTCATCACTTTTGCATAGATTACAAAAAGATTCTAGCAATTTGTCTATTGACTTTCATTATACCAACTTCAAAAATAAACATTATTTTAGTTGGTGTTAGAATGTTCTTTTAATCCTTCTTTTGTAATCTTCTTGTCTTCAATCTCTTATAAGTTTCCTTCAAAATCTTCACTATTTGATTCATCCTTATGCTTGGCTAAAGCCTTTTTCCTAGTATGTAATTTTTTTCCAATTATTAGTTTTGAATTGGCAACTTTAGTTATAGTTCTTCTAAGCATTCTTAAATTTCCAATTTAACTTGGTGTGTGATCTTTCACAAAATGTTTCACATAGGTAAATATCATTTTGTCAATTTGGCATCACAACACATAGTTGTAAAAATATGTCATAATAATCTTCCATAAATTCGTATGTCTTTTGTTTTATATCCTTCAAAGCAACAATTGCATGCCCTTCATTCCACACAACATTGAATCTTGCTATAAACACATGTTGAACCTCTACCCATGTTTTAGCCAATTTGTCATTTCATACCTATCAAACAATTTTTTTGTTATTTTTTTCAAAATATTCAAAAGACATTGTTATTTATGAGCATCAATATTTTCTACATTATTTATGCAAACTTTTGTTAACTAACAAAGATTTGAGTTTGGACCATCACCATCACAAAACAATGGCTATTGAATTCTCAAAACATTTTCAACTAGTGCCCCCATCATTAAGGTATTATTACAATTATAGGGTGAACAATATTGGGTGGTTATTAAATTATAGTTGTAAATTGTGGCAACATGTTGACAATTGGTTGAAGATTAGGCTCCCTCATTTTTTCATTCACATAAATTTGAATGGAATGAACTTGATTGAATGCATTCATACTTACATATCCAATCCAATTTACAACTTTTGTGTTAAATATTCAAATTTGTGTTGGATTAATTGGAGTTAATTGTTCCAATTCACCTATTATTTGTCTTTGGTCAAATTGTACATTCTTCTTCCAATATTGTTGGATCATGGCCAATTGAAGATGGTCTTGTTCCATCGTATTTAATGGGTGGTGTAGAATCTAACAATCCTTCTTATGATCCTTCACTCAAAATACTATTTGATTTATTTTTTCAATTGTTGTTTGCACTGTCAATATTGTTGTTTTTTCCAATAATGGTTCCAACTAGCTATATTTAAATTCTTTACTCATTAATCCTAATCCTCCCCACTTATGGTAATATTTTGGATTTTTGACAAATAATTCTATGTTTTTTATAGCATTACTCATTTGATTCCTCAAGTCTTTTTGAACATTCACCTCTTCAGGAACCTATCTTTATTCAACATAGGTTTTCAATAGGACTTTTTTTATTATCTTGATTAACCTTAATGTTCAATTGATAACCTTCTACCTTACTCATATGAATTCAATAAAGTTCATGTTAATATCCCTTCTTAAAATGGAAAAATTAAAAGGTGATATTTTTTCTTACCTTTTCTTTTCATTACTTTGGTTTCATTGGCAATTTTGGGCACCCACAACAAATCATAGGGAATTCATTTTTCAATAAAGCATTGATATTTGGTTTACAAAGCTCTCATATGTCAATAAGAATTATTTCATGGTGTGTAACAAACATTTTTTCTAATTGACATTAAAATAAGTACACACATTATCAATAGTCGCCACCATTTATATTTGGTTTGTATTAATCATTAAAGTTATATGTTGTGTAAACACACTTGGGTGCCCCCATGTAATTTCTTCAAAATTAGTTCTTGCACATTCACTAGCAATTTTTTGAATTTTTCAACAAGATTATTCTATCCATCATTTTCTAACTAGTGAATCTCTTCTAATGCATGTAAATATGTAACAAAAATCCACCCTTCTTACCACTAATATACTCTACTAATTTTCATAAGGTCCTTGATATACATTATCATAATAGTTGTTAAACAAAATGGATTTGGTTACTTCTTGTTTATATTATGTAAAAAAATTGAATGAATAATGACATGTTTAACCCCTAACACAAACATTTTGTTGATATTCCCATTGTTCTTTTCTAATTTATACATTGGTAATTGATCAATAAATCCACAAAGATGTATGATATAAATACATTAAATAAACAAAACCTGGAATCAACTTCATTTACTTCCACCTTTACTTACATTTCCATTATTTGGATAGATGCAAACTACTGTGGTTCAAAAGCGGTAAGAGTCCCAATCCCAAAAATCCATATAAATGAAAAAATTAACACTAGAATGGAAAAAAACATTAAAAACCAATGTTGAGTGGGCCTTATGTGATGATTAATCAATTAATAAAGTCCACATGGAAAGCTACCCATCTAAAAAACTCCTTATTATACATGTTAAGGGAAAAATATCAATCTAACAAAAAACGACCAAGGTTAGGACTTTTGAAAATAAGGCCCAAATCTAATCATTCAAAAATCCATAATGTATCATATATTGAGTCCCTATAAAATATATTAAGATGAAATCATAACAAAAAATGCATTTGAATGCTAATGCAAAACCCAAATTATAATCCATATGTCCATTTAAAAAGTTCATTACTATATGTTTGATGTATGTTTATGAAATTTCATCCCTTAATAAATATTCTTATTTAAGTTGGCAATCTTAATTCATAAATATTTTTTCAAATTGATGATTTTATAATGTGTTTGTGGCATTTGAATAAAACACATTTTACAAAAAGTCCATGATAAGGATGTAAAAAATGAACCATTATAACTTGCATCTACCCCTTTCCTTTTGTCTTTAAGGTTAACCATAATAGTTCATTTTTCAAATATTCATCATGTGGATAGTAAATTTTATTTCCATGAATATTATACCTTTATTATTATTTATGTTTATCCCAATAACATACCAAGTCACAAGGCATATGTTTTAATAGGACTTTATTAATGTTTAATCCAAGAAACTGATATCCATCCTAAGGAACATAATAGTTTGATCTAATAAAAAAATTGATAATTTTATTGAATGGTAATAAACTGACATGCCCCCAAACTCTTCAAGAGACCCAAAGGTGGGTCCTAGAGCAAAACAACAAACATAAATAAATTGGGGCATGCTCCTTAACTCACAACACGTCGAGAATACGAAGGCGTGCCAGAACTTTAGGATGGGACTAAGATGAACTCATAAGCGAGAGTTCAAGATGAGGTCAACCTGCACAACCAAGAAAAGAGGGTAATTCATGCAAGTTGGATGAAAGTGGTGTAGCGGATTTAATAGGGACAATTTCAAGCACAAGCTTTACATGGGCCCACAACCTTTGGGAAGAAACACCACTCCCCTCACTATAGTATACTTTATGCCTCTCCGCAAGGACTACATCCAAGTGTCACTTTTCCACGAAACTCTCAAGTGGGAGTCCCAAAATTAGGACTTTTGCTATCTCAAAACTTTTGAACATTCATATTTTTCTCAAATCAAGTTTTTTTCGAGAATGAGAGGCCAACATCTTATATCCCTCAAAAAAATCTTTCCAACAATGTATAGCGCACCCCAATTAAAGTTCATTTAACCTTTATTTTCAAGGGTTTTATGGTCTGAAATCAAATTCCCAATTTGACTCATGCCCCTTCTTTTGATCATAACTCACTTGAATAAGGCATAAGTGAACAATGCGAGGGAACTTTAAGCATTTACACTTCAAGACTTTTTTAATGATGTCCTTGGTCCAATTTGGTACTTGTTTACCTTTCCAACCAAGGCTCTGAACATTCATAATTCCCAAAGTGAGAGTGCAATTGGGAGTCATTGGGCTTCATATATTGCACTCTCCCCCATTTGTGAGAATGCATTTCAAACCTAAACACATTTTTGGCCTCATGGGCCTTTGCATTTCACACTTAGTCATGAACCCAATGTTAAGGTTGCAACATAAACACAAAGAATTGGCAACCATTTCTTACATTTTGTTCATTCCTCAATATAAATTGTTATAATGCCTTTTTATAATCTCCACACCAAAATTCCACTATGTAGGTTAATAGGAATCAATTATTGTAGAAATTTGATAATTCATGGAATTGATATACAAGCCAATTCCATTTATCTTTCTTTGATTTATTTTTCAAAATATGTATGAAATTAACCCATGCCCAACCATAATGGCAATGTTGTTTGAACAATTCTTTAGTTGGTTCCAATGTTATAATTTCTTTTAGATTTTCTACATTTGTATCACCATTGAACATTTTTGTGACATATCATCTATGATATTTCAAATTGTTCATGATATGTGAACTAATTTGGAAAAATTAACAACCAATACTCCCAATGGTGCTATTGTTGAACTATATTTTTTTGATCTCTATGCTCCCAATATTCAACCCAATAACTCATACAAATGAAATGGGAAGTTGCCAATATTTGATCAATTCTAGCAAAAATAAAAAAACATACAAGTATCATAAGCCATTTCTTGCATTTATCAATTGGGATACATCAATAGTAAAAAATGTGATATTTTAGATTCCACATTGTTATACTACCATGAAACTTCCTTTAATACACCTTAACATAATAATATCAAGAAAACTTTAATTATTTTTAATTATTTTTTGAAAGGTGTATTAAAAAATTCTTCAAAAAACAACAAAAAAATAATGGTCTAAGGGGGCACGTGTGGCTTCTTATATCATGGTTGGACCTTCTTGACTCTCCTTCTTGGTTCTCCCAGGAAATTGATTAATTGAAGGAATCGCTCCCTAACATTGTCGCCAAATGTTAATAATAAGTTTTTATGGTTTTTTTTCTTAAATTTTATCACTACTAGGTTCTTGCCCCTTTCCTATTCTTCCAAACACCACATTTTAGAGTAACCAAGGCATCCCTTTAACTTTGGACATGATTTCATTAATATTAATATTGTACTATAACTACTCATGTATCTTAAACAACGTGATTTTAAAGCCTTTTGTTAAACCTCCTCAAGAGTTAAAAATTTGATCTATTTTTACCATCATTTTTCTAACAACATGTTCATCTTGAATAATTTCAATACCACCCCCTTTTACTTTCACAATAACTAAGGCTATTAAATCCTCCTCTTGCAATTTCACACACACATATATATCATCATCACACACAAATGAGAAAACAATTTGCTACAATAGTCACCAAAATTACATAGCAATCAAAAGCCTCTTAGTCTTTTAATTATGCCTTTATATATTGTGCATAATCAATTAGAACTATTTTTAAAGCTATCCATTTTGGTTGATAATTATTGCAATCAATTGTTTACAATATTCAGCAATCTAAGTTTGATTAGCCATTAGATTCAATAAGGAAACAATTCAATTATCTATTGGTTCTTGCTATCCTACTGTTCAATTGCCTCTTGAATATTTGTTTACTACATTTGGCTAATCTTTTTTCCTAACATTGAAATGTTGGGGCGTGGAAAAATATATATTCTTTGAATGGTATGGCTTTTACAAGTATTATTATTAGTGGTAATAAAATCGTCATAATATGTTGGTATGATGGTTGTAAGGTAGTTATAAGGTTGGATGCCAACAATCTCAATCACAAGGAATTAAGGAGTATGCTCCAACTTGAATTTTTTCATCATTGTTAAATCAAGATTTACCATCAATACCACTTGTCAAAACTTAGGGGAATGCCACTTGGAATAAAAACTTTAGTAAGAATTTTGATTCAAGAATAAACTCACTTTTCAATACCATTGCCAAAAAAGGCAAGTGGAAATGGTGTGAACCTTAACTCAATCTAGGTGAGAGAATCTCATTGTCATGGATGACAAATCTAATGACCAACAACCAACCTAACAAATTAAAATTAGTTATATTACAAAATACAAAACATCAAGGTTAACTTGTTGCTCATGCGTGAAGTTCATGCATTGTCATCCAACTTTATCATTGTCAACATTAGTCAACCTCATAATTAATGACTAGCATAATATATCCATCACCATCCATAGTGATGATAACCGTGTTAAATTCATTACAAACCTTGGTTAATCAACTGTCATCATTCATTTTCATGTCCATAATAGATGAAATGTATCCACCATCCTCCATTTTTCATCCATATTAAATATTGGGAAGAAGGTATCATGGTCGGTGGGCCTTGAAGAAACTACCATGGAAGTTTCTTTTGAATTAAATCCCCAAATAGATATTTAACATGTTAAACCCACCATTATCTTTAGTTTGTTCAACATTAATTTGAGGTATTAAAACATCTTATGTCGTAATCTTGTTTCATGTTTCAAATCTTTGCATTTTTCAAATACACTTTTGTTTGGGTACTTTTCTTGCATGTTTTGTAGCCTTGCTTTTGATTATCATTTTCCATAGTTGGATTTAGGTTTAAGTTTGCTCTTTGCCTTAATCATAGTCATGGTACCCCATCATGAACCAAGACATACAAGAGTTCATGAAGAAAGGTGTGTGGTCCCTTGACTTTTAAACTTGACATCTAAACAAAATCTATTGGTTTATTTTTGGTGGGCATTAGTTTGCACCCAAACATAACAAAGAGCATGTGTTCAAACAACCCAAGATTGATGTAGTTTCATCAGTAGGAAATGTGGTTTAACTCAATATATATTTCACTAGGCTATCCAATGAAATATGACCCATTTCATTGCATTAAAAGTAACCCCCCACCTTGCGATTAGGGACCAATTGCTATGGACAAGGTGAAATTGTTTTGTCTAATTATGTGATTTTAATGCCTTTGCACTTGAATCCTAAAATTCCCAAAAAATTACAAAATTTCAAAAACAAAATTTGCAACAATTATTCTCTTGTGAAAAATATGGGAGAATTTTTTTTCCAATAAATAACATTTTTTTCATGGACTTAAGTTATATACATACACACCAATGTTGAAGCCGTAAATCATAATACACATTCACACCCAAGCTTTTACACCTACACTTAGTCTATGCATTAGGCATATCTTGGGGATTTACTTTAACAATTACTTAATGTTTGTGCATGTATATTTATCAAATACATTTGGGTGAAAAAACGGTCAAAAAAGCCAAGGGCACCAAGGTAAAAGTCCTTTTCCAAGGATTGCATATGACACATGTCATTCCTACATTGGCTTATAACTTAAAATATTGTATTTTAAATACCCCATTTGGCACTACATTTTAAATATAAATACATTTTGACTACAAATTGATTTTATATCATGTATATTATGCATTCATGCCCTTTATCACATATGTATATGAACAACTTTTGTTAAATCCACACTTTTAAAATCCATAATTTTCAGGGTCAAAAACACTTTTGAACCAAATGTGCTCAAATGTGTTATAAAAAAAAATTCATCAATTTGTCCTTTTGCCTTTCTAATCATCAACGTTAAAATCCTCTCCAATTTTCAAAAGTAATGGTGCACATTTAGTAGAAAAAAAGGATGTTTGAAAAAAACAAGGATTGTCCATTCTCAAGGTTTCAATGCTTTGAACATGCAAACACATTTTTTTATTTGTGTCAAGCTTTGAACATGTAAACTTTGTAATTAATGAAAAATATTCCAAAAACATTTATGACAATCCAAATTATTATGATTCCCTTGTGATTTTTTGAACATACAAAAATGTAGTTTTAAGGAATGTCCACTCACTTGGGTGGCTCCATTGATTGTGATTTTACCCATTTACATTATGTTGTGTTTTTTTTTCACCGTGTAAATGTAAATAAAAAATCTTGGTACCCTCAATTTTATATAAAACCATAATTTTCAATGACCTAGGCAAGTGTAATAGAAGGTTTTACACTTGCCATTTCATTTTTTTCTTCTCCCTCCAAGATTCAAGACGAAGGTTGTGAAAATGAAGTTCATTCAATAATTTTATTTTATTTTTTAAATTACTAGGGAAAAAGGGAAAGGGCAAATAGTAGGCATGAGGAAAGAAAAGGGAAAGATGTAAGATAGAAAAATAAAATTAAGTATGGAAAATAAAATAATGATATCTTACAATATCCCTTTCATTATGGTCTTGCAAACTCCTTCACATGTTGTTTTCCTTGGCGTAGGTTGTTTATGGGTGCATTTGGCAATGATGTTGTCATCTTGCAACTATTTGTGTTCTTGCTATGAATTTTAACAAAAGATTTGTTTCAAATGAGGTTCTTACTCCTTACATTCTTTGTAATTTTGCACTTTTTTTCTTATGGTTATATAACAATTTTTTTATTATGGTCTTGCATAGTAGGGTTAGGGTTTAAGGTGAGCTCCACCATGTTGTTCATTTTCATTTATAATTTTTTTTGTAAATGTAAATGGTGGTGTTGTGGTCATCTTGCAACTCCTAACATTGATACACAATTTTCATCAACACCTTATTTTAGGTGGGCCCAACCCTTAGTTATCTTGCACATTTTTAAAAACCATAATCATCAATCATAAGTGGGAAGTGTAAAATTGTGAATTTTTGGAAACAATAATTTGCAAAAATAATGTGAAAGGGCCAATTTTAAATACCAAGAATCAAACAAGGACATGACTAAGTCCTTTGAAGTGGATTTTTTAAAAAATTGTCTAAATTTTTTGATTTATTTACTTAAAAATTCTTATGATCCAAAAAATGTTGCATATTTATATTATTATGTAAAGATTACATAAATAAATGGTTTCCCATAAAAATGTTATTTTCAAATGATTTCAAATCCTTTTTAAAGTTCTTCAAGTATTGGAAAACATTGGTTGTATTGTTTTAAAAGTGATTTTGGGTACTTCATATGCTCATTAGATTCACTTCAAATTTGTCCAAATGTTTCAAAGGTTCCCATCATATAGTATGAGTATTGTTGTACAAAGTCATCCAAAAATTTCAACATCAATTTAAGTATTTACTTATCACAACAAAATTAAGTAATCATAATGTCTTATAATGGTTTCTAATACCTAGTTCTAACTTAAAATGCAATATCCACATTTTTTACAAACCTTCCATGGCAATCAGAGTTCAATATACCCTAATTTTGTTATAAACTTTTTTTGTGGTAAAATGACCACACTACCATTTGCAAATGCATATTTCATTTCTTCTTTGTGTGTTCTCTCTCCATGGAATGTACAAAAGTTTGATGAATTGATTTATATGTGGTTTATTTTTACAACAATGAAAGTGGAAGCAAAGTTTCATGATTCATGTTTTGGTTTTATTTGAAGGGTGATGACAAGTGAGGAAGGGTATTTGGACTTGGATGTGTTAGGCCCTTCACCAAATGAAGAAAACAACCACAATTTCTTGAATGAAAAAAAATGTTTTGTCTCCTTATCTTTATATGATTTAGATTGAAGGGTACCCATGCCTTTTGTCTACACATGTTGGTAAAACCATGGAAACCTCTACCACTCAAAAATCTCAATTGGCATAAATCTTATTGACTTTGCATAAACAAACCAAGTTATTTTGCTATAGGGTTATAATGTGTAAAACCTTATAAGTGTGTAATTTTTTGTGTTTTACCTTATTTTACATAGGATGAAATAACCCTATGTCATGTTACACTTACCTAACTTGAATATCAAAAGTTCCACAACATTGGTATACACCTCCCTTTTAGAAGTATGAAGACACCTTGACATTCAACCTTTTTTGTGGAATTTTTATGTATAGATATAAATATATAGATATGTCCAAATTTGGAACCCAATTTTCTCCCTTCAAGTATATAAAAGGTTTTGATTTTAGGGTTTTGACTAAAACCTTAAAACTATTTTTTTTCATTTGTCTCATTTGCCATTCCTACCATTTGCTATTGATGTTATCATTGGTTTATCAATAAATTATTTTGGTTGGAGGCAATCCAACCATGAACTTTTTTGCCAACATGTCTTCATTTTTTAATTTGTGAAAAATCAAGATGATATAGCTCATAACTTATGAGCCAATTGAGTGAAAATGAAATTATGTATTTGGGTGAAAAGTTTTTTTTGAAGTGAAATGGAACTATGGGTTGGGAAAGGTCTGGACCTGTGAAGATTGATTTTTAATTAAATCCTCACTAGCACATAAGTAAGTTGTACAATTGAATTCTTGCACAACACTCACACATTGTACCAAGATGATTTTCTTTTTTTCCAAATTTTTTAAAGTATGTCCACTGGTAAGGATCCCCATTACTAATTAACATTAAATGGCAACTATCCTAAGTGGGCTATAACATTTTTACAAAAGTGTTGCTATAGATGATAACCTAGGAAGTGTGTAGGTTTAGATGTTGTTAATTTGATTATGTTTAAATTTTAAAATGACAAAAAAATCCATAAAATCACTATTTTTTTTATTTTTTTTATTTTTTTATACCAAGTTGTGAAAATTTGCCAACAACAACACTACATACAAACCACTTGAAAAATGCAAGAGATGAAACTTACATTTTTAAAAAGTAGGACCACCCACTTAAAACTTGGTTTTCGTGCAGGTCACACCCAATAAGGAGCTCACCACATGCATTTAAAAACCTCACTTCATGAGAATCATACACCAAGAATGGATATGCTTGTTCTTGTGAATACTTGCATGATCAAAATGACGAATATGTTTATTTCAACATAAGTTCATTACACAAAAAACTTATCCCAAGGCTTAACACAAAGTATCAACAGAAGTTATGAAAAGGAAAATATGAACATCAAGCTTCACTCACAACCCATACATACTTGAAAAAAGAAATGAATAAAACTATCAACCCATTCACCTACATTTACCAAACATTATCATTCATCGATTATAATTCAATAATATTATGGCACATACTATCCTCCTAGAACTATCATCCTTCTTATAAACAAATCATTAAATTATTTGAAATTATTTACAATTTTTTGAATGTTGTTGGATAATGGTTTGAATTTTTTGACATGCTATTTTATATGTATCTACTACCACTATTTTTGGATTCACCCTGAGATGCTAAATGATTTAAACTAAAAGAAAAAACTGACTCTAATGTTATATGTTATTCACACAAAACGAGGAGTAACTAACTTGTCAAATGACATGGTATTGGAGGGTTTTAGGGGAAATTTTTGTTGAGATATCTTAAACCTAGAAATAAATATCTTCATTTTTCTAGATTTTGGATCAAGTTAGTGTGGATTAAGGAGGTTAGTTTGACCTCTTTATTTCAAAAGGTTAAAATACTTCCCACCCCGTGCCCCTTGGGAAAGGTTTTTAATTCCTAAGTTTCCCCAAGCTGCCCAAACTTTTGTGGAGTTTGAAAAACTAATGTGAACCATTCAACATAGGGTGAAATTAACCCCATTGTAAGTGCATTAGGAAGTTTCAAAGCTATCTTGTGTTTTGAAATAGGTTCAATTCTATAGAATTTCAGCAAATTGCTCTTAGTTTTTTTTTTTTTTTTTTTTTTTATCCTAGCTTTGGAATTTTTTTATGTTTGGAAGCAGCCGACAAAGTTTTCTATTATTTAACCCCAAAAAAAAAGAGAAAGGGGGGAAAAAAAAACAAAAATCCAAATTAAACCTCTAAC
>Ga0116227_10005038_pt1 | contig 28251 bp, 26 predicted proteins | sample S1TSphgellanicum_FD_89693 | JGI IMG/M metagenome (GOLD analysis project Ga0116227, IMG submission 89693) | Host-associated microbial communities from peat moss isolated from Minnesota, USA - S1T2_Fb - Sphagnum magellanicum MG | ecosystem: Host-associated > Plants > Peat moss > Unclassified...
CACAATTCTCCTAAAAAAAATTTGTAGTTAATAAGTGTGGAATAAAATTAAATTCGTTACCCCCCCCCCCCCCCCCCCACCCTTTATACTAAATAGACAACCGCACGAGGGACAAGGATTACGGGGTCGTGTAGGAAAGGATCATATGATGAATACTAGAAAAGCTTTTAATGGATGTGGTAAGTGAAGCAAAAAGAGGGCCGATGGATCAAAAGAGGATGAAAGGACTAGCCGAAATAAATTAAGAGGGATGGGAATGATGGGCGAATGGATGAAAGATGAAGCACAGTTAAACATAAAGGTAAAGCTAACTATTGGCTTTCCATCGAGTGCTTGTTGGGAGGCCTGAAATGCTTTGGGGATGGAGGACCCATAAGATCTACCATGCCTATCCCCAGCCTAGCATATTTGGTCTAAAACCTGGACCTTAAACCCCAATCTTGGAAACCCCCTTAATCCCTTTCAAACCCTAAAACTATTGCCCTAAAAGAGGAGTACTGTAGTACCACGAAAGGTTCGTTAATGAATTCGGGCTGGAGGCCGAAACGATCCTTTATTGGGCAAATAAATGACTTTTGGACTTCTATAACGAACGTTTTCCCCCATAACTGGACCTTTTGGTGCTAAAAAAGCTTCGTGCTGTCGCGTGTGTAACGAACCTTTTTTGCTTCATTTCCGGGGGGGGGTCGACCTTGTACTGATTAGCAAGGCCTGGCAGGCCCACAAAATGTCTTTCCAAAGCCAACCCAGCATTAGCAGCTTCTTCAGACAGCTGACCCCTCAAGAGAGGGAAGCCAGATCTGCAGCAGCCGATTGGAAGGCAAGGGCAGAAGGTTCTGTAAAGAGACCTCTGGTTGCTCCCATCTCGGCAGCTCCCGCTCCTGCAAAGAGGCAGGGTTGGTTGCCAGGCTCAGGCAAGCAGAAAGTTTCCCTGGTGCAGCCACAGCAGTTTCAGCAGCATGCCAAGTAGCCATCAACAATAGAAGCCACAACATCAGCAACAGTTCCAACAGATGCAGCCTCAGATGGTTCAGATTCAACAGACGATGAACCTGTCACTGCTGCCCCCAGCAAGCCAACTGCCACCAGCAACCCCAAAGCAGCAGCCCCTGCAAAGAAGAAAGCAATGCACAAGGATTGGTTCAAGAGTGCTAACGACATTGAAGAAATCCTCCATTTTGTGCGCTTGAACGGCGGCAATGTGACAGCAGCAGTCAGCAAGCTACGCTCACTGCCCCATGGTCGCTTCCAGGCTTTGGCTGTCAGCACAGTGCAGGGGTGGCTGGTACCTCATCAGAAAAAAGTCCAGCTGCTGCCGCAGTATCAGGAGGCGCTGAACCATGGCAAGAGCTTTGTAGCTAGGCCTGGGCGCAAGCTTATGCTGGAGAAGTAGGACATGGGCATAGCAAAAGGGGCCCTCAAGACACTATTGGAGGACCAGCGCAAGAGCGGTGCAGCCATCAACTCTAGCATCATCCGCAGCCTGACCATTGGTGTGTTGCTGGTGTTTGGGGCAGTAGCAACAATAGCAGGGGTTGTGTTCGACAACGGCACCACTTTCCGCGTCAGCCGGCAGTGGTGCCGTAAGTTTACCAGTCAGGAGATGGGTTGGAGCTACAAGAAGGCCACCACAGCAGCGCAAAATCTGCCAAAGGACTGGCAGGAGCAGGGAGACACGCTGAAGCACCGCCTAGCTAACATTGTGGATCGTGAGGGCATCCCACCAGAGCTGGTAAGCTGTGTGAAACTGCAGAACAATGTGCATCCATGTGTTGATTTATATTTGCATTACACTGCTAGCTTTTGACTTCTTATCTGGCTATGCCAAGATTTGCGCATGGTCACTGCCTTAACTGCTTGTAATACATGGGATATCATTGCATTGCTTTGCACAGAATTTCAACTTCCTGGTGGGAGCAAGAATGCCTTGCACCACCCCGTAGTGCACAGATGTCAATGTCAATACGATGCTCTGAATCGTTGTTTCGCGTGTTTGGTTGAAGAAAGTTTGCCTCACGAAATTTCTTCTCCCTTTCCTTCTCATGCAGGTCATCAACTGGGATTAGACAGGGATGCAACTTGTGCCGGCCGGCAATGCTCGCACCTATCACACCAAGAATTCTCTGGATGTCAGCGTGGCAAATGGTGATGACAAGCGGGGCTACACTGCTGTGCTTGCGTCAGCTGCAAGTGGCAAAATGCTGCCCTTGCAAGTCATCTATGGTGGGGCAGAGGGCAGTTTGAGAGCTTTGCCCAACGTGCTATGCCGTGCAACTGTAGCTGCCAAAGGCTTCGTGTTTGCTCAGACACCCACTCATTGGTCTAGTCAGGGCAGCATGCGCAAATATATCATTGGAGTGATTGACCCGTATGTCAGGAGCATGATCAAGGCCAGTAATGGCCAGCTGCCAGTTAATCAAAAGGCAGTCCTGCTCATAGACTGCTGGTCTGTGCATAAGAGTGAGGAGTTCCTATCGTGGATGAAGGAGGAGTATCCCCACTTGATCATCTTGTTTGTGCTAGGGGGAACCACCAGTAAGTTTCAGCTTGCGGACACAGGCTTGAATCGCCCCTTTAAGGTTGTTGTCAAGGCTACTGTCAAGGCTACATACCACTTGTGGTATGTTCAGGATGTGGGGCAGCAATTGTAGGGCCATGCTATTGGTGAAGTAAAGGTGGGCACGGCTATGGGTGTCATGCGTGATCTTTCGGTTGGCTGGTTGTTGTCGTCATGGGAGCGCTTGAATGGAGATGCATCCATTGTGAAAAAGGCTTGGCAGATTACAGGGTTGCATGCTACTTTTGATAGGCAAGTGCAGCGAGCCGCTGGCAAGATGCGTGATGTAGGCAAGTTGTGGAGGGTCCCGCAAGGATATGATGCGGAGATTGGTGATGAGGATGAACAACAGCTGTTTTCTAAAGGTTTCGATTTTGAGCCTGACGAAGATGATCTTGTTCCTTTGGCGCAGCTGACTGCGAGGGCAACCGCAAAGGCTGTTGGGGCATCCTCGTCAGCAGCGGCAGCAGCAACATCCATTCAGAATGTTGCTGCGTAAGCCATTGCTGCCGAGGAATACCTGCAGATTGATGAGTAGTTGGCATTGCAGAGCGAGGTGTTGCAGGTAGGGATGGAGGCGTATGCAGTCCGAGTAGCAACTGCAACTGCTGAGGCAGCTGCAGATAGCTTGTTGGCTTTGGATGATAATGCCCCGGTGGATAATGTGGAGGGTGGCGAAGTGGCAGTGGAAGATCCAGGGCATTTTGATTCTGCTTAGGATGGGGAGGGTGATGATGATGCAATGCAAGTGGATGATGGTGGTTACTTTGGAGAAAGAGAGGTCAACAATGTTGGCGGGATGGATAGTGTGCAGTCAGAAGAGGGAAAAGCACAGGCTCAGATGGTGCGTGAAGCTTTGAGAGATGCTGTCACTTCTTATGAGGGCAGTGTCGAGGCATGGTCAACTTTGATTGCCTTTCTTTCCTCCCCTGTTCTCAAGCTTGATGACAATGTTCGCACTGCAGCATTGGCCAGCATTCAGGTAGGTTTGGCTACTGCAGATTTCTCACAAGGGTCATTGATCTGCCAGTAGTTCTTCACTCGCTGTGTCAAAGCTTCGTTCCGGCTGGTCCAGAACATTCAAGAATTCATGACGGTAGGGAATAATCATCCAGGCTTGTATGAGGGTGGTGCATTGTGTGTAAGTGAGGCACTGAGCGTTGCTTTCGACTTGGAGCCTCTGCCGGATGTCTTTGATTGGAGCAACATGTATGTGCAGTTCAAGGACTGAGTTCACCATGGTGCAATGCACCTGGTGGTCTGGAGTCGTTACGGTCAGTGTCATCTTTTGTGAGGCAAATGTAACAAGAATGTCATCACGACGCCATTCCACAAGCTGTGACTTGTGCATAGGTTCTTCCTTGTTGTGCAATGCAAATCAATGCAGAGTGCAGATAAATGCCTGTATGCTCAGAATGTTGCATATGTGTGCTTGCAACATCAAAACAAAAAAAAATGGAAATTGGCTTGGACTTGTAATGGACCTTTTTGGCAGATTACTGGACCTTTCCCTTGAAAACAATGCATTTCCTGCAGCACTGATCGACCTTTTCCAAAACATTTCCTCAAGATTAATTAAATTGATCGTTACAGCCCGCCCGAACCTTTCGTGGCACTACGGTACTTACAAACAAAGCGAAAAAACTTGAACGAAACATATGGAAGCAGACTCACAAAAACCCAATGAATGGGTGGGAATAGCAAATGAAACCAATTGTAGATTCGCCACTACTCGTGTGCATGTAATGTTGCTCAAGGGCCCTACTTGCCTGCCCTGCCTTGCCCCTATCCAGCTTTGCCTCGCCCTGCCTTGCCCTTGCCCCATTTTGTCTTGCCCTGCCTTGCCCTGCCCACCCTGTCAGACAAAAACAAATCCCCTCCCCCCACCCCCCCCAAAACCCTAATTTGTATGTGTCTTGTGTAGAGGCAACAGTAGTAGCATGGTTATTGTCTGACTGCATTCACACTTGTGCATACACTCCTTGCTACCTTCCTGCACTTGCTGAGCTGTGCAAGAATCCCCTAGTGATTGCTCTTGTTGCTAACAGCAACAACTACACGCACTGACCCACCTATCTAAAGGCCTTGGATCTAATTTATGACTCTCAACCAATAGGATTGCTCCATTTTGTTGGACCTTTGTTGCTGGTCTCAAATCATATGTTCTTGTGGCTAATCCAAGTTTTCTACCAGAAATCACCTCTTGCCGCACATATCATGATGGTGTTGAGTTCAGTCCACCCACAAGCCTTTGTGCTCTGTTCTATGTTCACAACCTGTGCTCCCTGTTTTTATGATTAGAAAAGATAATGTAGTATGGGATGGTCAAGCCCCAGGTCCATTATGTTAGGTGAAGCACTAGGCGAGCCCATTTAGGGCAAGCTAGGTGACACACCCAACATAGTGGGCAGGGCATGCCATTCATGACATTAAGATCTGGGGTGACAAATTCAACGATTTAAACAAAAATTCGTGTTCAACAAACACATTTTGGTCACTACTACAAGTGTATGATCATCCATGGAAGGTTATGTCATATGGTGCGGTCAAGAAAATGACATTATCTGCCACCCCAGACCTTAATGTTCTTGTAATGTTTCTGAGTTCTCAGATACCCATAGCTGCTTCTTTACTTAGAGTAACCTACCAGCTGGTTATTGATTTTTTGATAACTGATTAAATTGATAACCATTTAGTATTAACATTTCAAAATCTAGTAACCTACCTAGCTGACCTGATTATCATCCAGGTAGGTTATCAATTTTTAAACACATACAGAATTTTTGAAATATATAATTATAAATTAAAAAACCCCTAAGTAACCAATGTGTAACCAGCAGGTTCACCAATGGTTCTCAATTGATTATTTGATAACTTACTCAGCATCCAACTTTTTGATATTGATATTGATAACCTGTTTGATCCTCAAAAAAATTCCAAAAGAAAAAACACCTACCTGGTGGCTATTAAGAAAAAAAAGCAATAACCAACGAACACTGGTTATGACACCCATGGGCATTTGACGCCATGGCTCGCATTCATCCATTGCGGAATGAATGTCATTCTTGCCAAGCTTTGTATCATGGCTTCCTTGCATGGATGCTCAGGCTTTGTTGCCACAACTGTATCAACCACTTCACCATATACAATATATGTACGAGTACAAAATCACAATTGACTTTCAATAGACTACTTAGCAAGCTCTAATACATGATATGATCATGAAAGCTTGCACTTTATTAAAACACCTTGCAAAGCATAAGAATAACAATGAATAGTAACCAAATTATATATCCTTTAAGCAAAACATGTTCAGATGATGATGCTCCACTGCTTGTCAACTAATCATGACAATAACCAACTGCTAAAATGCCATCAAACTCCACATTCTAAAACGCCATCCTCCATATGATCTTGTTGACAACTGTGTAAATAATCAAGTCTCCTCATCAAATGCAAAAGCAATAATGCACATGTCCTTGGTTTATACATGTAGTGGTGGTGAAATTTCTACAAACAATTACATGGGCATGATTCTACACATCATCATATCTATTCCTCTCCCACTTGGGTGCATTGCACTAAGACAGACTGACTCCACAATGCACAAGCTATACATCCCTAAAACTTTCTGACTTATTTCACAACACACAAGCTATAATCCCTAATTCTTAATTAAGCAAGGCACTACCAAGAGATGGAAACTAAGGATATGATTTAAGTGCACGTTTAACAGCTGCTGCCTCTCAGGGAGTGGACTCTCCTGAAAGCTCTCAATAATTAATCCAAGAAAAGAAAATTCAATGACTATGTCTGCAAGTCTCAATTCTTGAATCGGGGTTATTAATAACATGTGAGGATTAGTTCTATGATCTAAATGTTTGGTGATATTTAAAGATCTGATTAATGCCCATGCAAGCATAATTTTGCTTAATTGGGGCAACAATGGATCAATGTATAGTCTAGGGTTTAAGGTTTAGGGTTTTGAAGTAGACCTAAATTCCCTCTTTTAGACCTTTTCCGTGACTTGCAGCGTTTGGGAGCTCGCCATAGAGCAATCCTCTTGTCTGACAGTTTCTGTTGAGTGCTTAGAGCTTTGTAAGAAGCCCAGTCATTCAGACATAGTCGAAGATCATATAGTTTTCTCTGTTGACCTACACAACAGTTTCCATGCAGTGTGACCACCTTTCCCATGTCATCATTCATCTGCACAAAAACAAAACAAAACAAAACATCTTGTCACAATTTGAGAAGTTCTAGCTTGAGGCAAAAGAATCATGCATTCATTGATGCATTCATGCATGTGTACTAGTACTAAAATGTTGAATGGAACAATTGAGAGCTAGTGTGACAATTGATGATGAGAGAAATATTATGTTTCATTTATTGTTATTACAAGTGCTTTGGGCAAGGTTCCAAAAGAAGCAAAATCCCCCCATGGATTTTTCCTCTTATGATGCCATAATATGGTTTTCAGTAGTTCATCACTATTTATGTCAATTTTAATTTGATTATACATAACATGGACATGAAAACGCACATGTTAAATTGCAGTTTCATATCCATGTAGCTGGGAAAGGGAAAGAAGTGATGAAGTTAGGCTTGGAAGAGGTATGAATGGCACAAACAGACAACATTATTTTTATGTTATCAATTGTGTAGCACCTGATTAAGGTTGAAGATTTTGGGTGGTACTTACATGACAAAATGAGGAGAAGTAGCGTGCATCCAAGAAATTGTACTTGAGGCCAATGTCGAGAAAGCCTTGTTCTTTGACAATGATATTGAATGCATCTTGCTCATTTTTGGGTGCCCGATGTCGATTGTGGGTGGCATTCCAATATTGAAAGAAAGAAAGTGTGCGCTTGTTGGAGTGTGCAAAATAGAAGCCCGCATTTGCGGAGTTCTTGGGTGACTCTGGTGTCCCGGCATATATGTCAGCTGCTATTTGGAAGTCCTTACTGGCATCAAAGTGGAGGAAGGGGTCACGGAACCATAGAATATCTACATCCTGCAACACATGCAAGACATCACCAAATTGTTGTTTTATCCATAAGGCTACAATGAACTCAAGAAACACAAGACTTTCTGCACACCCACATGGGCCTTGTGGGTGTGCTGCAGCTAGTTTGCAACAGAACAAGTATTACAAAGATTAGAAGTTACGGGCAAAAATATCCTTGGGTGGTGGTACTCCTAGAAATGTCACACCTTCATTTGACTAGACCAAAGTATCCCTATTGAATGGGTGCAAATGAATTATGACCAGCCTTCCAGCTGATGAAGCTGGAAATTCAAGAATCTTGATCAGAAATTATATTATACAGTATGATCATGTACTATATTCAGTACTAGTGTGCTGTGTTTTGTAATTGTTACCGAGAAAATGAAGTTGTAGCCAAGGCTGAGAACATGTCCCAAGTACTCAAAACGTTTCCAGACCATCTTCACATAGTCAGTTGACATGAACACTTGTTCCGGTGAGAAATCAACACCTTCAGTAGACTTGAGCTTGAAACAATGTAACCGGTGAGATTCCTGCATGCAGGAATTGTAAGCCTTGTTGTCAAGAGCCACAACAATGAGGTGATCCAGAAGGTGTTGGGTGCCTTCACCATTGCGGAAGCCCTCCAGAAACAGACTGAACATACTCATGTTGTGGTTTTGATTGGCAGCTGGAGCTGCCCAGGCTTGGTTCAAGCTTGTTATGATCACAGTCTTGTTGTTCCCCATTGAAGCCTTCACAAGCAAATCTTCCAGCACTTTCCACTCATCCTGCTGCAGCTCCTGGCCTGCTATGATCTGTGACTCCAGCACCTGTTTCTTCCCCATCAAGAATCTCATAAATTTTGCGGCATTACTTTACTGGTAAATTGCCCTGCTAATGAGTTCACAGCAATAGTTTGCTCAGAGGGTTCAAGTAATTATTCCTGTCCTGCAGGTTGACATTTCCTTGGAGATGATCATGCTTACCTGCTGCTGCTGCTGTACTTTGGGAGATTCTGCAGGTTGCTGTGCAGCAAGAATTTCCTCAGGAGGATTAGAAGTGTTGGCTGCTTGCTGTCCTCCAGGAGCTGGGGCCAGTACCGGCTGCTGCTGGTCAACAATCTTCACATCGTCTCCTGCTGCAGGGGCTTCGACGCTGGTCACACCAATCTGCCCGGGAGCTGGAGTTGGCGAATTACGCTGCTCCACTAGATCAGTGCCTGCAGGCTCTTGCTGTGGAGCTTGCAGCTGCTGCGCAGGATCAGCTTCGGGAGGCCGAGTTGATGCAGTGACCTGCTCCACAGCAACAGGCTAGATAACAGTCAAGGTTAATTGGCCCTAGAATTGGGAATAAATTTTCATTGCTCCTAATTTGCAGCCAGCAAGCAAGCAAGCAAGGCTAGTACAAGCGCCGAGCTCACATGATCTTTTCCAAATAGTTACATCCTCAACTAGAAGAACCCATCAGCGAGCAATAGAACAATAATTCTTTCGTCACAAAAAACAAAAGTCTATCTACAGACTGTATCTAATTCAGACAAATTTTGCTCATGTGTGTTTTCCATAGATCTATAATCAGATGTGAATCTGATGAATTAAACAAGTAATCAAAAACCCATCTCGAGATTGCTTGAGAGAAATCAATCTGCCATGAATTTAAATATAAAGACGACCCAAGTAGCTAGTAACTGCTCTGAAGAGATCCACAGCTGCCAGAGTATTGCAAGAGGTTGAAGAATAATTATTGGGTGTTCTGATTCTTCTTTTCTTCTCCTTCTTCTTAGACTTACATACGAGTCTGGTGCTGCAGCTGTTGGTATCTGATGATTCTCATGTCTACTTGAAACAAGATAGTTGAAGTGATTCGTCAGAAGAAGCACAGTAGGCTTATGTAAAGAGATCAAATATGGCACCCCGAGCAGTGCAGCGGTTAACACCACTGCAATGATCTTCTTGGCCTTAGTGCCTTGGCTGCAACTGTACTCGTGGAGTTCGGGCAACATCATGCAGGTCCTGAATCAATAAGAATACTGAACTGTACTAATTCAGACTCAAAACTACTACTATTACTATTACTACAAGTGCTGAAACCCTAATTTGAATAACATGATTCTTCTACAAAACAAAAATCTTCTGTTCTCTAGACTTGATTTTCAAACCAACCTGAAAGTGCTTGGAGCAAGCTAAATTTCAAGTTCTTTGTTCTCAAGTCCCCGCTTTTCTTTGATGTGAACTTGGTCAACTTGCCCTTGTTTTTGTATTCATATCATTGTAAGTCCTTAAGAAGAAGAAGAAGAAAAAGAATCATCATCAAAACCCTATAGAACTTTATTTATCAAACACACCACGTACTTGGAAAAATGTACATTGGTACATTTTCTATCATATAACTTGTAAGTCCTTCATAAGAAAAAAAGAAGGATTATTTGTGTTGGGTGTAATCTTCCATTCTTTTTCAACCTTCACTACACGACGAGAGTTCTCATTTGTTGCATGGAAATTCTATTCCTACAATTGGGTGCCACCATTTTTGGCCTGGACTAATAGCCCTTCCTAAGAACACCCTACTACTATTCAAACCTTATGCTTTTTGTAAGATTCCTGAAATTAACTGTGAAATTTGTTAACTTTGTTAACTTGGTTAATTTTTTATTCAAATAATTGTAAGTCCTTCTTAAGAAGAAGAAAAGAAAAAGAAGGATTATTTGTGTTGGGTGTAACCTTCCATTCTTTTTTCAACCTTCGCTCCATGATGCGACTTCTCTCATTGGTTGCAAGGAAATTCTATTATGAAAATTGGGTGCCACCATTTTTGGCCTGGACTAATAATAGCCCTTCCTTAGAACACCCTACCCTATTCAACCTTAATGCTTTTGTAAGATTCCTGAAATTTGAACTTTGAGATTTTCCTTGGGGAGTTGACTTCAAAAAGATCATTCTTATGTGTAAGGTATCACCTTAATTATAGGGCCCACACTAGGTGGAGCCAAGGGCAGGGCCAAATCTTATGAAGTTCATAGGTGAGGCCTTTATCCAGTGTAAAGACTAGTGTCAATCTTTATATTTTGTTCTTTTCCCAATCATACTTAGTGGATATACTCACTACATATCACAAGAGAAAAAAGAGAAAAAAAACTGAAAGTAGGCATTTCAAAAAATGAAATGGCTGCCCAAGCAAGTGTTTCATTTTTTGAAATGGCCACTACTCTTCATAGAGGAATTTCTTTAGCCTATAATGTGCCTGCCAACTACACTAGAAAAATTGATATGGCTTTTATGTAGGTTTAAGATCCCTCCCACTCTTAATGCAGTAGGGATAAAAACCCTCGCCCTCCTATGTGTCATGATTTGCATATTTTTTTGTGTTCATAATAACCTTCGACTCGAGTAATATGATGGGTAAAGCCCATGAGTGAGGGACAATACCAAGGGCCACAATACGAGGCCAAATGGATTCACCTCTCCCCTCAATTGGTGCCCCTCATTTGGGGAATGTTCTTACCCTTCTACTTTTATCATACACAAAAATACTTGAATAAGACACCAAAACTAGTTACATGCAAAGAAAGAAGTCCAAGGACAAAGACACAAATCCTAAGGCTTGTAAAGAAGCATTGAACTTTTTAATATATTTTTAGGGTGTTCTTTGGGCCAATGATGGCGTGAGAACTTTTGACATACAAAAGCTACCAGACAACTTTGCAAAGTAAATTCCAACATTGGGAAGGTACTTTGTTGATTAAAATATATAATTTCCCCATACTGAAATTTCTTTAAAAACTGGATTTTCTCTTATGATTCTCTCTCCTTTAACCATACACCACATAAAAAAATCAAACAATTCGAAGAAATTTAATTTAATTTCAAAAAATATGACTGAATGAAAGTAAAATTTTCAAATTCAATTCAAATACAATTTAGTTCAATAAAATAAAATAAAGTTGCATGGAAAAATGGTGTTCATGCTCAATGAAAAAGTAAATCCTAAAACAACAAAATCAACAAAGCTCAAATGAAAATGTCCCACAAAAATGGCATGGTAGAATGATGTTCAACCTCAATGGAAGAAGAAAATCCTAAATCAACAAAGCTCAAACAAAATATCCCACAACAAAATGGCATGGTAGAATGAAGTTCAACCTCAATGGTAGAAATGCAAATCCTCAAGCAACTAATTTGGTCCCTCTTCTACTTTGCTTGGACTGTAATTGAAAGAGGCTTGTGCCCAAATCAACAAAGGCTTGAATCAAATGTCCAACACAATGGCATGGAAGAATGGAGCAAACAACAATTGAACAAGTGTATATAGGTATATTCATGCCATAAGGAGTCAAGAAATGGGTTCATAGCCATAAAATCTTTCACCCCTATGACTTTGAAAAAGAATTATATGAGTTTTTCGCATTGAAATGTAGTTTGGTTTCATGGACAATGTTGAACTATTAATAAATTTGCATTTCAATGATTCTTGTGTAATTACAAAATGATTCATTTGCTTGTTTGAATGATACAAGGACTCAAGTAAATAGTGTTGAGTAGGTTTTTTAAACTTAAAATGCTTTCAATTATATGTGCAACTAAATTCATTTTCAAAATGCATGGAAAATCGTATATTGATGATTATCATGGCCTAGTATTGAAAAGAACATGAAATTATATTATTTAATTTGGCTAAATCATCAATCTATTGTGGACATGCTTTTGACTTTAAAAAGAACATAATTTTTTTAAAAATTTAACAATTGAAATGTTATTTCTTGTGTACAAATAAAGATGAAGTTCCACTTTCATGATAATTTAATGTGTTATTAGGTTTATTTGGATAGTTTATGGATATTTTGTTTTAAAAATTGCATGGATAATTGTCAAATTGTGACGTTAAATACAATATTTGGTATCATATAAAATTATTATATAGTTAAACACATGTCATTTGTTGTCTTAACATTAATTTATTTAAACATTGAAACACAACATGCCAAATTAATGTTACAAGAGAATTTCACATTTAAAAAATTGTAAAAGGCTTTAAAAAAATCAAATGGGTGATAAACACATGATGTAATATATTAGCATTTAATTTGGGAAAACTTATTTGGTACATGGAAATCACTTGAGAGTTTTGAAAATGAAAATGACTCTAACCTTTGACTAGGTGAAGAACCTTTGACTAGGTGGTTCTTCACAACATGTTTGCTTCACTACTTGAATTTGATCAATGTGATTGTACAATCAAATTTTCTTGATTAACCATGTTTCTTTTGACTAATTACAAAATTAGCATCCTCCATTATAAGTACCTACTTATGTATTTAAATATTTGAATATTGAATTCATTACCTACATTTTGATTTATGACCAATGTTGTACTTCCTACTTACCTATTTATGACTTGCCTACTTATTTATTAACTATTTATTTAAACTACATGTGAATTTTGAAATATTTTAATTTGATAAAATAATTTGATTATATGATGTGTTTATTTAAATTTAAAAATATTTGATTAATTTTAATAATTTTATTTGGGCCAAAAATTGAATATGCTTTCATTTGATTAGTTAATATTTAAATTCCATAATGAAATAAAATTTACATGTGAAACTTTATAGTTAATTTCACATGTATGTAACACATATTTAACTAATTCCAAACTTAAACTTTAATTATGAACTTAATTCAATATGTGAGAAGAGGTCAAAACACATTTGGTGGCCACCAAATAGGACATATTTTAACCATCTTTTCATGTAATTGCATAAATTTTCAACAAAAAATTGAATTTGAAACCAAACTCAACACATTGGGGAACAAATTTACCCATTTGGTGGTCACCAAATAGGACGTATTTCAACCATCTTTTCATATAATTGCAAAAAATCAACAAGAACTTGAATTTGACAACAAATTCAACAGGTTGATGAACAAGACCCATTTGGTGGCCACCACATAAGACATATTTCAACCAAGTTTTCATGTAACTTCATAAATTTTCAAAAGAAAGTGAATTTGACATAAAATTCAACATGGTGCAAATGTCGAAATCCATTTGGTGACCACGAAACAAGAAGAATTGCCACCATGCCAATAAGCACTTTCTTAATTTTTCATTAAAAACTTGAATTTTCATTCAAATTCAATATGATTGTATAGTAGCTTTCGAATTACTAGAATTTGAGACATATTCTAATTAATTTGCATAAAATATATATAAGAATGTGTAAATTCAAACATGTTTTAAATCAACTCAAACTTGTAACTAAAGCCTAAATGATGTGGTGCTCACCAAATTTCGATTAACTATTTATGTCCTCCTATCATCAATTACAAACAATGTCTGCAAATTAAAATTTGTTGAATTCAGTATAAATTAGACTAGTTGTCTAAAATGAAGATTAGACCTTATCGACCACAAATCACAAACTTAAATACATGATTGCCACTTTTTTTTCATATTTATCACTAATGCCACCAAATGTTCACAAAAATTTCATCCACCCATGACATTAAAAAGAAAAATTGAAATATATCACTTCTATAGTTGTTTTTCATGCACACTTAAAATGACATTCTAAAACAAGCAATCTCCATATTGACAAAAGGCTGGCACATTGAAATGTTTATAAAAAAGATAAACATTAATATTTTTCTCAATGAACACACACATGAAAATTGAATATATTCCAGAACATGAAAATCCCATTTGAAAAAAAGATTAAACCTACCATAGATACCATAAAATAACACCAACATTTCTACTTCATGTTCATAAAAAATTTGATTTACAACTACAATGTAGAGGAGTTATTGTTAGTTACATCAAGATTAGCTTTTGCCTTAAATGCATGGCTCACACTAATACTTATAATGGAATTAACTGTTGTATTGCTTCTATCCAAGAAAGAAAATGCGACAAAAGATATTTCCACCCATTGTTTTAGGTCTTTATTACACTTCCACTTGCTCGACCAACAATTATGATATAATTCCTCATCATTCTTGGCTCCCATTCTCATAGGAACCCACCATTGAACAAAGACATTCCTATAATTCTCATTTTCTTGATCTCTTACAACATCACTTTCGGCCCTTCTCATCCAAATAGGATAAACTATAGGGTTTAAAGGCCACACAAGAAGAAAACTACTAGCAAATAAGTCATGAAAAGGCACATATGCAATAGTGCTCAAAAAAAGGTGCATCCTTCTAGGCCCACAGTATGGAAGGATGACAAGATCTTCAAGGTCAACATCAACAATGGTAGGAATGGATGCATGCTCATAATTAGCTCTCCAATTGCTAGAAGGCCAAAAGCCTTCCAACAAAACAAAACTCTACTATGGGATAGGTCTTGATAACAACTCCAAAATGCTCTCCTAGTATTTCACATAAGGACCCATAACTCTAAAGTATGAATAGTCCTTTGACATCCCAAGCTTCTAAAACCTAATATAGTTTGAAATCTTGCTATTAATGAACATTTCTTTTTCACGTACCTTCAATTCATCATTTCCCCATATTGGGCAAAACGGAACAAGATTCGAAACCCCTACCAATAGTTTTGGTCATCCAATGCCAACCTCCTTCCACAATCATATGGTTAGGCCATTTTTAGGGCTTCACAAACATCGATAAGAAATACTTTATATTGCATCACCAGCCACCCTACCTCATCCACGAAAAATCAAAACAAATCCAGTTTTGTATGACTAACAAGGATGTCTAGGCCATCTTTCAAATATCTATTGACCCAAGATTTGAAATCAAGGACTTCCTTAATGAGTTACAAAATGAATGGACAATTTTGGGAAAACATGAATGCTTTCATCAAATCCATCATGACACAATTATTCTATGTTCTCAATTTCTTTGGCAAATATCCAAAACTTCCATAAATATCTTCATGTGTGTGCCCAACTACAAGAAACCCTAATTGAACTTCTTTAAAAACTTCATGGGCAGTTAACAAGGAAAGAAATGCCAATAGGTGACGATTCTTGTTATATTTCACACAATTGTCCATTTGAATAAGCAACTTCCTTGGCAATGGCTTCACACCTACAATTTTTTCCACAAGCTTCAAAGCATTCGAACAATGGGAATTTCCTTGCAGGATTTGTTGGAAGAATGCGTTTTGGGGTTCAAACTCAAATAAAACTCGTGACTCCTTGACTAGCTCCTTTTCAAGGTTACGAAACAAACATAGAAGCGACCCAATCATGGAATAGGATCATTGGGCCAGAGTTCATTAAAATATTGAATAAAGGCTTCATCCCCATGGCCATGAACAATCATTCCAATCAATGTCACTAGTAATTGCCCCAACCCAGACACCATTTTGTTCTTCATTTGAAGTTAGGGAAAAGTTATCTTATAATGGTCCATCTTATCATGAATTACAAATAAGAAATCTTCTTTAAATTGCACAAATTCAGTTCTCTAGGTGTGATATAGGCACCGACAAGATTCTTGGTGAATGTTTTGTTTCTTTAATTTAATTTTGTATTCTTTCACATTCGGGTTTTTTTTTTGGTTTTGGATATCAAATCCTTTAAGGATTCACAAACAATACATTTGGCAAAAATAGATCCTCTCTTTTGCACATCCATGTTTAGATGTTTTTTATTTTTCAACCAGCTTAAAGCAGAATATGAAATACTTCCAATTTGCAACTCTTTGCTAATTTATAGGAGTGTAAAAGAAACCAACTATTATAAAAAACAAAAACATTAAATATTTATTATAATTTCAATTAAATCCATGTTACTCTATAGACCTGGTGTCCACTAAGTTGACAAATTGTCAAAAGATTATAGGATTCCAAAACTCTATGAATGATCAACTTGTACAAAATAATAAACACATAATTACTTGATTTAGTGGCCACCAGATCAAGAATTAATTGAAAAATATACAACATGTCTTCATACAACACAATGAAAATGAACCATTCTAGGCTTACTTGGTCACTACACTCCCGCATTATCTTCAAAATATCTATAAAAAGGAGATGGACATTTTGTTTTTCATTTCCAATGCCTTTCATTTGATGTAGCATTACATCAACACATTATTCAATCAAGGATTGAAGGTTTGATTCAGCTTGTATCACTCAAGTTTGTTGTTTCTGACTCCCTTTATTTCAATGTGGTAGAATCCTACACCCTCTTTTGTTTTCTTGCTTATAACTCATGTAAATTGACCTAGAAATCCCCATTATTTTGTACCAAGAAATTTTGCAAACATCCTTCTCTTGAAGCATGTCACCATAGAATTGGCCTTCACAAATGAACATGTCTCAAAATCTAATTCGCATTTTATTGGATGGCTAAAATATTAATAATTTTATAATAATGATTTATATTGAAATAATGTTTAAATGCCACGTGTCACCATGTAATTGACCATCATAAATGAACACATGTCACCATGGGAAACCCTTTTAGAATAATATAAATGTATAAAATATAAATTCATATCATATATATTGTTCACACACATATTATGCAACTACTAGTCATGTGCAACTTGTTTCATGTAACTATGGGGTCTAACAATTGCATGTGTTGCATGTAACTAAAAATTAATTGCATATAACAGTTGCAAAATGATAATTTTTTTTTAGTGAAAATTAAATTCCTATCATACAGAGAAAAACTTGTATGATAAGACCAAGGTAGTTTAAGGTTATTCTAGGTCTTATCATACAAGGTTTTCTCTTTCTTAAACTTTTTTTCATATTATAATAAACTACAACCACCCCTCAATTCATCATTTATTATTTGATACATCATTCTATATTTCAATGTTTATCAATTTAATTGTATTTATGTACACAAAAAACCAAAAACACCAAATGAAATCACAAACGCAAGTACTTGAATACAAAAACTCAAAAGCACATCCTCAAATGAAAAGAAACAAAAAGCTTGAAACAAAACACAAAGTAAAACAAAAAAAGGGAAAAAAAAATTAAAGAATTAACTTCCCATATGACACATAAATAACCTCCATGTCAAATTTGAAACAAGGAATGAAAGTTTCCATCTTAGTGATTCCAACATCTTTGTTGATTTTATTATACAACACTTGCATAAATTCAAGAAAATCAACAATATTCAACATGTTGATAATCAATTGTAGTTGGTTCCAACCAATTATTAAATTATAAATCAAATGTCATTTGTTGTTCTTCATTTAAATTTTACATGTAGAAATCATGGATGTGACTTAGGTTTATCAAAAGGCTAAATAATTTAGGATGACACCTAACCAACTCCTTGTAAGTTGAAATCACACCATCAAGAAGACAATTGATAAGAGGTTGCTACCAACCTATAGAACATTTGGTAATGTCTATGGGCAAACTTAACCTTGGGTGGTACCATCAGGAACCATGTTGCCAAAATCACAAGAAAGTTTGACACAATTTAAAAAATAAAATTCCATCTACTTATATGTTGGTTTATTTGATTGGACTAGGTGGGCTATGTTTTCCCCACCTATGCACACACTCATGAAAAATAATGAACACCTAATAACCTATTCAATATGCATTAACATTTTGATTCTTGAACCATTTTTGACCCATTCTTAACCCAATTCTTGAGTTTTTCCTTTTATGTGTCCTTATACTCAGACATTAGATATTTTTTCTTGTTTATTTAGTATCTGCACAAGGGAATGATCCAAACTAGTCATTAAAATAACAAAAGATGAAAATAATTATCATTTTTGTTTTTGACATCAATGGTCCTTTAAGACTTCATGATCTTGACTTAAAAAATTCATAACTAAATGAAAATTGATTCAATCAATTATCTATAAAAGAAATTAAGTAGGTTGGCATTTGAAGTATTCTTAAAAATTAACATCCAAGAAAAATTCCCAAAAAATAGATTCCTTTTGTGTTCTTGATTTAAAAACTCCCTTATGTGACATTCCTAAATTGTTTTCCTTATACATTCATTTTCCACATCAAAACACATTTTTTTGTAAATTTAATTAGAGTTTTGAATTCTACATGACTTTAGTAGCCTTTTGATAAATAATTTGGAATGAAAAGTTTTCTTTATGTGAATCCTATATTGTCCTGAAGTTGCATGGGTCTCAAAAATTTGGAATGTGTAGTTGCTAGTGGTACCACCCAAGGATAAGTTTGCCCCTATGTGCCAATTTTTCAATATTTGTTGACAAAACCTAAAAAAACACTATTATGTAATGAAAATAAATAGTTGAACTTATCAAAATCAATGTTTTTAAATTCAAGACACCCTTTAATGAAAAACTTGTGTCTAAAGAAAATATTCAAATATAATATTCATATTAATTGGAAATGTTAGTTGATAATTCTTTACGCCAACATCTTTCTTTTTTCTTTGATGGACTATTCACATTAAATTTGTTGATAAACTTCCCAAGGCCAATTATATCAATTTTCACATCTTGGTCAATCCAACAAAAGGTGAACCAAAATTAACAAAAATAATGAGGAAATAATGTAATTTGAAATTCCATTTGGGGTGAAGCATGGGTAGGTGGCTGAAAAATGACATTTGAAAGTTCAAATTTTACACTTATTAAAATTATTGCAATGTGACATTTAATAAACAATGTTATCCAATGTTCACTCCTTATGCTTATGGTTATAATATTGATAAACCACCTTATAGATATATGTAAACATGTGATTGGTCAAAAAATCCATGTTAAAGTTTGAAATTTTGAATGTGAAATGAACTTTTAATGAGTAAAATCAGGTAATTTCTTGTAAATTAATTTTAAAATCAATTATTTTTGCACATGAAAGGTTTCAATGTATTTTTCTTTTACATGTTCCATTTGATGTGGGGCTATTTTTTAATTTCAATTTTTGCACCACTGTGTCATTTTTTTGAGTCTACTTGTAAATTTTATGTGTGACAAAGACATGTGATTATTTAGAAAGTCCATATTATAAATCCATTATTTTTTAGAACTCATCCATATTTTTTAATATGATTGTCAAAAAATTCTATTACAACATGGATAATTAAAGAATTAACAATGTTAATGTTGAATTTTTACATTTTATGTTAATTTGCAATCTAGAAACCCTATGATTGTGATAGTCCAAACTATCCACCTTTTTGTGGATATGCTTCATTACATCACAATGTGACACAAACACATGGGTACTAGTCTTAAGGTTTTATTTGATTGAAAAATTAGTTTGCAATACTACAAGTTCTCCACCCTACCATGCATTTGCTAAGAGTTGTTTCATCATTCACAACCTTTATTTAGTGGTACTTCACGTTAGTAAAGATTTTAAGTGAGATCATAGGTATTTTACTTGATTCAATCACACTTTACTCATGCCTATGCTTAATCCATTTGACAATATCCCTTATCAAGGATTGAATCTTGCATTACAATTGAACACGAAACAATAAAAAAAACTTAATCAACAACAAACAATACAATACAAAAAACATTCAAAATTGCATTAAGATTAATACCTTCTTGGAAGGTACATATTGTAATTTTTTTTGCCCCTTATAGAACAAATAAGGACACATGTTCACAAGATCAATTACATTATCTTCATTTTTTGAGAGATCTACTATGGATTTTTTAGTATCAAATCCACAAAACACAAGTTCCATTCATCAAATGCATTCTTCACCCAAAATTCAATATGTTTACTTCCTTTATAACATCCTTATTTAACATTCTTTCTCGTTAATGTCAAAAAAATGATAAGTCTTTAGACATGGTTTGATAATAAAAGATTCAAAATTAGTCCCATCAACAACATCATATTTAAATAAATTACCCTTAGAGTTGTGACCACCGAAAGAGTCAACATTAAAAGCGAAATGAATAACAACAAAGTCTTTTTAATTCAACAAAATAAAAGGGTTGCAAAAATGTGTAAATAATAAAAAAATCATGTTTTATGCAATCATTTCATAATAATCCATGCAACAACTTTTCAACTATTTTATTTGGCAAGATTACCACTTGTAATGTTGTATCTAGTAATGTTGCTAATGTTGCAATTGGTGAATGAATGTTTTTAATCTATCCAAATTTTATTTAACGTTTGGTGATTCATATTCATCAAACAAAATGTTTTAATTTGTCATGTGAATGTTCAACATGATGTCGCTATTAAGTTGTTTTCATGTGTATTCCAGCCTTCCAATTTATAATTTATGAAATGACTAAAAAGAACTAAGAAATGGCATAACATGAAAAACATGAATCCATGATTATGACAATTTGTAATTACATTTGGAGTATTTAGTTTCAGGTTTAAAAACTAATTAGCTATTACATAAGGTGTAATCAATGACAATTAAATGGATTTTGAAAAATAAAAAATGTGACACATCAAATGTAATTAAATATATTACATTGAGAAATTTGAAATTAATGCTATAAATTCTTTACATTTGAAATTAAAAATAATAAAATTTTACGTAAATATGGAATTTAAAAATGAGAAATCAATGTCATTAATGAAATAAAATTTAAACTTAATAAAAAATTATATATGAATTGATGGCCCAAATCAGAATGTTTTAAAATTTAATTTAATTACCAAATTAAAAATTTATATTCTGATTTTAGGACTGAACATTTAAATTTGGAATATTATTAATAATAAATAATAAATAAATATTTTTAAAATTATGAAATAATAAAAAATTGAGATTGCACATAACTTAAATAGGGTAAGTTTATGCTAAAATGACTCACTTCATGTGTAATTACTATTAACTAACATGTTTGCAAATTTTCAACCCAAGATTCAAACTTTCTCATACAATTTACATATTGTGGTGACATATTCACAAATGACACATAAAAGTATGAATCAATTCTATCAACATTTGAAGGTGAAAAAAAACATTAATTTAGCACTTGTCCTCATTCCTAAAGTCTTGAATAAATCAACTAATTTTTCTCAAAAATAGTTCAAACTTTTTTCACAAATTCTCATATTATGCAAATTGAATAATTAACACACTTTACATATTTGGGAACTAGAAATTTGGGAACAAAAAATTCTCAAAAGTAATTTGTAATCCAAATAAACCCAATCATCAATTTGGGATTGATATTGGATTCATGTAAAAATAGATTATAAAATTCACAATCTACATTGTAATCCTTGGATAAATGTACATTATAAAGATAAATTGCAAATTAAAATATGTAAGTCAAACATAAATGTTGTGTGAGGGTTGCATGCCACATGATCACCTTCCAATGTCAAGTCCTTATTATTGTGCTTTCGAAAAATAAGTTGAATGTGGGTCATTTTACCATGGACTTACAAATTATATGATAATTAGTGTGGCTTGTGTTGTTGGCCCAAGTGTGAACCCATTACAAAAAAGGGAAACTCAACATGTGAACATTGTTTTGCAATGTATGTATCGATTTTTCGAACAACCAAGTATGAAAGGAAATCATGCTTGAATTGAGTGATAAGCCTTCAACGTGTTACCACGTTCTCAACTGATTTTCCTCCCAACACCTGGTATTTTGGAATTTATTTGAATTTTAAGCAGCAGAAATCAATTAAAAATCAATATCTCCCACATTCTGAATCCAAATCTTACCAAATAAATTCCATGAAATCCTGCTCATCTAGATCTTTCCAACAACACCAAAGGCACATTCCAATTGCTCCAAAAATTTCAGCTACGAATTAATTTAATTCTCAGTGAAGAAATCATTCAACATTCAAGAACTTTTGCACTGCAAGTCCAAACATCATGGAATCAAGCCCATGTACCCCTCCTTGTCGAGAGCTTTCCAAAGACACCAAGAACATGATCTGAAGCATCCCAGTTCAGTGAATCTCATAATTGCAAAACAAAACAAACTACCTTCCTTCATAGATAGATGTGAAAGATTTGAAATATAAAATCACTTGTTTATGCAATGACTTAACATATCACAAATTGAAGTTGTGAATGGATGGCTAAGGACTTAGTATATACTACTTACCACCTAAGGATGATGGTAAGTATTCACAAGGTATTGTGGAAAATAATAATAATAATAATTATTATTATTATTATTGTTATTATTATTTTCTTTTTATAATAAAAACATACATACTACTACACTTTGTGTTAGGTAACGGCCTCAAAGGAAGATCTGTTCTTGAAATGAACATCCCTCAACTTTGCATTGGGGGGGGGGGGCAATCTTTATGTGTAGGGTAATGCATGAAGAGCATGATTGCTAAGAAATAATTTATTGTAAGCAAGGGCTTTGTGAGGTGACATATATTTTTTCCTCTTCAACATAAGGGGCATTGTTTGTCTTTCTAGGTTATTACTTTTAATTTTTTTTTGGGTAATGTTCCTTCTCTTCTTACATCTTCTAATTTTTAAAGATTTTCTTCACAATCTTTACTCTTTATGTTGGTTAACACCCCGGAGCGAGAGAATTATTAACCATGTCCCCGCTTGGCTTTCACTTTGCACTAGTCAATATTGCCCTCGTCCTTGCACATTACCCTACACATAATATAATATCATGTGGGGAATTGAACACTCTCAAGGACATAATAATAGTCCCAAAGTCCTTTAGAGTTCCTTTGCTAGCATAGTTAGTTGGGATAGATAGGCTGAAGTGACAATTTGTTTTTGCGATTAATAATTTCAACCTCCATTTTGGGGAACATGTGAGAGAACATGGGGACCTATTTAACCGACATAATGCTTTCTATTTTTTAAAAAAAAGCAATAGAAATCCAAATAATGGAGTAAGGAATAGAACTTTAAAAGTTCAATACATTCATTGGTGGTGCACAAAGTACAAATGACATTTTGCTATGGGTATGGTGTGCAAATGACATGACCAGCCTCTTGGTTAATTTGGGCCAAGTTGAATTTTGCCAAATAGTTTATTATTTATAAAAAATTGACTTTGTTGGTGTTCAAACTCTTTTGTTCATATATATTTGTTAAAGTATTACTTGTCACAAGACTTAGGAGGCATTTGTAGTTGATAATGTTTGTTTATCAAATGATACCCAAGTATTTCACTTAAGTGGGGCCTTGTTTCTTTTTCAAACGAGACCCTTATTGAGTGGAGCCTTGTTTGTTTTTCAAACGATACTCTTATTGAGTGGAGCCTTGTTTGTTTTTTAAATGATACCCTTATTTCTCGTGAACCTTCTTGATGAATAATTATGTTCACCTATTCACAATTATTGGACTTTTTGCACCTTATATCTTTTGTACTATGTGCACCGGCGGTTTGTCAATTCGCACCCAAATTCCAATGTAGAGTGATGGCCTTTCTAAAGGCATTTTACTTAGTCCATCCAAAGAAACTCAGTCGGAACAAAATGGAAATATGAGCTTTCTTTCCATCCAATGGCCTTGAGTATGTTAGTCTCAAGTCTCAAGGTCTCGATCCTCAATAGATGAAATATTGGGTACATCTGGACATAAATTTGTTCGAATATAAATGTGAAAAATGTATTAAACCTCGGAGTATTATAGGAAAATGTAATTTTTGTTGATGCATAGGGACTAGCCTTTTTTCTTCTGTGAAATTTTACACAACATTGAAAAATTTTAGGAAAAAAATTTGTGATGAATTGATGATTTTTTTTTGAAATTTTTCTCCCAAAAAAATCCAGTAAAATTGCCAAATTCTATACATGGCTCAAAAAAAGTAGGCAGCCAAAAAAAAAAAGTATGCTCAAAAAAATTTCTTTTCTTATTTTTAGTAGCCAAATTTGGCTAAATTGGCTTATGAACAATCACCACCTTGGCTACATCACAAAATTGAAAAAAAAACACTAATGTGAACCTTGCAAGGTCATTGGAGATGGTTTGGAGTAGGTGTCATTGGACAAGTATAGTGACCTATAAATCTCAACCCATGTAAACATATTATTACACTTCTTTTTTTAGCTCTCTTAGTCTTAATATTGCAAAAATATTTTCAAATTAAATATGAGTTTCCGAAAAAGTTTCCTAGAAAACTTCTAATGTTTGGTGGATTTCAAGTCTTTATGTTTTTCTTAAACCTAATTTTTGTTCTCTTTTTAAGAGTATCTATTGTTTCACCTTTCTTCAAATGTCAACCTTGAAACATTTCTTGACTTCCTATCATAGACATATAAACGCACTTTCGATGTAATTTTATTTGAAGTTATAAATTAAATTCTTTATTATTCAATTGATTAAATACTATATCTGCCATAAAGATTCAAAGTAAAAAGTATTTTATAATTGGGTACCATCATTTTATGCTCTTGGTTTTTCATGTTAAAGTATTACAACATATGACCTTTTTCTTTCTAAAATTTTGTGAGGTTTATTACTATATCAAGTTTTAGAATGTGAATTACAAATCATATTTCATAAATTTGAAAATTAATTAAACCCTTAAGCCTCCTCGTCCCAAAATGTCAGCTTATCGATTTTTTACAGATGAACATATATCACATTTTCTCTAGGAATTCTAGGTTGATGGAAGTGATAATGTAATTTTCACATGTGGAACCTAATCCTCCAATTTGAGTAAATATTATTAAAACATACCTTGTGTAACCCCCCAAAAAAAGGATAGAAAACAATTACTTGCAAAATATTAATCTAAACAAATGAATGGATAACATTCACCAATATTGAAATCAAATTCATTATTGATAATTGGATACAACTAGTATCAATTTATTTTTTAATTTATTTATTTATCTATTTTTCAAATTTCTGTTGGAGCATTGGTAGCAAGCATCCCAAGAGGGAGTTATGAATAATTGATAACCTGCAATTAGAACTTGTAAAAAAAAAATCCTTCTATAGTCTAGCTGCCTACAACACTTGCTAGATAGGAATAGACATTTTGCAAAATTGACCCAAAATATATCTTTTTTGATTTTATTTTTTTTAAACAAAGGCAATGTTGTGACAAAATATTCTTTTTTGAAATATTGATACAATGCCAAATTTTGCCAAAAAAAAAAAAAAAACTAGTAATATTTCTAATCCATTTGTAAAAGCCATATTTCCTTTTATGCTTACCAAAGTCCATTGATGAACCTCATTGAAGAATCGATGGTTTGGCAAATGAAAATAAATAAACTTTCACACTATAATATCTTCATCCACAATTTTGCAAGGCCAAAACTTATCAATTCAATTTGATTGTTCAAATAGCTGATAGCATTGAAATTCCAAGTACTATTCCTCGCCAAATTTTAATTACCTACTTTCTCCCTCAACAATTATTTTTTCATGCTTAATCAAGGCCACACAAAATTTCCAAAAAAAAAAAAAGCAGGAAAAATAATATAAAGTATTCAATTCAAATCATGTGTCACTTTGTGGTCTTTGGTTTATAGACATCTTTTTAAAAGCCTATCCAAATAGACAATATTGTTCTCAAGCTATTGACATTTAACTTTATTAATAAATAATTGAATGTCCATTGAAGGTAATGTCAACACAAATTGAATTATTGTACCTAAACTCAATGTTTGGCACAAAATAGTTCACAAAAGGTCTAGTTGAAAAAAAGGAAAATTTTATTGATATTTGTCAAAAACTTTGAGAATCAAATTCTCAACTTGTAAAAAATTATTTATTCTCCCAATTGTTGGGTTATTATTACAAATACACAACAAAAAACTAAATTGGAAACTGCCCACCTCATTTTTATAAATAAATAAGTATTTGGCAAACAAGTGCCAAACACCAGTCATAGGTATATGATATATTTGTTACTAGGTCTCATAAAATCCTAAGTTCATGTCATTAAAATTAACTTTGATTTTTTTTAAAAACAATTTGAATGATTTAGTTGCTAATTTAAGAGTTAGATGCTTTGCTTTTACATGCGTTTCCCTTTTGGTTAACCACCATCGATTTAATTTCCATCTTCATTTTCTATTACCATTGTTTAACCTTTCCCATTCTTAACTTCTTAATAGGAACATTACTATTTTGTAATTTACTTTCTTTATTCTTGTTATTCAAATTTCTTCCAATTGTAAATAAAGTTACCTACCATATTTGATCTTGGTATTTCTTAAATGTGAACCAAATAACCTTGCTTTTTTTGCACAATTATCATCATCAACTAGCATGTAGAAGTCATGACAATTTAACATTTTATCCCACACCAAATTTTGAATATGAAGTCTAACCAACATATCAAATTTCAGTCCAATGTGGATAAAAAATAGTAAGGTACGAAGGTTTTTCACATGTGGGGCTTCAAGGTTTGGTGTGTCAAATATGAAATTGAAATTGTGTGTACTTCATGATTCACATTTTGTTGCATGATGCTTATGCATGTGCTTGAACCATTGTTACTCTAGAGCTTTAGTGGAAGGCAACATGCATGTTCTATGTAGCCAATCAATATTTTGCATGAGTATTTTTTAAGTTGGTAGGAGGTAAAGGAACAAAGGGTAGACAAGAATGGAGGTGGCTTCATGGTGAACAAAATGAAAAGCAACAAGGACTCCGAGCCTGGCAATAACTCCATGGATTGATGATCAAGATTACATAACATAAATGTAATGCAAAATCAAGTTCCTTAACCTCACTCCTAAGAGTCCAAAACCCTAAACCAAATTTGAAGTCTTAGTAAATGTTTTATTCCATATCATAAACTCAGTTTGTTGATGATATGCAAGTGATGTGATCCAATGGAGTTTATGATATGGGAGAAAACATTTACCAATAATGAAATACTTAGGGAAGAATTGAAGGGGAAAAAATTACATACCAATAGATGCGCTATAAAAGCAATGAATGTCTATGTCTATGGTAGAGAGTATTATTCTTGTACCAGGTGGTTTCAAAAGACCTCGTAATAATAAAATCTTGTGTTTGAAAATAAATGCTTGTGATTTTATGATATCATAAAATGTGTTGTTGTTATCATTGAAATTCATTTATACTTTCATTCGTTCCTGTACATCCATGTCCCATTATTCTTGTTGTAGCTGATGGTAAGCAAATATTCACTACCTATCCATGATTTCAATTTAAAGATATGGGTTGTTGTCGATTTGCCATGCTTATTTAGTGTTAAGTTACAAAATATTACAAATGATCCTTGAAGATCATCCTAAGGTCAAAACCTCATCCAATAGCATCTCATCAAGCTCGTTACCATTTTAGCATTCAAAAGAGTGCACAAAATGCATCTGAAAGCTTAACAAGACATGCAGTTGTGGAACATAATAGAAGTGGCTAGAAAAGGGTCAAGCTCCCACTTAAGGGCATGATGGCCATATAAATCAACAACATATCTATATTCAACCCTAAAAGTGTTAAAAAAACATTATAGAAAAATGAGTGCCTATGGTATGGATGCAAGCGAAGTTTGTGGTGTTTGCCAAACATTATAGTACCATGATAGAGGTCCGTTATAGTACCATATACATATGCCTTCAACATATATTCATTGAAGAATTAATGAATCTTGAAGATTCCATGTTGAAATATAAAATATTCCTGAATATTTCAGAAAGGTTTTTTTCTTTTCCCTTCTCAAAATTTTGTTGATTGAAATATATATAGGGTCTGGCTAACGCAACACACCTCGATGATAGAAAAACACACCTCTTAACCTGATCTGCCTAGGTAGGCAGTACCATGGATTCCCACATCCACGAATCCCCATAGCCTAATGTTGAACCTCCAAGTTGCTATTCTGTAGGCATCCCC
>Ga0116227_10005039_pt1 | contig 28248 bp, 28 predicted proteins | sample S1TSphgellanicum_FD_89693 | JGI IMG/M metagenome (GOLD analysis project Ga0116227, IMG submission 89693) | Host-associated microbial communities from peat moss isolated from Minnesota, USA - S1T2_Fb - Sphagnum magellanicum MG | ecosystem: Host-associated > Plants > Peat moss > Unclassified...
TAAATGGGAAAATTTTCGCCAAGTAAACGAAATTAAAAATTGAAAATTCGAAAATATAGGGTATTTTGGAGGTTTTTTCAATCGCCAGAAGAGAGAGGAAAATTTAATAATAATAATAATCGCCAAGTTTCTATATTTGGTTTTGAAGTTCATAGCCCAAAATATAGAAGGATGATTAAAGATTTGTATTGCATATCTGGTTTATAGCCATATTTTGGCTAAACTTTCCTGAGGACGATTGCCACTTTTTTCTACATCTTCCTATGGATGATCGCCATCTCGTCGACAAACAAAAATTCCTATTATTATAATAAAAAGCCACTGATTTAATTTGCGGCCTTGTAGCCCCCGCAGCCTACAACCCTACCACCTCAAAAAGGTTGGAGGCAAAGCGGCATGGGTGTTACTTACTTACCACTCTGCCTCCCTCTCCCCGAGGCTTTCCATTTTTCCTCTCCTCTCTCTCCGTCCGACCCGACAGATCGGCCGCTTCTCCTCTCCGACTCTTCTTCTTCTTCTTCTTCTTCGTCGTCGTCTGCCATCACCGTTTGCCATCTTGTAGATCCGGTAGCACTCGGAAAATGATGCCCATCGCCCATAGATTCCATTGCACAAATTTTCTCTTGAAAGTAGTAAGCAGCCGGTAAGATTCTTCTTCCAGCAGTTTTCGCAGCCCCGTCATCTTCCCCTTCCGTGCAGGCAGGAAGAGGAACAGTAGTGGCATGTTCGATGGATGATGTGGTGATGTGTTTCATGAAAGCATAAGTCGGGGCACAAAAGGAGACGGACAACTCAACTCCCTTGTGTGCGCATTATCTGTAAGTCCCCAAAGATCCCGAATCTTTGTTGATTTGAACCCTGGTTTTTCTGCCTTTCTTTGTTCTGAGGACCACCTGGGGATGTAAACCTTTTGCAAGGTTTGTGGGGTGTTTTTGTTCTTTCTGCAAGTTCTGTTTCGCATCTGTCCGGGAGTCATGGCCCATTGAGGTATTACAGAGGGTTTTTTGCAAGGTTTTGTGGCTGATGGTGCTTTTTTCAAGGATTTCTCTTTGTGGTATGATTTTTTTTTTGTTTTTTTTTTTCCTTGTGAATTAGTGGGGATGTGTGTACCTTACTGCTTTTCTGGGTTTTGTAGTGCCAGGGTTTCTTCTGTGCTGGAGGGAGGCTATCGATTGCTTGCTATTGGAGGTGAAGGAGATGATTGAGATTTGGGAGTAGAGCTCATGTTCCAATCCACCTCTTCTCCATGTAAGCCTTGTTTCCCCCTTTTGCACATAAAAAACCTTCCTTCCTTCCTTCCTTCCCTTCTTCCTTGCTGCTGCTGAGCATAGGTGAGAAAAAGGTTTGGAAGGTTATGGAACTTGCTGAAAAATCAGACACTGGCGGAAAAGAAAAGAAACAAACTGCAATCTGTGTAGCAAGTCCCATTTCTGTAGCAAAAGTGAGGATTTATCATCTTGGCAGTTGAGAAGGTTTATGCAAACTGCTGGATGGCTGTCTGTAAAGCCCATAGCTCCTTGGATTTATGTAAGATCCTTTGTGATGTAAATCCCATAGCTCCTCGATTAGCTCAGTCTTTACTTGCCTGTGGCCTTCTCCATGGGTGATTCCCTTCTGACACAGAGCCTTATGTTTGAGACGAATGTGAGCAACATGAGTCCAAATAGATAGATGGAGTAGACAATAGTCAGAGGAGATTTAGAGTCATAGGTGCTGGCTTGTTAGAAGCAGTGCAAAAGCTGAGATGTAATGGGTGGTTGAATTTTTGTAGGTTGCCCAAAACCCTACATGAAGGTGGGAAAGGGCACATGGCATCCATGGAGAAGCTCCTTGCTTCTGGTTTTCCAGTAGAGATCACTGCAGGTAGTTAGTATCTCTCACTGGATTGCTTTTCAAATGATACTACTGAGTTTCAGTAGCTGTACAGGTTCTTCTGACTTGAGCTGCAGTTGCAGCAGACCTTCACTCTGTATGGTGATTTTTCAATGTGAGTGTTATGACTTTGGATTGGTGGTGGGGATCTATCCTATTCAGAAGAAGCAGCTCAGGAAAAAGCAGCAGTGAAGACAGTACAAAGAGAAATGGATGAGGCAGATGAAGCTAATCTTCTTGAGGAAGAAGGTAACGTAGTATGCATTACTTCTTTAAATGCTTCTTTAAATGAGGTTGGAAAAGGGGAAAGACTTGCATAATTCTTCTGAGTTGGGGAAGTAGAGAAGAAGTAGTAAATACCCCACCTCTGTGTAATAGAAGAGTGCTGGAGTCTTTTCTCCTGGAGTGCTAAGGGATTTGTTTGCATATTGGTCTGCATACAAGTTTCCTTCAGCAACAACAGCGCCCAATTTCTCACACAGCAAGGATAAAGTTCTTGATGGCTTGCTATATTCAATTTGTTGTTGCCAGATGGCTCCTGCATATTAGTGCTCTGGTCAATTCCCAGTGCACAACCAATTTACATACGGATCTCCATGGGCAAAGTAATGGATTGCTATAGACATACCGGGCCTGCAGCCTGTGTAGTATGTGTGTCTGAGCAGCTTAATGTTGTATGCTTTGCAGCTGGTTAATGATTCTCTTGTTGATTCTGATTTTCCCACTTCCTTGAAAAGAGTGTTTGTTGCTTGTTCCTTAGATCATTCTTTGTTTTTCATTTGGTTTCTACTTTCTACCCTTCACCACACATGATCATGTTGGAAGGCATGTCTATTGTATTCTCCCTATTGCCAACAGTTCTCCCATTTTGCAGTTTAGCCCTACATTAACAGCTGTCTGTTGAAATGCTGTTTGGCAGATATGCATGTGTTTGATCGGGAGCCACTTACAGACCGCTTAGGCCTGGTATGCATCACTTGCCTATGTAATCCCCAAATTGTAAGCCTTACTCTCACAGTGCAGTGTTTGAGATGGGGAAAGAAGGATGCTCACCTGGAAATGTTGATTTTGGCAGGTTTCATGCAACATGTGCAAGAAGCCAATAAAATCAAGCCAGTATGCTGCACATGCTGGTTAGTGGAGGCAAATCTCCTGAATTTTCTGGTCATGGGTAGAGGAATTATACACTCTTTACAGTTGCTGTTGTTCAGTTCTGCACCGGAAATTGTCTTATTATGTGTCCTGCCACACAATCAATGTGTAGGAAGAGGACTGATTCCTAGGGATTCATCTTTGATTTATGTGTAAACAGTCTTGGAAAAATGTGTGTGTGATTCCTGTTAGGAATGAAAAAAGATGGCATGGAGGTAGAAGTTTGGGTTGTAATACATTATTGGTGATCAAGGTGTTTCATTAGCACCTGTGACAATTTCAATTTCTCTGGGGAAGAAAGAAAGATGTCAGGGTTACAAGAGCCATGACATATTCTTTGTGGAATGAACTGAAATTCATGAACTGTTTGTACTTGATGTGGCAGAGCGTTGCAGGTCACTAACAGCATCAGATGATTTAGCAGCAGAGTTGGATGATGGAGCTGGTCATAAAAAGCCACTGCGCAAGGCAAGAAAGAAGTTGCTACAAGTTCAAGACAGTATCCTCCCATCTCATTTCAAATGACTCTTGGCAGTTTGGTGTGTGGTTTATTGACCCCCATGCAGTTTGCTACATTTCAAACAGTCTTCTCATATGTACTGTCAACATGATTGATTCATTTTGTTGAGCTACTTTTAGAACCATATTAACACTATTGAAACTAAGTCTTGTATGAGAAAGTGATGTCCACCAAAATAGGACTGTGCAGTATTGTATCGAATCCCACAAACCTCCATCTTGAATATGAGGAGATCCTGAACTGCATGTAGACCACATTGCAACAGGAGAGACAGACAGACTACGATCTTTAGAAGACGATGATCTCTGCCTCCCTGAGTCTGCATGTACATCTGGGGCTGGTTATGAGGATCAGTCCCCTACATATGGCAACCCACGCGGAACTAAAAGTACTTGTCATGCCTTTCCCAGTCCCTTTATGTCTAATATAGGTGTTTTCTTAGCCTTAGCTGATCCTTCTTTATTATGTGAATGTAATTCTTTTGTGTGTTGGTGGAGGAAGTTGTCCTTTTGTTTGAAGTCTTTTCTGCCCACTCAATGTCATGGGCTACTAATGTTTTTCATTATCTGTCTCTCTTCCTATGTTGGACAGAAGTGATGAATATATCTGAAGGAACAGTTGTGACAGCTCTTAAAGTAGGAAGGCCACGGAAGACACCATTACCTGCTCCTGGAGGTAAGCACACTTTGCATCCAGTCAGAATTCTCTTTGATAGCTTCCAATGCACATGCCTGTCAAAAGTATAGATGGAATTTCAATTTTTGCTTTGTGTTGTGCTCAACTCAAGGGAAAAAGATGTCCTACCCATTATCACTGTTGGTGGTGTACCAGAAGATGGATCAGGAGCAGGAGGAGCAGGGCCAGTTAGTGGGGTCTACACTGATGGTGTCTCAGCACAACACAAACGACCAAAATTGTACTGAACTTCAGCTTTCCATGATTTTATTGCTAAACTTATGATTGTCTGGATAGCATAGTCCTTATTCAGTAAAGACATAAGGAGTGTTTGTGGTAAAAAGTTGAACATGGCATTGGGTTTTACATGCTTTTACTTTGCATTTGTGGGACTCCCTACTTTTCGAAGGCCATTGAAAGCTCTTGGGGAAAGGGGTCTGAGACGGAACTTTGGTAAATGGTGTAGAGTGCGTAATATTGGTAGAGGTTTCACTAATGAAATTGGGAATATTTTATTGATTGTAGATTGACACCTGAGGAGCTGGATATGATGTGTGGGGTTGTGATTACGCAGTCTGGGACTTGTTGTCGTCGGGTTTTGACCTGTAAGTCCTCCTTTCCTGAGGGCCAGTTGGGTTCACCTCTTGATTCATTTAGCATGCTGGGTGCTGGGTGGAGAAAGCGCGTAGGAAATTATGAGATGCTATTGAGGAACTCTTCCTCAGAGCTCTTGTGTGAGCTGCAAAAATCTCTGGATTTGAAAGATTTGCATTGTTCATTATATTTGTATGTGCTTTTGGCCAATGAACCAAAGTCCTTTCTGTTTCCATCTATAATGCTACTTCCCTTCTGCAGGCAAATTGCATACAGAAGAAAGCAAGCGGGCAGTGGCAGGCAGGCGGCGACCATTTGATGTGCTACTGCAGGAGTTAAAAGCAACCAATAATCATTCACAGCTTGGTGGAAAGCCACATGATACGGGTAGGTAGCCTTTTGGTGAGTAACCCCCCACTTCTGAAACACTCTTGGCATTGGGCATGTTCATCAGAGGACTTGGATCAACTCAGGGAAACTAAATTCTTTGCTGTGATGTATGGCTTGTTTGTCAATGTCAGAAGTGAAATAAAGGCAAAGGCTGAGAGGAGGATTGAAAAGTTCTATACCTAGTTAAGCCCCTCCAAGCAAGTGTCCGTGGATTGTCTTTAGAAATGTAGTTGATTTGCAGTATTCATCATCTGAATATTTCTCTTGTGCAGTTGGGGTTGACCCATTACCCATGGCCACTAAGGTGTATTATTTAAGGCATCATCAACGAATGCGGGCTGTCCTTGGTTCACTGTTTAGGGATGCAAGCCTTAGAGCTGTCCCAAGTGGGAGCACAAGCCCTGATAGACCATCAGGAGAACCTGGACAAATGCCCCCTCTCCTAACTCTATCGTCCGACCAATCGTCTGACCAGCTAAACAAGAGGCAATCCTCAGGTTTCACTCAGGAAAAGGTTTGTTCTCTGGGATTTTTCATATCATACCTCTATCTCTGACTTGTGTCTCTCCAGGAAATTGTGTAGCAAAGAAGATTTGTTATTGGGAAGCGCAAATGTGTTTGGAGATGGTACAGAGGATGATAGACAACAATTTTAGACCATGTTGAAACAAGTAGAAGTCAATGTGCTCTGGTCAGAGGAGCTCACAGTACATGAAGTGACATGTGCACTGCAGTCCCTTCTTGAGTCATGTTGTGGTCTTGCTCTACAGTATGGAAAGCAAAGGGAGAAGAAACTATCGCAGGTGACACAGATCTCACAAGTGAAGATGGAGCCAGGTCTCCCTCATTACATGGAGCATGGTCAAGTGGGCCCTGGCCTCCAGCATTTAGACAGTATGTCTGGCAGTGCTGGGATTCCCTGTGACAATGGGCAGTTAGGTGCTGTGAAAGGTCGACCTGCCCAGGGCTCTTCTGCTCTGACTGCAAATGTACCCGGTATCTCTCACCACTTCTCACATAATGAATTTTTCTTGTAGGTTTATAGGTTCTACTTCTGTAATTTTGACATAAATTCAAGTCTCAATCCTATATGGTTTGTGAGGTGCAGTAAAGGCTTTATTTGTGCACAGACCTTTTCCTCAGTTTGAACAGAGCGGTGGACCAAATAGGATTGTGGGTGGCTTGAGGGTTGCAGTTTCTTGATGCTCTGTTAGCATGGTAAACACAGTTGTGCTTGGGGAGGGCTGGGTATAGGGCATCTCTCATCAGTAACACAGAGAGGGGAACAGTAGGGAGGGACTTCTTACTACCAATGCAGGTGTTCTTGGTGCAGGTGTTCAGGGAATCCCACCTCGGCAACCTTTGGGAGGTGTGTCAGTTACATAACAGGATGTTGCAAGGCAAGCACTATGCTATTTTGTCCTTCAGAGGGTGTGTATGTTAGTTGGACACTTCTCTTTTGAGTGCTAGCCATCATCATCACTCAGGCTCCCTGCTGCTTCTGGAAATGCAACAGAAACTCAGGACACAGATTTTTTGTATCATGGTTTCCCCAATTTTGGGGGCTAATTATTTATATACTTATCTACACCCTCTGTCAGGAGCTGATGAAGTCAGTGGGTAGTGATGGCAGCTTTTCACTGCTATTCATGGCTGGTGATTGTCTGACACTTTGTGAGTGGCTCTCATAAGGATATGACTGCACTCCTTTTTGTGTTACCTTCAAATTGTTTTTGTGGAGATCTCTTAGCAATTTTGTAGATATGTTTGTCAGGCATTATGAAATGTTTTTGTATCATGGTTTGCCAATTTTTTTGGGCTGATTATTACATATATATCAACGCCCACTGTTGAGAGTTGATGAAGTCAGGGGGTAGTCATGGCAGCTCATCGCTACTATTCATGATGAAGGTGATGGTCTGACACTTTGTGAGCAGCTCTCATTAAGGTTATGACTGCACTTGTGTTCATGTTATCTTCAAGTATTTGTTGTGGACATTTCTCAGCAATTTCATAGATATATGTTTGTCTGGTGATGTGAACAGTCAAGAAGTAAATTTGCAAATCTGGTCCAGTGACGGTGACTAAGCAGCAGTGAACATTGTGTGCCAGGTTGTTTGGCAGTGTTTTGTTTAGGTACATAACTCGGAGGAAGAATGCGGTGAGCTTTGGTGCCAGTAAATAGTTGATGTGTTACATCCTGGACTTAGATATGGACAGATGGGTGGTTGGATGGCAGAAGTAGATGAGTTGATTATCTTTTCATAGACTATTTGAAAGTATGTGTATGTGTATTGGGTAGATTTATTTTGCTTGTAGGCTACTGGGGGAAGACAATTTGGTAGGTTTGCAGTGGCCTTCTAAGGCATAAAGCACCATCTCTGCAGATTCATAGTATCTGTCGATATTGTGCAACTGGTATTGCACAAGGATTGTAATATGCTTGGAGCTCAAAGAATGAAATAGTAGTCAAATGGGAGGGTCTTTTGAGTCTTGAACTTTTTGTTGTGGTGTTGATTTTCATTTGTATGCATGGTCTGTAGCTGCTTCTTGATGGTTCATTTTTCGCTTTGCTTTTCCTCTTTATGTCAATCAGTCCTATAAGAAATATGTTCTCTCCACAGCAAATAGCAAATATGTTCAGAGAAATGTGATACTCCAACCCTTGTGTCAATGAGCCCCTAAGAAAAGCACCCAAAAGAAATAAGTTACATGAGCAGGTGCTGTAGATTTTTGAAGAAATATTTTAGCTAGATTTTTTATTAGCAATGTCTCTTGAGTGCTATCCAAACACCACGCTTGAGTCTTCCCATGGCTTCTGGAAAGGCAACAGAAACTCAGGACACAGATTGTGTATAATGGTTTGCCCAAGTTTTTGGGAAGATTGTTATATGCATATCTACACCCACTGTTGGGAGCTGATGAATGCAGTGGGTAGTCATGGCAGCTTGTCACTGCTGGTTGTGAAGGTGACGGTCTGTCACTTTGTGAGCGACTCTCATGAGGTTATGACTGCACTCATTGTTGTATCTACCTATAATTGTTGTTGTGGAGATTTCTCTGCAACTTCATCAAGCTTCAGGTATGATCAGGAAATCAGGAATGTGTTGTGATGATGGTTATATCCTAGAAATCCTCTTCTGCAATTGGTCATGAGTTACGAGTCATGATCAGATGTCTGGTCATGATACAATGATGGTTGTGTGTTGCAGGCCTATAAACTGTAAAGAAAATGATTTCTATCTCAATAGAAGTGAGGAGTGTTGACACAGCTCAGAGACAATTTGTGCTGTGAACATGTAGATTAAGATCTGGGTGGAGATGGAAGATGAACCTATTTCTTAAACCCTTATGGGCCAAAACTAGAGAAAATTCACATGTTATTTGAGTTGCTATATTTCCGAACAATAGATATCTTAGATATGCTTGTCACTTGTAGAATTGCAGTCCCTCTGAACTTCCTTTCCAGGTTTCTTCCTTAAATCTGTACAAGAAAATTTAGGTCTCCTCCTTTTATACCTTTTGATGCTCAAGAGGCACTCAAAAAAAATCTAGTGAGTATAGTTGTTTCAATGTAAGTTTTGCTTGATTTCATCATGACAAGCCACATTGCTCTTCTTTTCTCTCCAGCTTCGTAAGCTAGGCTTGTGTAATACCATGGTAATATTGCACATAAAATTAGTGCAATTGTCAGTATAGTTGCCATACTATCCCAAAGTTTGATAAGAAATAATTGCTAGTGGAAGTACTATGGGCTGTCCAATCTCAGATCATAAAACAACTCAGCCACATTTGTTCTTGAAGTTGAAGGTCGTGATGATGGAACACCCAATCCTGTACTACTGCCCAAAGATGACTTTGCTGCTACTGGTGTTGTCTTCCTTGGTGTAGGGATTCTGTTCCCACTGACAGTTCTGTTGTGAGACTTTAGGACATTGCCCATGGGCTCACTAATGTACCTGTTGATTTCCCTCCACACATCAATATTTGTTTGATGGAAACATGGATTTGGAATAAGCTACTTCTAATGCCATGCAACATAAAAGATCCAAGCTCATTGCCAACATCCCTCATATCTGCTCAAATGTCAAACAGTGTCACCATAATTTGCACAGCTACAACCTTGTTAGAGACAACCTAATTTTGGACTGTCTTTGCTGCACACATTGCAACCATGTCAGGGACCCTGAAGATTCTACTGCAACTCTTCAACTTGGGCTGACATGAGGGTACATTGGAGGAGGACAAAGGAGTAAGGGTTGCTGGCTCACCGGGGGTCTAAAAAGAACATGTGAATGCGCTCATCAGCCACCAACCAATGCTCCTTTTCTTCCCGTATTTGCAACATACACAACCTTAGAGCATACTGCAGATAAAAATTCATGATTCAGTTAACCCAGATCTCATTGAGGAAGGTGTACCAGACAGCAACGTCAAAAAAATCGGAATCAAGGTTTGGCTAGAATTTTTAGCTTGTCCACTGTAACCCATGCTTATGTTCACATCCCATGTTTTGTCATGTGGATCTTGAAACTCAACAGTACTTGATGGACAATGCAATTGAGGTCAAACTGACCATACCTCTAGGACACCCAACTTGGCAGTCTTAGAACTCAAAGCAGATTCCATGCTGCATGCATCCCCCTGTTGACTGTTTCCCTCACTTGTGTCACCATCATGATAGACGCTGCCATCTGAATCTGACCCCTCAGTCTCACTTGTCTTGGCATCTTCAATGCACTGCAACAGTTAAAACTGATTTCATCATCAGTCCAAGACAGCCAGGTATATAGGGCAATCCAGAAGCCAGGACACTGATTCATCTGTGTCTTCATCTTTGAGAACTTTCTTCTTCACTCATCTCATTAACATCACTCACCCCTCTAGATCTAACACACAATTTTGGTTCTTAACTTGCTTTCTTGCCCACCCTCTACTCTATCCCAGCACCTTCCTTTACCTCAAAAGCATAATGAACTGCCTTCCCAGCTGATTCCTGCAAACATTCACAACACTCAGGTCCATGGCAGCACTTAACAATCTGATCATAAATCAAGTTAACTGACTTTAACCAAACTCTGAGCTGAGGAAGATACTTCCATTGCCCTGATTTGAAAATGTCTTTTAGAAAGAGTTCAAATATAGCAAATCAGACAAGGGTGGATGTCACTGAGACTTGCACCTGAAGAGGTGTGCTGAGTGCCTCATTACTTATATCTGTAGCAAAAAGTACAAGAATTCATTAAGAATGTCTTAATAAGTCCTAAGAATTTATCCATGGTTACAATTTAAGTACCTGAAAAGAATAGAGTGTACCCAATCAATAATATTCACATCTCAAAACATAAGAGCAACCAATCAGTGACCATGAAAAAAAGAGCAAACCCAGCCCTAAAGAAAAGAAAACAAGAACAAAATTGAAACTGAGCAGCAAGATGAATGAATGACAGCCACATGCATATTCAGGGACATGTACAGTTGATCACCTACCATACCATTCATTAAGAACTAAACTTTGACAGATACGGGCTCTAGCAGACCCCAAACCTTACAGCATCCCCTCTGAGGCTTCCCAAAATATCTCACATCCTCTCCTACAAAGGTAACTGAAATCAAGACTCAGGTATGAAAAAGACTGAAATACATGTCATGACTAAAATCCACTGAGCAAAACCTTGAGAATCTGTTTATGAATGATCAAATGGGCAATCTGAGGTTGGCACCAATGTTGAGGCATGAGAGTAAGTGGAAAACCTAGCTGCCGACTAGCTGTAGAGGCAACTGAGTCCACAAGCAGAACAGCTTCCAATTCATGCTCCCCAAGACCCAAGACATGAAGCGTAGATGAGCCTGGTTTCACAACCCAAACAACCAACACATATGAAAGCAATTTCCCTGTCATTAGGCATAACCTAAAGTGCTATGACAGCACAGTGATCCAGACTTCAAGCCTGGGACCTTCAGCCAAATATCTGGGCAAACTTACTACAAGAATCCCAAAGTTTGGTGGAGAAAGGGAAAGAAAAGGGTCAATTGGGAGAGCAACTAAACACCATATGTTGACGTGAGACTTGAATGACTTCATATGCCCACAAAACCCATGCAAAATTTGATGAAAAGAGAAACTCAGACAGGTAATTCTCTGGTCAGATACCCCACTACAGAAGGAGAATTGGGGCAAGGCATAAAGAGGCCTACACAGAAGGTAGTATTTGGGGCATGCTTCAACCTGAACATGGCTACAATGTCAATACAGGGACATTTCTGTAGTGGCCCTCATTTTCATAGAGGGAGGATGTTTGGGGGTTGATTTTCTTCATATTCACACTGTCCTCTATAGTGCCCAATGAATGCTTGAAGACAGGTCAAATCTATTACTAAGAGTACAAACAGGAGAAATTTGGCAAATTAGCAAAAACTCAGATGTTCTTCACCTCATGAAAGAAGTTTTGACACTAAGCTCCAAGTATGAAGTGTGACCAAGAACCTCGTCCACAGCTTCCACCAAAGCAACAATCTGTTTTCAGAGGTGGAATCTATATGGCAATGTTATTTTGGGAGGTCACTCATCCCCAGGGCAGGCTATTTTCAGGCTAGGGAGCTTGAATTTGTTTACTACACAGGATTTGGCCTGTCCCCCTAGGTAGGCCACACCACCACCCCAAATACTCAAGTCCATAGCAGTAAAAGGTTGTGAGTAAGAGCACATACCAACAGCAGCAATGTCTGAAATAGGAAAGCGAATCTGGCATTGAGTGTCTGAAGTCTCAACTTCTTCCTCCTGCACATAGAAGTGATCCAAAAACATAAACTGGTTAGCAATTGACCTTCCTCAAGCTCCTTGCCAAACTCATCCTATCCCCAACAAAAGAGCATTCATAATAGTATTAGGAGACTCACTATATAAAGCTCAAACTCACTGGCCCCAAGTCCAGGTAGAGTGGATGATTGCTGGAGAGCAATTCGACATGTCATCATTTTCTCTTGCCAACGAGGGAGAGTGAGCTTTGTCTCAAACTTGTATAGTCTGGCATGAATGCTTATCACTGTGCCTTGCCTGCTCCCAGCTGTACGAATCTGGCAAGCAATCCAGCCGCATCAAAAGAATAAGACAAAAGCGCACCCACCCCAGAAATGGAAAAGTAGAAGCAAATCAAGAATCAGGGAATAGGAGAAGGATAGGTTTGTATATTGAAAACCCATGTTGAAGTAGAAACTACTCCTTGCACTACCCTAGTTCAATAGTTCAATTTTGTTCATGGGTTAATGAAATGGATACTTCATTTGCCAACAAAGCATGACTTGTCTGGATCTTCACCCTATAGGGAACCCTATAAGGCTACTGCCTCCTTTTGAAGGTGGTCACTTTCTTAGAGTGATGTACCTATGCTCCAACTCTTCCAAGGTTTGGACCCCCCCCAAGTACCCACATGCATTTTGGTGACTGGTTGACCTCATGATCCCTGCTATAGCTGGCTGGGTTGGCTATAGTAAGTGAGAGGTAGCACTGCCTAGTGGTGAATTGAACCTATAACCACTTGGGCTAGTCAAACGATGCTTGGGTTATCAAGGTCCTGTCCTCACACCTACACAGCAATTTCCAATCTGTCCTTGTTAAAAAGGAGATCATACCAGATGACTTGACTCCATAAGACGAGAAGGTGATAAACCTGTGTCACATAACTTAAGCAAGGACACAGCATTTACAGCCATTGACAAGTATGGCAAGATCAAATCCAACCTACAAGCCAACAATTTGTCAGTCTGAAGCACTACTTCAGTGAACATAGTCAGCTAGATGTGTACTGGATCTCATGTAACTGGGCTCTGTACACAATAAGAAAATAACTCAGGACCATGGATCCTTTTTCAGTGCAACCTATCCTGACCTCCTCTTGAAGTTGTCTCTCCTTCCAACTTACCATTCTCAGCTCAGAAAAGACAAGCACATAGTTAATTGTAATCTCATCATGTTGGCTAGACTCATCAAAAGAGAGTAGGAAACCTGACAAGATACTGGACAAATGTTTATACTACTGCAATAGACCAATTCTGTATCCAGCAAACTTTAAATTCTCCTTGATGATTAATGTAGTTTAAGGTTTCTCGCAATCCCTCAAAACTGGCCACAGTGCCTCAAAAATGGTACAACAAGGTTCAAACATTGGTCTGCACTCCATCAAACAGGGGGCAGAGAAACAGAACACAGTGTCCTCAGGATAAATGAAGATACCGAGACATGAAGCCCTGCAACCGTGCTGCAGCATCTGCTTGTGACACTTTTACAATGCTCTGCACTCATCCCACATCACTAGATGTCTCTCAGGATGTCTCTCTGGAACAAGAGGCTGTCAACCAAACCATCATCTTAAGCAACTTACAAAGTACTCTCATGACCATAGTCATGTGCCAAGGACTCCACCTCATTGTATGCCTGAGCCTCCAACTCCTCCTGAAAACTGACAATGTCATTAATCACCCGCAATGCCATATCCAGTGCCCCCTGTTTCTCACCCCAACCCCCAGACAGTGTGAGAATGTCTCATACATTGTTTCCAGTTAGCAGCTTAATAATCCCCCACTCCACTGCCCATGATCTGGCACCAGATCAACACAAGCACAACTCAATTATTCTCTCTGGATTAACAGCCTCAAAAAGTAACAAGAGCTGGTGCAACCAAGAGCCTCTTCCCTTTGCCATAAGCTACTCTCTAGAAGTGTTTTTGCAGTCCTACAGTCTTGAGATGTCACCCATCCAAAGATTACTTTCAGCCTAGGGTGCATAAATTTAGCCTTGACTTGGGATCCAGTGTGTCCAACCTAGCTAGACATACTGTAACAGCCTCAGCAATGCCATGATTCTCTCTTTAAATGCTTGCTGTGATGAGCTATAAACTAAGTGAGGCTTAGAGGCTTCAGGAAGTCTAAGGTCAGCCATGTTAGATAAACTTTCCTCTGATTGTGTAGTTCAGAAAGAACTAATTCTCCAAAACAGAAGGACAAGGATTGGAGTTTCAGAGGAAGAAAACCAGCTGGAACAATCTTTTATTGAAAACAGTGGAACTGGAGCCAATGCACATACCTGCAGGGCAGTGTTACCATGGAGTACATATTGCACACACATATCAACTGGCAAGCTCAGAACCTGCCAACCATCCATACAAAGGTGATTGATTTTCATTAGGCCCTGTTCTCAGCTCAACACTTTCAAGCCAGGCACAAACTGTGCTACTGTAGAACTCATTACCAATGTTCCCCAGATGCAGTCACTGTGACCCCAATTTCATCGAAAAATAGGTGATTGACAATTCAATTCATGGCTCCTGATTACTGAACATGGAGCTCTCTTTATGTATGGCACATGTTTGATCCTGCAGATTTGATGGAAAACCTGATGCCATATGGGAAACCAACAAGACAGCACTTCCAAATATATGTGAAAGAAAGCAATGTACTCATAACATTCACACTCACCACATTTCTGTTGCTGCTTACAAAGTCACAACAGTAAGGTGAACCTGCTCGAGTCACTCACAAGCTTTCAGCCCACAACAACCAGATTGCAATGGGTTTTCTATCCGAATTTCTGCAGTGTGCTTCATAGCTCCAAACACAAAACAAATATACCCAACAAAGGGTGCAAAAACAACAGCTAATTATCTGGAGAATCCCCAGGGTTTAGGGTTTAGGGTCTAGGGAAGAGAAGAGGAGGAAAGATGCTTACCTGAAGCCGTGACTCCAGCTCCTTCTGCAGCACTTGAAGCTGCAGCAGCCATAACAGGAGCTACATGAGGAGAATGACTGAGGTCATGAGCATCCCATCCAAGCATTATATATGTCCACTGTGTATCTAAGTTCCTCAATAGCAACAAAAGTTTGAAATCACTCTTAATAGAGAACTGCAAAGACGCACAAAATTCAGGGGTACACATGTGCTGTTGTGGGGACCTGATGCTGGCCCCGAAAGCGGGTATGCAGACGGGTAAACAGAGAGGACACAGACCGTTGTGCCACTGCCTCAAATGTCTTACGAATCAGGACAGAGCCAGCATACAATGCAGCAGCAGAGCCTGCATCCATCTCTTCCAATGCTGCTTCCTCAAGGTTCCTGCATGCCAGTCAATTGCATTAATCCTGACATAAAAAATGACTCCAGTGTGTAATTCAGCACCTGCATTAAACCATCAATCTGTATGCTGATTTCCATAATGCCCTAAAGAATTCTGCTAGCTGTGCACCCTCAATCTTATGAATTCAGAAATGGCTCCAAATTGTATGCTTCATTGTGTATGCTCAATTCCACCAAACCCTAATCCCACCAAACCCTAAAAAAACTCTCCGCCCAATTCTACTCTCTACTTCTCCCCCAACTTTTAGTCGGCAGACATGGCTTGACTGTGAGCTTTCAGCACCGCATTACGCCAGAAGTAATGGCAACAGATACTTCAAGAAGCGGTGACGCATTCTCTTTAATTATTGATATTTTTTAAGGACTTCTGCATGAAAATTCTCCAAAACTCAAAATAAGTTTTGTGTTGCTTCTCACTGCATTATTCTCTCCCACATCATCTTCAACTCTATAGCATAGGTATTTCTAGAGACGATGGTGTGAAGCACTTGTGCATGCAAATTCGCCAAACCTCAAAATAAGCCTTCCGTTGCTGGTCACTGCATTATTCTCTCTCAGATCATCTTCAACTTTACTGTGTATATATTTCTAGAGATGACGCGATATCAGGTTCAGTATATACAAACATCGACATTTTCAAATCCCGAGAGAAAGACCCATCTTCAAAAAATTCCAAGGAAAAACATGCACAACAACACATCATCTTTCAACTTCTCGTACCTTCTTGGACTTCAACTTGAACTTACTCGCAAATGTGTGTAGGTTAGATTTCAACTTGCACGAGCTGAATTTCTGCTTCCCTCAAAATTGTCATCGCAATTCTGGCACAGCGGCAGCAGCAGTTCCTCCCCTCAGTTTCCCGCGACGAGGGATGAAGAACACGAAGAATCGAGGTCCTAAGGAGAAGAGTCGAGGTCCTACGGAGAAGAGTCGAGGTCCTACGGAGAAGAGTCGAGGTCTTAAGGAGAAGAATACTGTAGATCCAGACAGGAGGAAGAAGAACAAGAATGATCGAGGTCCTGAGGAGAATAATCGAGGTCTTGATCAGACGAATCGAGGTCCTAAGGAGCAAAATATATATACAAAGAAATCTTTTTAAATATTTTAGAATATATTATTTCAATATGGAATTTTCAAATCAAATGATTATTCAACACTAGAATATTGAAATTGCCACAATACTACAATAGTTTGTCAATATTAATTAGCAAATATTAAATTTAATTTTTTTTTCAAATTTGTTTTTTGGAGAATTAACTAGAGGTGAAATTGCATTCTAGAAAATCTTGACATGACAAAAATATTTTTCAAAATATTTTTTAAAATTTTATGAATATTCATTCCTAAAGAAATGTATTTCAAAAACATATTTGAAATACATTTGAAATTCCTTATGTATTTGAAAGGCACCTTATCTCCATGAATATCCCTTTTATTCCTCAAGAACGGGGAGCGGTCTTAAAAGCATAGGTGTAAGACCCTTCCCATTCCTATTGAGTAGGCGCACAAACCATCCCTTCCTCCACCTTGTGATTTAGAACAACCTTCGTCGTGTGTTTGGTAAAGGGTACAACCAATATAAGGGCTTTATATTCCCAAAATGCAAAGCTAGACTCGGACCTACTACCTTGTTATAAACCCCTTATTTTGAGAATGCCTCACTTTGAGCTTTATCTTACACACAAACAACATTGCTTTGAAAACCAAGAAATGAGTTAAGTCTTTCTTCACTATGAAGGTTTGCCAAGGATGCAACATAGCCATACTTTCCCCTAGCCAAAATACTTAAGTACAAGTGTTGTTGTACCAATATGTGTGTGACCTTGACATGTTATATTATTAAGAACATAGGCTTGAAAAACCACGACAAGTCCAATAGTTGTATGAAGCCACACCTTTTTGCATACATCTATTGATTATCTCAATAGTTCCATTTCATCAACCTCTACTCATACTCGTTGAGTAGATTAGTATGTCATTCCAAAAGATTGATGCAAAAGGAGTTTTGATCATTACCATTCATGTTGCAGATCAATATGTTTTGTTATATTTCACACCCTTTTTCCCTTTATCTCTAAGGTCACACAAATGATTTGATGTATGTTTTTTTACCTTTGTTTTTCATTCCTTGAACTTGAATTGTTATATATGTAAAGTTTGGAGCATTACACACAATATTAGAATCTATAGTTATAATTATTGATTCTAATATGCATTTGATGAAACGGTATGATGTATGATGTATTTTGAGGACACAAACATTGTGGCATCATTTCAACTTTTGATTTTAACTGCTTGTAAGTCAAACAACTTATGGTAAGTATTTTTATTACCAACAAAAAAATTGAACAATTATTCAAATTAATAGTTGCACTATAACATCTAATGGCAATGCAATACACACATAGATTACAAAGAGATATTATTTGTTTCAAAAGAAAGAGATAACACAAATAAGGGAATGCTCCCTCCAAAATGTCCAACCTTCTAAAAGTTAGAAAGCTATGGACCAACAAACATGTATCATAATGATACATGTTTCTAATGGATGAATTTTTGTTTAAATGAGGTTTAAACATTGCTCCAAATATTAATTATGAATTTATTTTTTAATTATGAAGAATAAAACAACTAATCATTTCCAAACCTCCACAAAATCAAAGGTCCATCATAACCCCAAAATCACAAAAAAAAAAAAAAACTTTCCAAAACAAAATTGTACAATTAAAAATTTTATCTACATCCTATCACTAAACATGCAAAAATTGGAATGTTGTTAAAATCAAAGTTCGCATTGACTTTATCTTTGTCAAAATGGAGGCTTGCACTACTTGCATTAGAGCATTATAGTCACTACAAGTTGACAACAAGTTTTGTGGATTGGCTATAGATGTTATGGCAATGGATATGCATGTTGTTTCATTTACAACATCAAGCTTTGATGTTGAATTTGGGTAAGGGAACAACATTTGCAATGAAAATTTACAAGATAATTGGGTGTGAACATGGTTATAACACCTATAACATTTGTGTTTATGGATTTTTTTAATTCAATTAACAATATGGTGAATCCAAGGGCACATGATGATAATTGTTTTGAAATTAGAATCAACAATATTTGTGTATATTTTGTTAATGATGGTTATGAAAGTTAGCATGGTGATGCCTATTATGTTTGTCAAGTGGTATTGGGGTACAAATTGAAGGTGTGTTCCATAATTCACAGGAAAAAAAAAAGATGGGATTAAAATGAAATCATTCACATATGTGAGTTCAAAATCAAATCAACTTGTACGAACGAAAAATGAGGTCAGTTAATGCAAATCAGAGTTAAAATGATGCACATATGGACCACAATTAATAAATTATCACAAGATTCATCATGGCCCAAACTTGGGAAAAGTCGCCACTTTCTTCTTTATATTACATTATGTGATTGGTGATAAAGATTACATTGAGATGACGAAAAAATGAAAGGTTTCAAAACAAGAATGAATAAATGCATGGTATAATGTAAAAAAATAATTTCAAATTGGAAATAAATATGGTATCAAAAGTAATTACATGTAAAATTTCACTCATTTTGAATTTTCTTTTTAACTAGTTAATTTAGCCTTTTAAAAAAATTTAAGTTATATAAATTATGAATATGAAAATGATTCATAATTTTTTTTAATGTAAATGTACACCAATAATTTTATAAGCATTTATTTAAAACACCCAATTGATAACAATATACCATTTTGCATTGACTTTAAATTTTCATTTTACTTTTGTAAATTGATAAAACCAACATTTAAACTTTACAACCTAAATTTAAATCATACTCATCACCATTATCACAACATAATGTAATACTAAACAAGTATGTATCGTTTAATTTGAACTTCATGATTATAAAACAAATTGAAATTTTTGATGGAAAAGATTGTTCATTATAGTTGTCTTTTTGTACGTGTCAAATTTCATGGACAAATTCCCATGAAAATTAGTATTTCTTAAGTTTTATGTTAAATTGCAATGTTACAATTTTTTGCAATTTATTAATGTACTCCAAATCAAATTGTTCATATGTGCATCAATTTCACAACATAATGAGAGTTTAAAATGTTATGCACCTTTATTTACACATTTTGACCACAAAATCTTCTTCATATACTTAAAAAATCACATAAAAAATGTTGTAATGAAAATGATCAAATTATTACTATTTATTATCTACATTGTACCATGCAAACATCTAATCTTGAATTTTTTCATTTTTACCACTCAGGAAAGCTACTTGGGAATGTTGGGAATTATTTTTTTGTAATTTTTCACACTTGTAGGAGTGTATTTGAGTCTTGAAACACTTTCACATCTCAATTCCCTTTTCATGTCTTAACCTTGGTTGCAAGCTCAAAGGTATGGTTGTGACACATGCCCATGGGGGACATTACTAATGTTGGCTGGGTATCCAATTGGGTGGGTTAGAATCATCAAGTAAGGACTTGGATCCATATACCATGCCCAAAACCGAGTTCAACTATTTGGAATCAGGTGGAAGCTTGAACTAGAAATCTATGTAATTTTAAGATCTAGCTTTAAATTTGTAATTGGGAACCAAGAAAAAATCCCAAAACCTTCAACCCAACATCCGCCAATGCAATCGTATCATGTCCGATCTGGATCTTGTTAAGTTTAGGGTTAAGGTGAGCTTGAGCTTGAGCTTGGTGGAGGTGTTACTTGATTCTCTTTCGTCATTGTGGTGGGCATGAACTCCTCAGCAACGGTCAATCTCCAATAGGCAGACTATTAGGTTTAAAAAAATTTAGAAAATTTTAAGCACATGAACAACGATTTCTTGAATGGTAACCTTCCAAAAGAATTTGGTATTCTACCAAAACTTGTCCGTATGTAAGTCCCTCAATCAACAAATGATTTTTTATGACGATGAATCATTATCTACAAATGGTCATTATCAAGTGCCAATGGCGAGTTGTTCCTTTTTCTCCTTAACTAGTTGGTTGTATTTTTTTCTCCCTCCTTTTATTGGGTGTCTTTTTTTAATAAAATTTTGCAAGGTTTCATCAATGATTGTTCCTTGAAAATGAAATCATGAACATGAGTTAAGGTAACCAATGAAAAGAAGGCTTGCATCTTTTTAGTTCATGTTGGCGAGGCAATTACTGATGTAAGAAGAAATGTATTCATGTCTTGACAATTTGAAAGTCTTTTGGAGTAGCGGGTGCACCCACAAGTCCCCTTCCTATTCCAACCCCTAGTTTTTCCAAAGTTGCAACACCAACTCCTATTGTAGCTCCTATAAGTTCTCCAAGATTTGTTACATTAACTACTTACCACACTTCATAACTCATGGATATAGTTCTCCTGGATCCAAACTAAATATAACTATCCTTTTCTCAAGTTTTTGTTATAGGTTTCTGCAACAAGTTTGAAATTATAACTAAGTGTTGATCTCTATTGTGGGTGTGCAATTTTTTAACAAATTTTTAATATGTGGGATAAGGCGAACTACTTCCCTTGTCATTAACTTTTGAACAATTGTTTAAAAACGGATGTCTTTTTTGAACACTCGATTTGAATCATCCCAAAGACTTCAAGCATTAGGTCTCCATTTGTGCAAAATAGATGTTTGACAAACATTAAATTTCCCGACTATACCTCTACTTGTGCAATCTAATGCCTTCATGGGTTTGTTAGTGCAAGACCATGGGTGTTAATTAGTGATACTCCATTGTAGGATCAAAGTTAATCATCTTTCATTGTTTTCACATATTTCAACTGTTAGCTATGTGTATGAGCTTAAAGAACTATGAGATAAGTGGACAAATTCCATCCTTTGATGGAGCAAAAAGTTTAGAAGCCTTGTAAGTTAGTCTTAGCCATCTATTGATGGAAAAAAATTAAGGGGGTTCTATGAGAGGGTTATCGTGGTTTGGAAGGTTAACTTATTTAAACAAGAATTTGTGTAGGTCCCATTTGTAAATAGAATTGTATAGAATTTGCCTTGTGAATATATCATTGCGATGGCCATGTACAAATGATTTTTGGTGAAGACATGGAAACAAGTTGTTGGATGTTAAGATAACCATTTATTATTTTGACTCATGTGTGATGGCACCTTGAATGTGTAGGGATTTGAGTAATAACAAACTCACAAGCCCTATACCAAACATGTTAGATTTCATAAATATGACTATAATGTATGTGACTTGTGTCTTTTAACAACCATATCTATTTTTTCTAACTTGCATGTAGTCCTTACTTTTGTTTTGTTCTTGGCAAAGAGAGAATTTTTGGATAATGGAAATTTGTTCGAAAATATATGAACAAGTTTTTAAAATTATGTTTATGCAATCTTGCATAAATACCAATTTGTCAAATATATGCTTGAGATTTTAGAAGGTACATGAGGAAGGTGTGGTCACAAAAACTAGGTCAACATGAAATAGCACTTCAACAACTTCAACTTACAAGTATTTTGTAAACCCTAAACCCGTTTCATTTTTCTTTCTATTATTGGTGTTGCAACTATCAAGATGCAACAACTTTGTATTAACCATGTTCTTCCATTTTTTTCAAGTTGTTTATTGTTGTTGTGTTCATGTTGCAGTTGTTAAGATCTTACAAATTTGTATTAGCCATGCCCTTTTAATTTTCTCAAGTTTTTTGTTGTTGTTGTGTTCATGTTGTAATTGTTAAGATGTTGCGACTCTATATTAGCTGTGCCCTTTCAATTTTTTCAAGTTGTTTGTTATTGTTGTGTTCCTATTACAGTTAAACAAACGTAGCAACTGTTAGTGGCATCTACAAGTGGCATTCACCTTAACACAATGTTTTCTAAACACAATGATGAATATGGTAAATTTTTTTCTCCTATTGAAAATATAATTCAAGGTTCATAAGAAGCATCAAATGTTGAATCAAATAGTGAGGGAAATGCATCTTGGGCATTTCTTTATCCGCAACTTTTGGCCAACCGAAGCATGTGGTATCCTTTGCATTGCATTGCAAGTTATTAGGGGTTTTTTGTTGTCAATGATGGTGCAAATTTTAGTTCTTGTAATCCCCAGATCATGCAATGTATTGTCTACCACTACAATCCAATTGATGTTAATGTTATCAATGTTTCCCATGGAAAAAATAAAGGCCTTCTAAGCTATAACAAAGACCATGGGACATCAAATTTGAAAAAACATGTATTTTATGAACATGTGGAAAAATGCAAGAGGTAAGACTTGTTATTAGTGCAAAAAGCTCAAGGAGATGAACCTCAACAAAGAAAAGGAAAATAATTTCTCCTTTTTTGATCACTAAGTTTAGCAACCATTAGCCTTATAACAAAACTAACCTTGTGCAACATGGATTTCATGAAGATCTAATCCTATACATTACAAATGGTTATCATCCATTGTCCTCTATTGAGAATCCATGGTTAAGGCGCATGGTTTTAAAACAATGTCCGCGTGTTCTGTTTCCATTTCAACCAGTGACAAATGTGTTGCCAAACATTGTTAAGAAAATTAAGGAGAAATATTTTTTGCCTTCATTTACTTCATGTGTTACATGCATAGCATCTTTCAATCTTTGGATGTCTTGTGGTGGACATGACACCTTTGTTATGGTTGTTAGTTTTATTAACAATTTATGGAAGCCCACACATGTCACAATGGGAATTTTTGAGGTGCATAACACAACAATTACGGCCATGGCAAATTAGGTAACGGTCTTACTAGACTCTTTTGGGTTACTTGACAAAGTCATTACTTATGTCAAGGACAAAGGTTGAATTTAAGTACTTTGACTTTGGTGTTGACAAGTGTTGTTACTAGTTCTCCTTTCAATTAACTAGTCCATTTTTGGGATCATGTTTTGGCCATGCCATGTAAAAGGAATGTCAATATGCTTTTGATCATTCCAAGGTATGTGTTGGATTTTTAGAAGTTAGCTTGAAAAATGTTCAAACATCATTGCAAAATACTATAACTTGGACAAAAAAATTAGGGAAGGGGAAACAAAAGTGAAAAGATTCTTGTATTATTACAAGGTTGCCAACAAAGATGCTGAAAACTCATGTGAAGACATGATTTGCATCATGAATTATTCGATTCCAAGAGACATTTGAATATCATAATGCAATCTCCATTTGCTACAAGTGACAATAGTCTTTGGCTTTGTCATCACAAAATCCCAATGTGCCAAACTTGGGTTATTGTTCAAGTTATAACATATACCTTATTGTCAATGGTCAAACAATGTTTATTAAATTAGTCTCAGGGATTATGGTTGTTGTTAAATGCATTTGCATATGCTTTCAACTTGTGCATTTCAATGAAATTTGAAGTGGCCAAAATTTAGGGTTTGAATCAACCTTTGATTTGAGGTGATTTTGATTCAAAGTTGATAGAGTTCAAATTGAGGATGAATTTACAAATGATTAGTGTATTAGCACCATTTTTGGCATTCTCTAGCTCCTACATTAATGCCAAGGCACATATTATGTTGGTCATTATGTTGGACCCACATTTTACAAACATGAAGGTGACACGAGATTATGTGGGCAATATGGTTGTTGTTAATGTTGTTTCAAAATGTGATTCTAAAGTTGTGTACCCAATGTTGTTATAACTTTACTTGCATTTGAATCTTATGAAGGCAAAAATAGACCCAACAACATTAGAAGATGATGATTGTCTCTTTGGGCAGATTGTTTTTTTTAATGATGCCATCCTGTCAACATTGAAGAATGAATTGCAAGTCTTATAGTAATTATATGTACAATTGATAGAAATTAAGAATCCCTTGGTGTGGTGGGCAACACATGCAGTGCAATTCCCACATGTGTCATTTTTGGCTTGCCAAGTACTTGGCATAGTAGGTTCACAAATTGAAACTAAAAGGATTTTCAATATTGCTAGTGTCATCACGAATCTTTGACATTTTCGACTTGGAATTGATAACTTGGATTGCCTCATCCTTGTTCAAAATTGGTCTAATGACATTTGTCTTGGGTGTGTAGGAGTCAAGGAAAAGACATTGGAGCATTTGAAAACATTTGAAAACACATTAATTGAGGAGCACAATAAGTTGATAAAAGAACAAGGTCTTTTAAAGAAGATTTATACTTTGATTGAAAGAACATGTAATAGTTCAAGTTCATTTGAACTTGTTTATGATTTATAATATTTGCAAATTAGATTTTGAATTGCTGTAAAAATATTTGTTGTAATTTTCCAATGATGGAGTGGGCAAAAAGAAGTCTTCAAAAAAGGTTAAGTTGTTGGTTACGGGAATCACATGACCCCCATTCCAAAAAGACAAGAAACATGAAATTTTATGTAATTTGAAGTGAGAAAACCATAGTCTATTATTGCTTGGGCCATTTGACTAGGAATTTAAGAAATTATATCTACAATTTTGTAGTGAAAAAACCATAGCTTGTTGATGCTTGGGCCGCTTGATTAAAACTTCAATAAGTTTTAAGTTTTATGTACAATTTCTATTGAGAAAACCATAGCCTATTGCTGTTTGGGCCACTTGATTAGGACTTATATGGGATGTTTTCTATGATTAATCTCAAATTGCAAATCATAAACTATATATCCATTTATTTAAAAAACATTTAAAATATCATTTCATCATTTTAATTAGAAACCTTAAACCCTAACTATACATGGGACTGGCTCCTTTTTTAAAAATGAAAATTGTCATTTTGAGGAGTCACCATGTTTTAGAATGTCAACTAGAACTTTGTTCAGAGGTTTTTGTATGTTTCAAACAAAATTTAGAACATTACCCAAAGTTTCTATAATTTTTTTTAAAAAATAATTTTAATTGAAGAATTTTCGAAAATTGTAGAATCAACAAACACTTGACACTACTCAAAAAATTAAAAAACATGTAAGTAAAAAATATAGGGGGCAATATATTGGTTGTTGGGTTAAAATTACAAGTTAATTAATTAAAAAAATAAGGTTATGTAATTTAGAAAATAAAATTACAATTAATACGATGTATGTGTAAATCTCTAATAATATAAAATTTATATTAAAAAAACATGTGCATGAAATATTTAATAAGGCATTAGTTGTTAGTAGGTTGAATTATTGTGAAATATTTTTTTCATTAATTGTATAGGGTGGCTACATGGTCAATAAATTAGTTTAAATTTGGGTTTAAGATATTTAAATGAACATGGAGAAAAATGTTTATAAATTTAAGTTTGGCTTTTAAGGTTTTAGATTTTAGGGTTATAGGGAGGTAGTGGAATCTTACCACAAAAATAACCTAATTTGGTTTTTTTAAAGATTCAACCACAAGCTTTTACGTTTTCTTTCAATGTCAAAATGGTGAAGAGGATTTTTGGATTTAGAATTTTAAGGAGTACACAAGCAAATTTTTCTAATTCGAAATTTTGTAAAACTAAAATTTTAAATGTATATAGGGTATTGAAATTAGATGCCTGAAAGAAAATTATAAAAAAAATACGATGCCTAAAATATGTGCATATTAAAAAATTAGATAATAATAGGGTGGGAGGAAATATAAATCCGAAACCTAACAACCCCCAAAAATAGTTGTTTGATGCACATAGGTCACAAAAATAACATAAAGTGTCCCCCCCCCTTAAGGACACATGGGACATTACAACAACACCAAACATTGTTTGAATTTTGCTAACCCCTCCAAGTACCATAGTTTGCAAGATTTTTTTGCCTTTGTATTAATCAAACACAATTCCACAAACATGGTGGAAAGTTGTAAATTGTGTTGTCTTGCAAAGTTTCCACCTTTTTATATCATAATTGTGATATCTATAATCAATGTGACCCATGTATAAGATTTAAAGCCATTTTGTGGCCTTTCAAAATTCATTTTTCTTCCTTCCATTTGGCTATAATTGCCTACTAGTTGTTTTGGAATCCTACCACCGTGTGAGAACATGTTGGGGATAATGACTTTAAACATGTCACATGAATTTCAAGTCTTTCACAAACTTTGGTGGTAATTGTTCATTGATAGATGGTGTTTTCTTGGGGTTTTCATGCAAATCACCCCACCCAAACATATCTTTCAATAAAAACTAACAATGAATAAAATAAAATCTTAAACCCTTGGGGTGATTAAGTTTATAATGATTTTGAAGTCTTTTTTGAAGAGTATCCCTTGTGGAGCTTCCTAATTCATGATTTTTTGGTTAGGAACATAAATTTGAAACATGATTTGGAAATTTTCTTGGAATTGTTTTTCTAAAGTAATTTTGAAGTCTATTTTTTAAAACTTATTCATAAATTATGTTATTTGAAAAATAAAATCAAAACATATTGAAATGTATTAAAAACAAAATTAAATATATTTTCAGTCAAATTAATTGATTCTCATTTTCTTAAAATATTTTTATCTGTGACAATCTTGGAATATATATATATGATGAAATATAATTAAAAAAATTTGGACAAACTATGAAAAAGATAATAATGATTAAAGAAAGAAAAAAAATTCAAATGTATTTTCAGTCAAATTAAGTAGTTTTTTTTTCCCTTAAAATGTTAAAGATGTGTATATTTAAAAAACAGTTTCTAGAATGAGGTTTAAAGTTTTTCATTTGGACAAAATATGAGAAAGATAATAATGGTTTAAAAAAAAGAAAAAAGACTTCAACACATCATTGTTGAAATGTATTAAATTGCAAGATTCAAATGCATTTTCAGTCAAATTAAATAAAAATTTCCCTTAAAAGTATTAAAGATGTGTACATCTTGGAAAAATCTTTTAGATTGAAGTTTGATTTTCTCATTTGAACATAGTATGAAAAAAAAAAAATAGTTAAAGTTGGCTTTTGCAAAACATTTGGAATAAACAACGTATTAAATACAATCATCACTTCATTTGTTTCAAATCAAATGACGTGGTTAGATGTTGAAGGCAATGGGCTAGTACCTTGAATGCCAAGGTCTAAATCTTGGTAAAAATTTCCATGTGGTAAATGGTGTATGTTGACCAAATAGTTAACATTATATATATATATAAAGAACATAAATCTAAAATTCGAATTGATATTAAATAAAATGTTTAGAAATTCAAAACATACCATGTGGCAATTTTTTATTTGATTATTTTTTATTTTATTTGATTTTGGAAATCTTCAAACCTACACACAATCTTATTATGTTGAACATTGAAAATAATGGTCTCTTTCTACCATTTCCATTGGTCCTCTAAATTTTTTACAAACCTACCAAACCTTATTAGAAAAACATTTAAATTTAATTACTAGTTCATTCAAGATAATTTTTAAAAAAAATTCAAACTACCAAATGCATTAATTTCATAGGCCATTACATTTTTTCTACACACCTACACACAAGCCTATTTAACATTCTATATATATATATTAATACACTAATATTATAACCCTTGTCTATATATACACAAGGTTTTAAAAAAAAAAAACATTCTACCTTAGATATTTGACATCAACATTTTTTGGGGGCAAAACTTTGTAACTTGGTGAATATGTTTTTCAAAAAATTAGAATTTTTTTTGGTTTTTACAAGAAAAAACTTATCACTTTTCAAAATGAAATGAAAATAAATAAATAAACCACATCTAGAGCTAGGCACTTTCTAGGCCATCAGTTGTAATAGCACTTTGTAAAAATGCTAAGCTCCCCTAGGACAATCACCATTTAATTCTAATTAATGTTGGGGACCCTCACTTATTTACCTACTTGAAAAAAATGCTTTAAAAATTATTAAAATTTTAAAATTAAATTTCTATTAAAAAATTAAAATAAAAAATTAAGGAAAAAAAAAAAAAAAAAACCCTGCTTAAAATGCAAAAAAAATAATAAATTAAACATAAATATAATTAAAAAAAAAAAATAAAAATAAAAAAAAAATAATCAATTTCA
>Ga0116227_10005040_pt1 | contig 28245 bp, 24 predicted proteins | sample S1TSphgellanicum_FD_89693 | JGI IMG/M metagenome (GOLD analysis project Ga0116227, IMG submission 89693) | Host-associated microbial communities from peat moss isolated from Minnesota, USA - S1T2_Fb - Sphagnum magellanicum MG | ecosystem: Host-associated > Plants > Peat moss > Unclassified...
CGCAGCTTCGGCAGGGATTTCCTTTACGGATCCCGTTATTCTGATAAGTGATACCGTGCTAAATACAGTTGCGGGAGGAGGGGATATTACGTTCGGTGTCTTATCGACAATCGACGGGCTTAATAACGTATCTCTGATTGCGGGAACGGGAGATATTTCGCTTCAAGCAGCGGTCGGAGGATTTACTCCCGTAAATGCGCTTACCGTCTACAGCGGGGCAAATATTACTCTGTCTGCCGTTACCGCTTCTTCCTTGAGACAAGTCTCGGGAACGGGAACGACAACTATGGGAGGTTTTGTAAAAACGACGGGGAACTCGGGAGTGGTGCTCGTAGGAAATATCTTTAATATTAATGCCTCGATCGAAACACTCGGAAGAGGTCCCGTTATGTTCCAAAATCGGGGCAAAGTGATCCTTAGCTCGGGAGCTATAATCACGGCGGGCGGATTGTTTACACAAAACGGAACCGCTGCCGTCGCCTTATCGGGAGATGCCTCCTCTCGTTAGGAATGTGTGTTGAAAAAGGTAACGCTTGAGGGAAAATATGAAAAAACATTCGGCTTTTAGTTGGGTATACGTGTTATTCTTTCCCGTCTTCGTTACAGCCTTGCCTGAAGGGGAGCTTGTTCTATCGGGAGAAGTCGAATTTTTTCGGGAAAACGACTCAATTTCCATAACCGCCGCCGATAGGGCGATTATCTCTTATGAAAATTTCAACGTGGCACCGGAAGAGCGGGTGCAATTCATTCAACCTTGCAAAAACTCGACGGTATTAAATCGAGTTACGGGATCCGAACCTTCCAAGATTCTCGGCAATATTAGTTCGAACGGAACGGTTTTCTTCGTGAATCCAAACGGCGTATATTTCGGCCCCGATTCTTGTGTTGATACGGGTTCTTTGATCGTTTCGACGCTTGACATTGCGGACGGAGATTTTTTGGAAAATCGTTTTTTCTTTCGGATAAAAGAAAACATCAAGGGATTCATTCATAACGAAGGAACGCTTTCGGCATCGGATGTAGTTCTTCTTTCTCCTCAAATAAAAAATGAAGGCTTTATTCGAGCTCTACTAAGCAAAGTTGTTTTAACCTCCGGGGAAACCGTTACTCTAAGTTTCTCGGGAAATGAATTAATGAGCTTTGAGATTGAAAAAGAGGCTGAAGAGGCTTTAATAGAGCATTGCGGAAGAATCGAAGCCCCCTGCGGCGAAGTATTTATTCAATCTTCCCGTGCAAAAAGTGCAATACGGAACGTAATCAATACCGACGGCCTCTTCGAAGGAAAAACTCTGGTCCAAAAAAACGGAACCGTACGGATTGCCCGTGAAAGTAGTATCAAGGGTCGAAGTGCATTCATCGAAGCCTCGAAAGTGTTCATAGAAGGAGAAATAGACGTTTCGAACAAAACCTCTTCCAAGATCGGAGGAACGCTGCACGTACTCGGAGATCATATACAGCTTAAGGGAGCGCAAATCGATGTTTCGGGAGAATTTGGGGGCGGAACCGTTTTGATCGGGGGAGAGTATAAGGGAGAAGGCTCTTTTGGAAATGCGGTTGCGAATACCGTAGACGCATCTTCCGTTATCAAAGCAAATGCTCTTTCAGAGGGAGACGGCGGAAGAGTAATCGTTTGGGCTGACGACGCCACAATTTTTAACGGAACCATTTTCGCAACGGGAGGAGCCGTTTCAGGTAACGGAGGATTTGTTGAAACTTCGGGCAAGAAAAATTTGAGTATTGTAACGGGACATGTGAACACGCTCTCCCCTTTTGGTAAACCGGGAGACTGGCTCCTTGATCCTGCAACGATTACGATTGATTCTTCGGGGGGGGGGAGTGTGGTCGCCGCCGCCGATTGCTCCGATACGAGTACCCTTACGATTGCTCCCGCAACGATTAGTGCGGCAGCTTCCAACGTAATTTTATGTGCGTCGGTCAGCATCACACAAAATTCGGGTCAAAATATAGCGATGACGGGTAGCGGTGTAGGAGTTACGTTTGAAGGGGCGGGCGGGACGATTACTACGACTCTAAACGGAAGTATTGCAACTAAAAGCGGCCCCGTTGTTTTTACAAACACCGCGGTACTTCTCGAAGGATCGGTAAGCATAGATACAACCGATGCGGGATCGGTTGCTGCGGGAGCAAACGTTGCTTTTGACGCAACGGCAACGATTGACGGGGCGCAAGTTCTCACTCTTCGAGCAGGAACGGAGGGAATTATAACGTTCGGAGCCGATATCGGAGCTACAACTCCTCCGACTAATCTTATTTTAACAAGTGCAAATACGATTGTCATCGAAGAGGACATTACGGTATCGGGTGCCGCTCCTCTTACGTTCGGACAAGCCGTTACTATAAACGGAGCAAGTACGGTTACCTCGAATAATGCCGATATCGGCTTTAACGCCACTCTTGACGGAGCCTGCGATTTTATCGTAGCGGGAGGAACGGGAACTACTACGTTCACGGGCGCGGCGGGAGTGACCGCACCTCTTGCAAGTTTAACCGTTACAAGTGCAACTATTACACAAAGCTCTACCGTTCAAACAACGGGAGCCGTGAGTTATACGGGTTCCACGGTTAACAACGTAGGGGGAAACATTACGACAAAAGGGGGAACGGTTAGTTTTACGGGGCCCGTCATTCTTTCGAATAATCCCGTTTTTGACACTACGGGCGGGGGCGAGCAAGAAACCGGAGCGACGATTAGTTTTTTCGGAACGCTCAACGGAGCTACGGCGCTCACTCTTACGGCGGGAACGGACGGAGCCGTAATCTTTTCGGGAGCGGTCGGAGGAACGGCTCCTCCGACAAATCTTATTTTCGCGAGTGCAAGTTCGATCCAAGCAGCAAGCAATATTACCGTTTCGGGAGCGAATCCTCTTACTTTTTCCGAGCCGGTGGAGATACTCGGTACAAGTACTATCAAATCCAATAATGCGAATATCACATTTGCTTCCACGTTGGACGGAACGCAGAGTTTGAGCATAACGGGCGGGACCGGAACTCTTACTTTTCAAGAGCCCGTGGGATTAAGTCAAGCCTTTACGAGTTTGTCCGCGGCAAGCGCCGTGATTACGCAAACCGATACGCTTACGAGTTCGGGTACGGTAACGTACACGAATACGGGGCTCGCAACGATAGGGGGTAATATTTCGGCAGGTTCGTTTCATCAAGCGGGGACGGGAACCGTTTCTTTGAGCGGGTCGATTATCGCAAATTCAACTATTAGCTTCACCGGAGCGATTACCTTTAATACATCTCTTTCACTTACGGCAAACGGTGCGGGAATAACTTTGGGAAGCACAATCATCCCCTCTCTATCCGATGCGTACAGTCTTACTCTTTCGGCTGTTGCAGGGGCGATAACCGGTTCCCTGCTGGGGTCTTCTTCTTTTTACATCGACGTATTGACCCTTTCGTCGAGAGCATTAACGGTTACTTCGATTTATGCAAATACAATAATAGAAAACGGAGCCGAAACAATCAGTTCGAATATAACGGCCCCGGGAGCGTTTTTGCTTTTTTCAAATCCTACTACCGTTTCGGCGGGAACGTTTACCATTGACGTCACGGGGGGACCCTCTCCCGGCAGCGTTACGTTTGCTTCCGCCTTGGACGGACCGGGGGGGCTTACGTTTCTTGTTGCGGGAGGCAATCTCATTTTTAGCGGTCCCGTCGGAGGGATCGTTCCTTTCGGAGACGCCGAAATTAGAAGCGCGCAAAATGTCACCGTTAGCGGAGCTTTTACGGGGAATTCTTTCGTGCAGCTTGCAGCGGGAGGAACGACCACGATTGCGGGAGCGATGACGACGACGAGTGCGACGGGAGTATCCGTAACGGGCTCTTTGATCGATATTACGGGTTCCCTTACCACCGAGGGATCGGGGCCCGTAACTTTTGAAAATACGGATCTTTTGACTCTTTCGGGTTCAATTCTTTCAAACGGTTCCGTATCCCAGTCGGGTGGGGGGGAGGTACTTCTCGGAAGTACGATCTCTACGACAAATTCGAATGCTGCCGCTGCCGGAGTATCTTTTACAAATCCGATTATTTTGATAAATGACGTAGTGATCAATACTAGCATCGGAGGAGGAAATATCACGTTCGGAAGTTTAGCTACAATCGACGGGCTTGAAAATTTTTCTCTTATAGCCGGTACGGGAAATATTTCTCTGGAAGGGACGGTAGGAGGGACCACGCCTCTTGACGTCTTCACCGTCTACAGTGCGGAAGATTTCACGATCTCTGCCGCGACCGTTTCTTCTTTCATGCAGGCAGCGGGAGAGGGGACAACGACGATAGGAGGAGCTGTGACGGCAACGGGAGATCTCGGATTTGTTCTTGTGGGGAATATTATAAATCTTAATGCTCCCGTCGAGACTTTGGGAAAAGGGCCCGTGATTTTACAAAATAACGGACTTTTAACGATTAGTTCGGGAGCTACCGTCAATGCAGCCGGTGCTTTTTTACAAACCGGACCGGGAAATGCCAATGTATCGGGGAATATTACCTCCCGTTAGTTCTTTTTTTATAATAAAATTATAGATTTTTTTTTTCGATAAAGGCATAAAGATCCCTAAAGCTCAGCGAGATTTTTAGATGCCTTATAGACCTTACACAATTCTTTTATTCTTATTCGTACCCATATTCCTCTCTGCAGCGCCTTTGCAGATACCCTCTTCTTCGGGGGGCATTATCGATAAAGAAATCGAACAGCAATATGAAACGAAACCTATCTCTCCCGATAAGGACATTCCTCTCGTAGAAGTGGAAATTCCGGAGGAAACGCTCGATATGCCCGATTCCGAAAAAGTCTTTATCAAAAAGATTGAAGTAAGCGGAAACGAGATTTTTTCAGCTAAAGATTTTAAAAAAATCGTAGATTCTTACGAAGGGCGAGACCTTTCCATAAAAGATATGAACGAGCTTTGCCTTAAAATTCAGGCAAAGTATGCCAAAGCCGGATATTTTCTCGTTCGGGTCTATCTCCCGGAACAAGATATTTCCGACGGGGTTTTGGAAGTCAAAGTGCTCGAAGCAAAACTCGGGACGATAGAAGTCATCGGGAACAGATACTACAAAGCAAAATTCATCGCCTCCTATTTGGATAGATTTGTCGGGGAAACGATCAACTATAACGAGCTTTTAAAAGCCCTTCTGCTGGTTAACGAGAATACCGATCTGCACGTGGGTTCCATTTTCCGAAAAGGAAAAGAGTTCGGTACGGTCGATATGATTTTACAAGCAAAAGATCGAAAACCGATCCATCTTGCCCTCGACTACAACACATACGGTTCCCGAGTTACGTCGATCGAGCGTTCGGGAATAAGAGGAGATCTCGGAAATTTTTTTTTCCAGGGGGACACTCTATCGCTGATCGGAGCGTTTGGATTTCCGATTGACAGATTGCGTTTTGTTGACGGGATTTATAACGTACCTATCGGAAGACGGGGAGCCGAGCTCGAACTTTCGTATTTGTACTCGGATTTCGACGTTCATCAGATGCAACAGTTGAATTTGCACGGAAAAACGGAAGTTGCGGGTATGAAATTTACCCAAGCATTACAGCGAACGGTACGACTTAATACCGATATTTATACGGGATTTGAGTACAAACAAATTGAAAACTTTCAACAGGAAATTGTTTCGGCTTTTGATAAGTTGCGAGTTTTTTCGTTGGGGTGCAATGTTGATTACATAGATTCGATAGGGGGACGCAACGTAGCGAACATTACGGGATTCGGCGGGATTCCGAAGCTTTTGGGGGGATTGCATTCCGTAGATAAAAGGTGCAGTAGGCTCGGAGCGGGAGGACGTTTCGTTTATATTGATGCGAATTATCAAAGAATTCAAAAACTGCCCGCCTCTTGTTTTTTGTTTTTAAGCTTTCAAGGACAACTTTCTTTTTATAAACTTCCTTTATCCGAAGAGTTTTATATAGGAGGGATCAACACCGTTAGGGGGTATCCGCTTGCGGTCTCTTTGGGAGATTCGGGCCTTTGTGCAAATGTCGAGTTTCGAGCTCCGCCCCCTTTTGCAAAATCAAGAATCCGCCACACAAATAAAACGTGGGGTGAAGTTCTACAGTTTGTAGCATTCGTTGATCACGGGGAAACATACGAATATGGTAACTCGATCAACGATCAATCCAATCGTGCTTTCCTAACAAGTGCGGGAGTGGGAGCCAAAATTTACGGCCCTTGGGGACTCGATTGCAGCATGGACGTCGGCTTTCCTTTTACGGAGCGTAAATATGGAAAGCAAGACGCTATTTTCTATTTTAAAGTATCTTTAAAGTTACTGTAATCGGTTGACGGCGATTACAGCTTTTAGATTGTCTTCGAATTTTCCGTATTGGTAACAACACCTAATGATCCTTTCGGGCGATAAACCGTGAGGTCCGTAATCAATCCGAGATCAAAATACCAAGGAGCTCCGACGGCTTCTTTCGCCGTCCCGAGCTTGATGAAGACCTCTCCGTTTGACGCCCGAATCGATCCGAAATGCTCGATAAGGCCTTCTTTGGCATCTTCTTCTATTAGAAAGCTCATCAGGCCGTCATCCGAAAAAGAAAGAGTCACGGCGTCTGCCGAAAGAAGAAGAACTTTACCGATAGAGGCGCTGATAAGACCCTCGTTTTTCACTTCGGGCGCTATAAGAGCTACAACGCCCTTCGAAGCCGAAAGAGTTCCTTCATTCCAAATATGCCCGATTGTTCCTTCGTTCCGGAAAGAAAAACGATCTTGTAAAAAATTTTGATCGGGAATGTCGAGCGTTGAAACAATCAAAGATCCGGTATCAACGAAAGAGTCGGGCCCGAAATATAAGCCGCTCGGGTTTACGAGAAATACGATTCCGTTCGAGCTGATGTTGCCGAAAATTTTCGAGATATCGGGACCCGTAACTCGATTTAAGACGGTCGAGCTCTCCGAGGGTTGAATAAAATGCACCCGTTCTTGTTTAGCTACGTTGAACCCGTCATAGGAGATAATAGCCTTATTGCCGGCTTTAACGGAAAAAGAATCCTCCTCTCGCAGAAATTCCGCTTCTCCCGAGATTATACGCTCTCCCTAGGGGAGCGCGGTAACGGAGATCGGAAACAACAAAAAATATAGCCAATTAGCGATCGAATTTTTTCTCATGAAGATCTCAATAATGCTCCGTTAAAGTCTCTAAAAAAGTAATATTTATTTTTTCAAACTACAAAAAAAAGATTCTTTGTAAATCTTATATGGCTCTTAAGGCCTTGAGTACGAAATTTTATTTTGACGTAATTCTTAAAAAATCTTAGATTACGGGATAAAAAAAGAGTGTAATTATGTTTCGACGACGATTCTTTTGTCTCCTTCTTATTTTCCGACTTTCGCATGCCTCTGTTCCTATGGAAGAATCGCGATGGTTTGCTTTTTTCGGATTTTCTCCCGAAGATGCAAAAGAAGGGGAGCCTTCGGACAAAAGCAACGATCCCGGGAGCATTTCTCTCCGGGAATCGGATCTTTGTAATCGTCTTCCGAAATCTTCGAGGATAACCGCAAGCCATGTTCAAGGAGACGGAATCGGATATAAAGACGGCTATACTTCTTTGGAATTTTTCGGAGCATCTCCTTACATCTTAAGCGATTGCTTAATCCCTTTCGTAGATCTGAGAGGGTATTTACTAAATGACGCTATGCCTGCGGCAACCGGAGGAGCGGGACTTCGGTTTTTGACGTCTCGTGTTTGGGGGCTTAACGGATACTACGACTATCGGAAGAGCCATCACAAGCAATATACGAGAGCTTCTTTAGGACTCGAATCTTTGGGTAAAGTGTGGGATTTTCGAATCAACGGCTACTTGCCGCTCGGGCATAAAAGATCGGGTTTTTACGACGAGAAGTTTGATCATACGACGGGAACGACTCTTTTCTTTTCCAAAACGTACGAATTTGACTTTAAGGGAGCCAATGCGGAGATAGGAGTCCATTTTAAAAGGAACAATTATCTCCCTTTGTACTTCGCAATCGGGCCCTATTATTTGACGGGCCAAGGGGAAACCTCGTGGGGAGGCTCTGCAAGGCTCTCTTGCGAGATCGGGGCTTATTTCCGTTTGGAAGGAAGCACTTCGTACGACGCTCTTTTCGGATGGACGGGGCAGGGGAGGATTAGTTTAAATCCCGCATTCGGTTTCAAAAAGAAGAAGAATTGCGAATCTCGGAAGTTTCTTTTTGAAAGAGCTACTCAAAGAGTCGATCGGCAGGAAATGATTCCTCTTAAAACCGCGAAGGTGATCTTCGTCGATTAAAGCGGCTAATTAGAAAGAGAGCCTGATTGTCCGGGAAAGCATAGATGGCGGCAAGCTTATCGATAAAGCTCTTCATAATCAAATAAAACGGCGTAGAGAGTCAAGTTTTTTGGTGCAAGAATCTCTGCCGCGATTTATAACGGGGGCTTTTTACCGAAGAGAGTTTACCTATGCTGAAAAGACCGAGAAGAAATAGAATAACTCCCGCAGTACGCTCTCTTTGCGGGGAGACGCTCCTTACCCCCGGCGATTTAATCATGCCTTTTTTCGCGATTCCGGGAGAGGGCAGGGAAGTTCCGATACCCTCTTTGCCGGGGGTGAGTAAACTGTCTGCGGACCTAATTGTTCGGCAGATGGAAGTCTTACATAAAAAAGGAGTTCCCGCCGTGCTCTTTTTTCCCGGAGAATCGGAAAAAGATGTCAAAGGCAGCTTTGCTCTCTCGGAAAAAGGAGTGATGGCGCAAACGATTGCGTTCATTAAAAAAGAGATCCCTTCGCTCCATGTTATGTGCGACGTTGCTTTGGATCCCTACACCTCCCACGGCCATGACGGCGTTGTAGACGAAAAGGGCTATGTGCTCAATGACGCCACTGTGGAAATACTGAGAAAAATGGCAATTTTATATGCGGAAAAAGGTGCCGATTGCGTCGCCCCTTCGGATATGATGGACGGTAGAGTTCGTGCGATTAGGCAAGCTCTCGACGAAAAAAAATATACGGAAACGGGAATTCTTTCGTATACGGCGAAATACGCTTCTTCGTTATACGGCCCTTTCAGAAATGCGGTAGGGTCTTGTTTGGAATTCGGAGATAAAAAAAGTTATCAGATGGATCCGAGAAACGTAAGAGAGGCGTTAAAAGAAGCGGCTCTTGACGAAGAAGAGGGAGCCGATATATTGATGGTTAAACCCGCTCTTTTTTATTTGGACGTCATTGCGAAGATGAAAAATGCCTCTCATCTCCCTATTTGTGCCTATCACGTAAGCGGAGAATATTCCATGGTGATGGCGGGGGCCGAAAAGGGGTATCTGGACTCGAATAAGGTTTTTTTAGAAGCTTTGACGAGTATTAAAAGAGCGGGAGCCTATTGCATGGTGAGCTACGCCGTTCCCCAAATTCTACCTTTATTGACTTAAGGGAAATATCTTTCTTCACTTAAGATAGAGTACAATTTTTTCCCGGTATCGGCCTGAGCTGCTTGGTCTCTAAGCCAAGCGGCCATCGCGTAGCCGACGTAGTTCCTGCTGCTTTGTTTCATGAACATATCGAGGGGAATGAGGAAGGAAAATCCCTTATCGTGATATTTATGCCCGTTTAACTCTTCGTTTGCGTTCGTGAGCGAATACCAGAGAGAAAAACGCATTCCGCTTTTAAAATATCTACCCAATTCGAATTTAGCTCCGAGATCTTTGGCAAGAAATCGTCCGATCGTAATTTTACAATCCATTGCAAGAGGTTTGTAGTCATAATAGAAGGTTAAAAATGCTTGAACCCCTATGAAGGGGAGATAATGTATTTTCGTTCCGTCGAATTTGCCGACGTGTTTGAAAAATCGAATGCCGTTGTATTGCCTTTTCCAAACCGTTGCACATTCAATACCTATTGCAAAGGGAGAGTGTACGGGATAATACAAAAACTCCGTTGCAATACCCCCGTAGGCTATTTCAAAATACCCTGCCGCAAGGCGGTAGAAAAAACCTTTTGAGAGGTTTATGGAACGCTGAAGAAACGCTTGTTCCAAGTGGAGCGTGTTATTTTGATGGTACTTCATCGAATCCGATCTGACGGCGAACATATGGGAAGGATTGAGTCTGTCTACGCCGGTCATTCCTTTTGTGCTGGAATAAATAGAATAACTAAGAAGGGTTTTATAGTAATAATCATCGAAAATATAGCCTTCGGGAGATCCCGTTGCGCTCAAGTTGCATTTAAATTTTCCGTTAGTGTTGCCGAAAAAAGTGATGATTCTCGGTCGTGCGGTAAAAGTCCAAATAGGCCGAGTTCTTTTGAAAAGTGTAATTGCTTCATATTCATTCGGAATAGAAGACACCTCTTTCATCGGAGCGAGGGTTTGCATTTCAAAAGATCCGATAATGCCTTGTCTTCGTTTATATAGGTCTTCGGTCCTGAATCTGTATGATTGACAGAGCAATCCCGTCGCTTCCACGGTGACCGTAACCGCTTCTATATCGGAGGGAGTAATCGCCCCGAGTACGGCTTCGATTCTTTCCTTAACGTCTAGATGATCCCTATATCTGTTGTTAACGACCGAGATCCAAAGTTCTTTTTTTCCGTCTTTCATTTGGAGGTAAGCGCGAAACAGATCGAGTCCCCGGTCACTGAAGGCATAAGCCAATTCGTGAGCGAAATCTTCTTCGGGACGGATCATTCCGAGAGATTCCGTGTTGACGGGAGAAGTGTATTTTTTCGGATCGTTTGTTTTAGGAAAAAAGCCCTGCGTACTTCCCAGTGGATAGTTGACGGAGGCCGAAACGGCAACTTGTTCTCCTCTTAGAGAACTGACCGAAAGCTGAAAATATTCAAAAGCCGAAAGAGAGATCCCTCCGTTGATCCGGGATTTAACCGTTCTACCGCTCGGGTGTTCACCCGCACTTTTTTTATAATTGTTTGCGTCGTATTCCGCTTTGAACGCGAAGTCTTTAAAAAATGTTTTATAGTTATGAAAAGGAAACCAGGCAATTCCTCCGAAGAATCCTTTAATCCTTCCGTGTCCCCATCCGAGGGTACACTCGAGCGTCGATTCCGCAAACGTTTGAGTTCCGACGATATACTGCGCATTAAAGCGACAAGTTCCGATAAAATCTTGGGCCCCTATCGAAATGATCGGCAAAAAAGGGAGATCTTCGCTTGCGGTTAAGATACCGATTTTTATGTTACCCATTCTTTCCGCATCGTCACCGTACCCCTCGTTTCCGAAGCCGGGTTCCGTCAACCCGTTATAAACCAGGTAATTGGCCGATAGTTCAATTCTGTCGAGCGGTTGGATATTCAGTCCGTATATGGAGTAGGGAGGGATGGAGCCCCCTCCGAATGCAACGGTTCCCGCTTTATTCATGCGAGCGGACGGCATTGTGAAGTATCCTCCCATCATGGAGGAATTATAGAAAAAAGGGGGGGAGTCTTCGATCTTTCTATTGATGTTTTCTACCAAGGTCAGATCTCTGAGCAGATCGGCTGCGGAGTCGTTTTCCGTTTCGAGAGAAAAGCTTTTTCCTAAGAACCCTAAGATGAAGAAGAAGAGGAAAAAATAGTTCACTGCAAAAAAATCTCTTTTCGAGGTAAGCAATCACGGTAAAGAGAGGGGGTGTTTTTTTCAAGAAAGATCAAGATCTGTTTAATTAATTTTTAAATCTTTTAATTGAAGATAATTAAATCCGGGCTTATACTCTCGGAGGAAAGGCGGATAAATTGCCAAAGTAGCCGGCCCGTCTCGTCTCGAATTTCAGCAGGGGAATACAATCTACATGAGTTATCTTAAAGACTTTCTAAAACATATTGGAAACCACAATTACCCATATTTTCTAAAACTCTGGGAAGAATACTGTTCGGGTGATGAAGTGGACGGACCCGAGCTACTAAGTGTACTGAAAGCTGCAAAAAGCGCCTCGTTTGCCGAGCTTTTCGGAAAACAAGTGGAACGCATCCTCCCGCTTTGGGAAACGATTTCCGATAAAAAACTTGCGCATGAAGTGTTCAAATTAGTTGTTGACATAGATAACACCCGAAATATGAAAATGGGTGAAAAAGTATTTGAATACATGCAAGCTCTTTACGGATCGGAATCCGACTTCAACGAGAAAATGAAGTTGATTAATTTTAGAAGCAAAGAAAATTTTCAAGGAGCCGTTAGCAATTACGAACTACTCTCTCATATGAAAAAAGGAAATTTCGTATTTCACAATGCGGGATGGGGCGTCGGAATTATTACCGATTACTCCTCTTTAAGGGAGCAAATTACTCTTGAATTTGACAACGTGGCGGGGAAGAAAGACCTTTCTCTCGCAACCTCTTTTAAAACGCTTATGCCGATTTCGAAAGAACATTTTCTCGCCAGACGTTTCGGAGATCCCGACGCGCTTGAAAAGTATGCAAGAGAGTATCCTCTTGAAACGATTAAGATGCTTTTAAAAGATCTCGGCCCTAAAACGGCAGGCGAAATTAAAGATGAGCTTTGCGAGCTTGTCATACCCGAAGAAGATTGGACGAAATGGTGGCAAAATACCCGCGGTAAGATCAGAAAAGATACTATGATCGAGACTCCGGCCGACTTAAGAGGCGTGTTTGCTCTAAGATTCACCGAAGAAACCCATGAAGACAGATTGCAGAAAATGTTTGACGGAGAGCCGGATGCCGCGAACATAATTCGAACGATTTATTCATTTATGAAAGATTTCCCGGAAACTTTAAAGAGTCCCGCTTTTAAAGAGAGCCTCAATCGAAAAATCGAAGAGCTTTTCGAAAGTACCGAACTTACTTCGACCCAAAAACTCGAAATGTACTTTCTTTTGGAAGACCTTCAATTGAAAAAAGAAACCGGAGTTACCGAAAAATTGATCGAGGAAGTGCAAACTCCGAAAGATATAATCCGTTTGGTAAACGAGCTTCAAATCGTTTCCTTTAAAAAACGAGTTCTTACGATTATTCGGCAAAAAAGACCGAATTGGAAAGAGCTTTTTCTCGAGCTCCTGCTTCCGATCGAGCAAAGCTCTTTAAGAGATTATATTTTGACCGAGCTTTTGACCCAAGGTAGTCAAAAAGAACTTATGGATAAGGTGGCCGAGCTTTGCGCACATCCTGCCCGGCATCCCGATACGTTCGTTTGGTATTTCGGTAAAGTTATGGCCAATAAGAAGGTTCCCGGCTCCGATAAAGAAGGGAGAATTCGATTCTTCGAATCGCTTCTCATCTTGCTTAGTCGCATCGAGCCTTTGCCCGAGCAAAAAGATTTGGTCAAAAAAATTCACGGAATTCTATCGGCCGGCAGATACGCCGTCGTAAGAGACCTTATGAAAGAAGCCTCAAAAGAAGAAGTTCAAGAATTTTTGCTCCTCGCAACAAAATGTCACTCGATCGACGATCACGACATCAAAATTTTGCACTCTTTAGCGGAAGTAGCTCATCCGTCTCTTGCTAAAGTCAGAAAAAAATCTAAAGAATCTTCGGAAGAAGATGCCGTAATTTGGACGACGGAGCAGGGTTATACGAAGCTTCAACAAAGAATTCAGCAGATTGCAACGGTTGAAACCGTAGAAAATGCCAAGGAAATCGAAACTGCTAGAGCTCACGGAGACTTAAGAGAAAATGCCGAATTTAAGGCTTCCTTAGAAAAGAGAGATCGTTTACAAGGAGAGCTGAAAACCCTTTCCGAGCAACTACAAAAAGCACGAATTATTACGGAGCAAGATATTGTTTCGGATAAAGTCGGGATAGGTTGCGTGGTGTCTTGTAAAGGAGATAAAAATCGGGAAGTGAAATATACGCTTCTGGGGCCTTGGGATGCGGATCCTGAAAAAAATATCTTGGCTTTCCAATCCAAATTAGCGCAAACTATGAAAGGATGCTCCGTGGGAGATACGTTTCAGTTTCAGGGCGAAACGTTTACAATCGCGAGTATTGCCGGGTATCGGTAACGTAAAAAACCCATAGGAAAGAGATGGAGCTCGTCATAGCCAGTACGAATATGCATAAAGTAAGAGAGCTCCGCGCTTTGCTAAAATCGCTCGGCACGGACCTTCTTTCTTTAAGAGATTTCCCCGACTATACTCCTCCGGAAGAAACGGGAATAACTTTTGAAGAAAATGCGAGAATTAAAGCCGTATCGGCTGCTAAAGCTTTCGGTAAATGGGTTTTGTCGGACGATTCGGGTCTTGTAGTTCCGTCTTTGCAAGGAGAGCCGGGGGTATATTCCTCTACTTATGCGGGAGAGAGTGCTACCGATCTCGAAAATAGAGCCAAACTTCTTTCTAAAATGCGCTTCATGCAAGACACGGAGCGGTTTGCGTATTTTGAATGCGTTATCTGTGTCGCTTCTCCTTCGGGAGAAGTGAAATCTTTCAAAGGACTTTGCGAAGGAGCGATCATTGAAGAGTCCAAAGGAAGAGCCGGATTCGGATATGATGCCGTTTTTAGAAAACACGATTACAACAAGACTTTTGCAGAGCTTGACGAAGAAGTGAAAAACAAAATTTCTCATCGAAGAAAAGCGTTTGACAAAGCCCTCCTTTTTTTAGAATCCATACGGGAACATGCAGTACTGGATTGACGGGTACAATCTTCTTTTTAAGATGCCTTCCCTCGAAGGTCCTTTAGAAAAAAGAAGAAGGGTTCTTATTGCGGAATTAAATCGATTTGCAAAAAAATTCTCCCTCTCTTTCATCGTCGTTTTCGATGCGGATCCGAAAACCGGTCCTTTCGATATGAGATCTCACTATGACGAGCTTGAGATAGTTTATGCAGCTTCAAAAGAAACCGCGGACGAAGCGATTCTCGAAGGGATCGAATGCTCGCGATCGAAGAGAACTATCTGCGTTGTTTCTTCCGATAAAGGGCTTACCGATAAAGCGAGAGCTCTCGGGGCCGAGACTCTTTCCTTATCTGAATTCGTTCATTTTCTCGGTAAGAAGCGAAGTAAAGCGCATCTCCCGGTTGAGTGTAGAGATTCTCCGAAAGAAATGGATAGGTTGCTGAAAATTTTTGAGAGCCGATTCAAATCTGGAGGATCAGACTCTGCGGATTGAAAAATCATCTAAAACTTCGTCAAACGGTTCAAAAATAAGTTCTGCTTTGGAAACGGAAAAGAGATCGGTCAGATGCTGAATAAGTTTGAAAATTTCCTCTGCAGACCCTTCCGTTCGTATCAAGACGGAGCCGTCACTCCGGTTTTGTGCGTATCCCTTTAAAGATAGTTCGAGGGCTCTTAAAGAAGCTTTTTGTCTAAAGCCAACCCCTTGAACGGAGCCGAAAAAAATCACGGTTACTCTTCGCAAGCGTCACATCCCTCTTCTTCTATACCGGTTAAAGGTCTAAATGCGACGCTTTCCCAAGGAAAACTGCGAATATGAAGCAAAGCTTCTTCGAGAGAGGAAGAGCGGTTTACGGATTCTCTTAAGTATTTGGTGCCTTTGCCGAGCTTCAAATACCAACTCCCGATTCTGCGGATATCCAAAAGAGCTCTGCGATCGTTCTGATAAGAGGTAATGTAGGAGATATGTTCTAAAAGAGCAGTCTTGTAGTCGGCGCTCGTTCTTTGCGCGATCTCGCCGCTTTGTAAGAAACGATAAATATCTTCGATGATCCAAGGGTGTCCCATGGTGCCTCTTGCGACTAAAATTGCATCGCATCTCGTGTATTCGAATATGTTTTTTGCCGATACGGGATCGAATATGTCGCCGTTGCCGATGATTTTAATCGTGCGTGCTTCTTGTTTACACGCTTTTATGTAGTCCCAGTTGGCGGGGCCGCGATATCCTTGGACTCTCGTTCTCCCGTGGATGCAGACGGCTGATGCCCCCGCTTTTTCCGCAATCCGGGTGATTGCAGGGGCGGAGATCGAAGAGGAGTCCCATCCCGCACGCACTTTAACGGTGACGGGTATTTTAACTGCCGCTTTTATATTCGCTACGATCTCTCCTATTTTCTCCGGAGTCTTTAAAAGAGCAGATCCGCTTCCGTCTTTAGTTACCTTGTCAACGGGACAGCCGCAGTTGAGGTCTATTACGTCAAAACCCAAGTCTTCGATGATTCTTGCGCAGGGGGCTGCAAGCTCGGGCTTGCTGCCGCACAGCTGCGCCCCGATCGGATGCATGCCGGTTTCAAAATCAAGCATTCTAAACGTGTGGGGATCATTGCGGACCAAAGCGTCCATTTTTACCATTTCGCAATAGACGAGTCCCGGTTTGTAGCGGGAAGTCATCTTACGAAAAGGGAGATCGGAGCATCCTGCAAGGGGGGCGCAAAAGATGTTGGAGGGAAGCGTAGCGGTTCCGAGGAGAAAGGGGGTTTGGAGAAAAGTCATCTAAATAAAAAACTTAAAATGAATCTTTCGAGAAGCTGCAATGCGAAGAAAGCGAGCATCGGGCTTAGGTCCAGCACTCCTCCGATCGGGGGGATGATACGTCTGAAGATGTTCAGATAAGGATCGGTATAATGCGCTACGAAGCGCATAAAGGTGTGCCCTGAAAATCTCGGGAACCAAGATCCTACCAAGCGCACAAAAATTAATAGGGTATATGCAGTGAATAATGTCTCGATGATGTAAGCAAGTATAGGCATAAAATATCCTGAATAAACTGCCGTAGTCTACCGGATCGGGGCATTTTCTTCCATAGCGGCATTCTCTTAGGGGTTCTTGTTATTAAAGCATTTTATTGAGGTCTCGGTTTTTAGCTCGTTCGGGGATCGGTTGAAAGATTTCGTCGCTGCGGCTTTTGTGCCGCTCTTTTATCGGTTTTTTTTAAGAAATTTCAGTCGGTTTAAATTTAATTTAGACGGTTTTTTTCATAGAGGAAAATCAAGTTTTTTTACGATGCGAAAAAATCTTTTATTGATTAATACTATCATGAAGAGAGAAACTCAGGCGAGTTTATAATGAAAGGTTCTTTATAGACTTTGGACGGTGAGACCGAATGTACCTTTTAAAAAGGAAATTATCATGAGAAAGAAATTGACTCTGGCGGCTTTATTAAGTATGTCGCTTTTTTCATTAAATGTTTATGGCGCAACGAGTGATTGTTGTTGTACAAGTTGCGTTTGTCCTCCCGGGATTCAAGGGCCTGTCGGGCCGCAAGGTAATATGGGAATTCAAGGAAATACGGGACTTCAGGGTACTGCAGGGCTTCAGGGGTTAATAGGCCCTCAAGGGCTTACCGGGCCTCAGGGGCCGGCCGGGCCTCAAGGGCCTTGCTGTTCTAACGTTGTAAGCACTTCAATGGCTAACGTGTACAGTTTGCTTGATCAAACCATGGCTTCGGGAGAGGCTGTAACATTTGAAAATACAAATGCGATTGTAACGGCAGACTATGACACGAGTTTAACGTCTACAACGGGAGCCATTACGTTCCTGAAAGCGGGAATTTATTCTATCGGCTTTACCGTAGAAGGGCAATTAACGCCTCCTTTTCCCGCTCCCGTACCCGCATGGTCATTCTCCCTGTATTTGGACGGAACACCGGTCCCCGGAGGTTGCTTTTCGTCGTTTACTCTCTTTCCGGATGAGTTAACTACCACTGCGGCAGGAACCGTTATTGTTCAGGTGAATGCAGGGCAAGTGCTCACGTTACAAAGTACGGCAACGTTGCCGGTTAGCATTATTTCGAATATCCCGGGATCTATTATCCCCGTGACTTCGGCATCCTTAGTGATTGAACAACAGTAGATGATTTATCATCTCAAGCAGGTGTGGCTCTGCCCTCCTTGCTTGAGATGACGGTCGATTTTAAACGAGGAAATTATTATGAGAAAAAAAGTTTTTTTACTGGCAGGTTTAAGTACGATGCTCTTTGCGTTGAATGCTTATGCTGCTAACGGCTGTTGTTGTACGGACTGTATTTGTCCTTCCGCTCCGCAAGGTCCCACGGGAACGCAAGGTCCCGCAGGTCTTCAGGGTCCGGTCGGGGCGCAAGGGCTTCCCGGCGTTCAAGGGGTTACGGGGGTGCAAGGTCCCGTAGGTCTTCAAGGAATATCAGGCGTTCAAGGGCCTTGCTGTAGTCAGCCGATTGTTGCTCAGTCCGTTGCTAACTTATACTCCGTTATGGATCAGTCGATCTTGTCCGGAGGAGCCGTAACTTTTGAAAATACAAATTCAATTACGACGGCAGACTATGACATGAGTTTAGCATCTACGACGGGACAAATTACGTTTCTGAAAGCAGGAATTTATTCGATCGGCTGGATGGTTGAAGGAAGATTAACTCCTCCTTTTCCAAATCCGACCCCCGCTTGGTCACTCTCTCTTTATTTGGACGGAGTCCCGGTTCCCGGGGCGTGCTTTTCGGCGTTTACTCTCTTTCCCGAAGAGCTAACACGTTCCCCTGGGGGAACCGTGATAATAGCCGTAGCGGCAGGGCAAGTGCTTACATTGCAAAGCACTTCAACTTTGCCGATTAGCCTTGTTGCCTCTTATCCGGGGTCTATTATTCCGGAGACTTCGGCGTCTATTGTTATAGAACTGCAATAGACTGTTTTTTCTAATCTCAAAACCGAAGCGGTTCTCGCTTCGGTTTTTGGGTCGCTTTTCATATCCTAAGTAGCAACTCAAGTAAAAAATGAGGGTTACCGTAGCTTCTCCATGTCTAATTTTCTCTCAAATTTAAAAAACATTTATTTTTTACGCATGATTTTGGTATGGTAGTGTTCGCTATAGCTTGAAAAACGATGCGCGCGCGGATTATTTAACTTGCGCGTTTTCTTTCTTATTTGTAAATAGGCTAATTTAAGTTTTTCGTATTAACTTAATAATATTTGTAATAAAAATAGCAGAGTTAATTTTTTTTGTTTATTAGCCATTGGAGTAGTGAATGAAACATCGTCTTAAAACTTGGGGAGAGCTCGCTTGTTTTACACGTCCGGAAATCAAGACTGAACGTGTTTCTTACGATGTCATTACCCCCTCTGCCGCGAGGGGTATTTTTGAGGCAATTTTATGGAATCCGCAAATTCAATGGCATATTGAGCTGATTCAAGTTTTGAATCCGATTAAATGGATCAACGTCCGAAGAAATGAAATCGCATCCAAAGCTGCGGAGCATAAGGAGATATATATTGAGGAAGAAAGAGTGCAAAGATCGTCTCTTTTTCTCAAAGACATAGCTTATGTGATTCAAGCTACGTTGAAATCGTTTTCGGATGATTTGGAATTGGAGAAAAAATTTAATAGAATTTTTAAAAGAAGAGCGTCTAAAGGGCAGTGCTTTTCTCAACCGTACTTGGGATGTCGAGAGTGTTCTTCCTATTTTGAGCTTTTGGAAGAGGGGCAGCATTATCAGCCGATTTCCGAAACTCGAGATTTAGGCTGGATGTTATATGATATGGAATATGGACAAGATGAAATCAATCCTCAATTTTTCTCTGCACTCATGAAGAATGGAGAGATAGTAGTTCCTTCGAGAGATAGTTTGGAGATTCGAGGGTGATTTTGAAACAGCTTGTTGACTACTACCGAGGAAATGCAGAGTCATTACCCCCTTTTGGTTTTGAATACAAAGAAATTTCTTTTCTTTTTGTGCTGAGTAGAGAAGGAGATTTTTTAGATATTCAAGATATGAGAGATCAAGAGGGAGGGGGGAGGCGAATGCTCGTTCCCGGGTCCGTAAAACGTTCGGGTGTCGGTGTATTTCCTAACCATCTTTGGGATAATGCAAAATACGTATTTGGAATAGGGGCTTACAATAATCAAAAGCAACGAGATGCGCTGGAACAAAAAAGAAGAGGGTTTTTAGAAAACTTAAAAAATCTTTCTCGTGATTTGGGGAAGCATTCGGAAATTCGGGCCGTGATTCGATTTTTGGAGGGCGATTTTCTCAAAACGGTAGAGCGGCATCCTCTTTGGCAAGAAATTCTAAAGTCCAACGGTTACATTTCTTTTTCCGTAGAATCGACGGGTAGGCTTGTGTGTCAAGAGCGTTCCTTTACCGAGAGGCTGTCGGCATTATCGGGAGGTAAATCGGAAGAAAAACCTTTGTTTTGTCTTCTCACGGGGCAAGAGGAAAAGGTGGCTCGTTTGCATCCGACCATTCAGGGAGTATACGGTGCTCAAGGATCCGGAGCAAATCTCATTAGTTATAATCTGGAATCCGTAGAATCTTTCGGTAAACTTCAAGGATACAATGCTCCCGTCGGAGAAACGGCGGCATTTGCCTATTCGACGGCACTGAATCACTTGCTCGATTCTTCGGCAAAGGTAGCTTTTAACGAAGCGATGACCGTTGTTTTTTGGTCTCAAAAAAAAACCGTGTTTGAAGATTTATTTAGAGAATTTTTAAAATCCTCTTCTACGGAATCGTTGTGGATGGAGAGTGAAGAGGACTATTTGCCTTTTTATGTTCATGCGCTTTCTCCGAACGGAGCCAGGTTGTCTCTTCGATTTTCTTGGGAGGGGTCTATAGGGGATCTGAAAAAACGAATCGCAAAACATTTTGAAGATCTAAAAATTGTACATTACGCAAAAGAGCGCGATCTGCATTCCGTGTATTCTCTTTTGCACGCTTTTTCTTCGTATCGCGATATCAAGCATGTTAGGCAGCGTCTTGCCGGCGAGTTTCTTCTTAGCATCTTGAATGATTTGCCCTATCCCCAACCTCTTCTTTCGATCATATTGGGCAGGCTTGCCGATGAAGAGGGTGTTTCTCGTAGGAGAGTGGCTCTTTTGAAAGCTTGGATAAATCGAGCTTCACCCGCGGTTAAAATAAGCAGCAGTTTAGATCTTGCAAATCAAAGCATCGGATATTTATTGGGGCGGCTCTTTGCCGTACTCGAACAGGAAAGTAGGCAGTTTAGAAAAAAAAATACGGCTGTAAGGAATAATCTCTACAAGATGGCATCGATTATGCCGGGGAAGATTTTCCCTCATCTTGTATTGTCTAATGCGAGGTATGCGCACTCGTTACAGTCGATAGATGTTGAATATTTTCAAAAGATAAAAGACTTGATTATCGAGTCTTTTACGGAGTTTCCGTCCTCTCTTTCTCTGCAGGCTCAAGGAGAATTTGCGATAGGATACTATCACCAAAAGCAGCAGATGTTTTTAGAAATACAAAAAAGATAAATGATTTATGACGTTGAATAATAGATATGACTTTGTGTACCTGTTCGATGTGAAAGACGGGAATCCGAACGGAGATCCGGATGCGGGAAATTCTCCGAGAATTGACTCCGAGACGGGACAAGGGCTTGTAACGGATGTTTGTTTGAAGAGGAAAATACGCAATTATGTGTTGTGTGTTAAAAATGAGCAGCATCCTTTTCGGATATACATTAAAGAGAAATCCATATTGGAACTGCAAAACGAGCTCGCTTTTCAAAGCCTCGGGCATGACTTAAAAAGCGATCAAGGAAAAAGAAAGGGGAGTGAAAAAACTCAGGAAGCAAGAGCTTGGATGTGTGAAAATTTTTATGATATCCGCACTTTCGGCGCCGTTATGGGAAATAAAGAGGCGAATTGCGGACAGGTTAAGGGTCCTGTTCAGTTAACGTTTGCTCGGAGTATAGACCCCGTTATCAGTCTCGAGCATACGATTATTCGAGCGGCGGTTGCGACAAAAAAAGAAGCGGGACAACAAGAGAATGAAAATAAAACAATGGGGCGAAAATATACCGTCTCTTACGGGCTTTATAGGGCTCATGGTTTTATTTCCGCAAATCTTGCGGCGCAGACGGGGTTTTCTCGACAGGATTTGGAGCTTTTGTGGGAAGCTTTAAAAAACATGTTCGACCAAGATCGTTCCGCTTCAAAAGGAACTATGGCGATGAGAGGGCTCTACATATTCGAGCACGCAAGTCCTCTGGGTAACATGCCGGCTCATCGTTTGTTCGACTCTATCCAAGTGAGAAAAAAAGAAGGAGTGGAAGTGCCTCGTCATTTCTCCGATTATGAAATAACAAGTAATAAGGAAAAACATCCGTCAACGATTCTTTTAACGGAGATGGTGTAGTTTTTTTTGTTGCGCATTTTTTTGCCGTGTGGTTTTACTTTGGGGTATCTCTTCCGAAAGGAAGTGTGGATTGAAACATGATTGTATTGTGACCGGCCCTTGCTTTTGCAAGGGCTTTTTTGTAACTTCATCTTCTCGTCCCCACTCCCAAAAAAAATTTCAGTAAAAAAGACTTCTAAAAAAAAGTCTGATTCATCGACGGTAAATTGGTTTTTTTCATTACCTTTCCTATAATTTAAGTTGTTGTATTTGTCCCGTATGGATTGCATCTTCTAAGATAAATTTCCTCCCGCTTGCAATGTGTTCCGGATGGAATCTTGCAAAAACATAAATCATATTGTCATTCATGATAGTATTTAGTCAAATTTTTTTTGTTTTTCTGAAAACTTTTTTAGGTGTAAAGAATGTTGACATGGCTGGAGATCTGAAAAAATGTTCATGATAGTATTAAAAAAGTTTCCAATAAAAAAATTTAAAGTATATGTTCTTTATCAAGTCTTAACACCGGGAGCAAATTTGCTCCTAGGGTGGGACTGCGGAAAAAGGATTAAACTCATCTCAATTGATTGTTCGGTAGTTTTTGGAATTCTTAAACTTTAAAACGCATGAGTGGTTTGCAATTATTTGAAAAATAGATGTTTTTTTGTGCTTAATTCTTTTTCTGAAAAATGTTTTTTATTAAAAAAGAAAAAAAATGGATTTTTTATGAAAAAGTTTTCAACTGTATTGAGCGCGATTTTTTTTATGGCCAATATGCTGGCTAGCTCTTATGTAACTGCCGCTGCAGATTCTCCTCCTTCGTATGCCTGTTGTATGCAGTATGGGTCATTTTATACAAAAAATGAGGCAGCAGTAGCCCCGGAGCATCCAATTCTCTTCGATAAAGAGTTGGTTTGTTCCTCAAAGGGAATTGAGCACCCTAACGGGACCGGGGATTTTATAATTAAGGAGCCGGGAGTATATCGAATCACCTATTCGGTTTCACTCAAACCGTGTGATTACACGGAAGATAAGAACGGTCAATATAGAAACGTTGCTTTAACATTAAACGGACGCGTCGTGCGCGGTTCCGAAATGTTCATAGGAGAAGGCGACCAGTTGAGTACGTTGAGCTTGCTTGTAAAAGTTTGCGGAACTACTTGTTGCGATCATACACTGCGTATCATTAACAATAATTCGGTGTCCGACGGATGGCATAATATTTATCTGGAGTCGGGACCTTCCGGCGGTAGTGTTTCCGCTTCCATTTCTATGGAAAAAGTCTGCAGCTGCCCTGCAGATTGTTGCTGTAAAGGAAGCAGCGAATAAGAAAACGTATTGTTTAAAGTGTAAACAAGAAGAAAAGAAGCCTCCCGTTCATACGGGAGGATTCATACTACGGAAATGATCGATTGAATCGCGCCTGCATTGTAGCTTGACCGTACAAAAGGCCCCGAGTACACGTGCTTCGCTCCTACCCGATAGCCGAATTCTTCATAAGCTTTGAATTGCTCCGGAGTAATGAAAGATTTCACGGTGAGTTTTTTTACGCTTGCTTGAAGATAGTGACCGATCGTGACGATATCGCATCCTCCCTCCACGAGATCTCGGATCGTTTCCTTCACTTGATCGTCCGTTTCTCCCAGTCCTACCATGATTCCCGACTTTACAAAACCTGCTTTCTTTTGCGATTTGACGTAACGTAAGACGTCGAGCGTCCGATCATAAGAGGCTCTGTGGCGCACTCTCGGAGTCATCGCTCTAACCGTTTCAATGTTGTGGTTAAAAATCTCCGGTCTTTCAGCCAGTACGGTATCAAGAGATGACGTACTTCCCCCGAAGTCCGATGTAAGAACTTCTATTGTAACTCCCCTGTTTTCCTCTCTGACTTTGCGGATGATTTCCGCAATCTGCGAGGCTCCTCCGTCTTCAAGGTCGTCTCTTGCGACCATTGTGATGACAACGTGCTTTAAGCCGAGTTCGCGAACCGATCCTGCAATTCTCTCGGGCTCGTCTTTCTCCGGCGGACGAGGGGTCTTGCTGAAGTCGATGTCGCAAAAGCCGCAGTTTCTCGTGCACTCCTTACCGAGCGTTAAAAACGTTGCCGTTTTTTTCGAGTAGCACTCCATTCTGTTGGGGCATTTTGCTTCTTCGCATACGGTATTGAGTCGATACTTTTCGAGTATCGCATCGGTTTTAAACGTTTCTCCCCCGGCCGGGATTTTTCTATGCAGCCAAGAAGGAAAGCGCCCTCGAGTTTCTTCTTCCGGGTTTTTCGGGAGAATATTTAATTTAAATTTTGAGGACTCCATGCTTAAGTCCTTACGATTTTTTAATTTTAGGAGGGAAGTGGATGGGAGAGTCTTTCGCAAGTAAGGAAGCCTCCAGCCACGCTTCGGGAAGGGTCGGATGGGCGTGAATGGTTTCTTCGATGCAATCGACGGTAAGCTCGTTTGCGATCGCAAGAGCCATCTCCGCAATCAAAGATGCAGCCTCGCTGCCGATCACTTGAGCTCCCAAGATTTTACCCGTTTTTTTCTCGGTAATCACCTGAGCAAAACCGTCGGTTTCTATCGAAGCAATCGATTTGCCGAGAGCTTGGAAGGGGAACTTGCCGATGCTTATTTCTTTGCCCGTTTCGGCTGCTTGCTCCGCAGTCATACCCACCATCGCAATTTCCGGGTGGGTGAAGATGACGGCGGGAACCGCTTCGTAATGCATTTTCGCTTCGCCGCCGCAGGCATTGGCAGCAGCTACCATTCCTTGATGGGAGGCTACGTGTGCGAGCAAGTATTTACCCGTCACGTCTCCGATTGCGTAGATTCCGGGAACGGATGTTTCCATTTTCTCGTTTACGCTAATTTCCCCTTTTTCACTTGTAACGACCGCCGCTTTTTCAAGCCCGAGGTTCGAAGAAGATATCTTCCGTCCGATCGCAACGAGAGCGATGTCCGCTTGAACCGCTTCTTTGTCTTTGAGTCTTACGGAAACACCCGCTTCTTTCGTATCAATACCCTCGACCCGGGCACCCGTGGAAATTTCCACTCCTCGTTTAACGAAAGCTCTAGTGAGGTTTTCCGAAATGAGAGCGCCTTGGAGAGATACGATGGAAGGAAGAGCCTCGATCAGTGCTACTTTTACGCCGAGTTCCGCAAATAAAGAAGCAAACTCGCAGCCGATGTAACCGCCGCCTATAATCGCGATTTTTTTCGGAAGTTCCGTAAGTTCCAAAATTGAAGAAGAGTTGAATATTTTTTTGTGGTCACAAGGAAAGGTTCCGATATCGAGAGGCTCGGATCCGGTTGCAATGATTGCTTTTTCAAAGTCGAGAAACAAACTCTCTTCGCCTACGACTTTTATTTCGGAGGGGGAGGTAAATTCCGCTTTTCCTTTGATGATCGTGATGCCGTTGGAAGCGATCAGACCTTCCAAGCTTTTTCGAATTTTCCCAACGACGGAATCTTTTCTCGTTTTCATTTTGCCGTAGTCGAACGTAACGGGTCCCGTCTCAATGCCGAAGTCTTTTGCGTGTTGTACTTTACTTAAAGTCAAAGCTCCCGCGATCAGAGTTTTCGTCGGAATGCAGCCGACGTTGAGGCAGGTGCCGCCCACATGTTCTTTTTCGATCAGAGCAACTTTCTTTCCGAGTTGAGAAGCCTTGATGGCTGCCACATATCCGCCGGGGCCTGCCCCGAGTACTACAATGTCAAATTTTTTTCTTTGCATAAGAACCTTTTTTCGTTTCCAACAGTATACGCAAATCTCCTTAAATGTTTCTATTGATTTTAGGGGGAAGCGGACCTTGTCCTAAAAGATTGCAATAAAATAAAAATAGGACAATATTGACAGCCTCCTGCAAATGGAACCTAATCTCAAAAGGAGGCTTTGGTTCGTCTCCGATGAGCTCCCAAGTTTAAATAGGCTAAGAGACCTCGAAGTATGTCTTACGGAGAGCCGAAAATTCGGGGGATGCTCCATATTGGCAATCCAAAGTCTTTCTCAGTTGGAAATGATTTACGGAAAGGATCTGACTAGAATTATCATAGGGAACTGCGCGACTAGGGTTGCTTTTTCGGAGCAGGATCCTGAAATTGCCACGCGTATTTCTAGGATTTTTGGAGAAAAAGAGGTTAAGGAGTTTCAGGAAGCTATTTCATACGGGGCCCACGAGATGCGCGACGGGGTTAATTTGTCAGCTCAAAGTAAAACCTCCCCTGTAGTTTCTCCGTCAAGTATACAGTCTTTAACTACCAATCAGGCTTATGTAAAGTTGCCCGGCAATCTCCCCATCACTAAGATAAAGCTGAAATATAAAAATTTAGATAAAATTTGCGAATTATTTTTAAAAAAGTAATCAATTAAATAGTTGACACGGTATTTAATGTTTTGATAATTATAAATTCAAGATATTAAATACTGGTTTTTTGCTTGAATATTTTAGGTTTTTTATATTTAGCTTTATCTATCATAGTTATAACACAGTGGGGATTTTTTGGTACTTATCTGGTAGTGAGGGATCCCGCTAAAAAACTATCTCAACAGTCGTGGTTCTGTAGGGTCAGTCCTCATGCATTTTTGACCCTCTCAGTCATCTCTATGGTATTAATTGCTATTCTTTCGGTTGTCAACCCCAACCTTCATTGGATAATGATCGCTTGTACTTTTGTTCTAATCGTTATCTCAGCGCTTTTGCTACAGAAAATGTACCAAAAAGAGCTTAAAAGACCAATAAACAAAAAAACAAAAAATTCTATTGTTAATTTATTTGTTCTAATATTTATTATTCTGTACGCATTAACATTCATCCAACTTTCGTTTACTAGTGATGGGGGATTATGAATAAACCTGAAAGATCAATTGTTTTACCAATTACCATAGGAAGTATGTTTGAATGGTTTGAATATTTCCTTTTCATATATTGGGCCCCTCTTATGGCCGAAAGTTTTTTCGATCTATCAATTCCTTTGGCAGAGTTAATATATGCAACTTTAATTTTAGGGACTGGGTTAATTGCACGGCCTATTGGAGGCATAATATTTGGGTATATTGGAGATAAATATGGGAGGAGGCGAGCGTTTTTACTTTCCATTCTATGTATTTCCCTGCCTAGCATAGCTATAGCATTTATGCCAACGTTCTCATCATGGGCATATACCTCATTAATTTACATGGGATTGGCTCGTTTCTTTCAAGGAATTCCAGCTGGAGGAGAGTTGCCAGGGGCTCTATGTTTTCTTGCAGAAGGGACAAACCCCTCAAGAAAACGATATTTGTGCAGCTACCTATTTGTAGGGCCTCAAATTGGGCAAATTTTAAGCATGTTATTATGTTTTTCATTGCAAATGTTTTTATCTCATGAGCAACTTATTAACTGGGGATGGCGGCTATCTTTTCTGATTAGTGGAATAATCGGAATAATAGGTTTTTTCGTAAGACTAAAGCTACATGAAAGTGAAGCTTTTAAGGCTTTAAAAATTAGGCATAAGATTGAGCCTAACCCGTTAAGAGAAAGCTTTAGAAATCATAAGAAAAATATGGTAATAGCTCTTTTTTGTTCACTTTTTGAAGTGTTCGGTTTTTTTATGCTTTATTTTTATTTATTTGAGCACTCAAAAACAATTCTTGGCATTAGCGACTCAAATAATCTGCTCGTATATGCAGTTTATCTAATTTTCCTTACAATCATAATGCCAATTGTTGGCAGTATTGATACTAAATACAGTAGTAGATCTTTATTAAGATTAAGTGCAATCACTGTTTCAGTTCTATGTGTGTTGTTTTATTTTTCAATGATAAATAATGCAGCTTTCTGGATGTTTTTACTGTTGAGTCTTGTTATTTTATTTATGTGCTTACAGTTTAGTTTGCTGCCGTCATTTATTGCTAATTTATTCCCCACAGCCGTCCGTTTTACATGCATTGGATTTAGCTTTAATATTACGGATGGGGTTATTGGGGGTAGCATCCCGTATATTGGAAATTGGGTGAGCCGAACTACGGGGAACCCAGAATGTTTCATTTTGTTGATCCCAATAACGGCTATAATTTTCCTCATCTGTTTAAAATTTATTAGAAAAACTCCAGAGATCTCTCAGTAATATTAGCACTCAGGACATTGAACAAAATGAATTTACATGATATGATTTCATTAACTATATTGGCATTATGATTAACCATTTCGATGAGGTATGACCTGCTCCCCATAAATAGGTCCACATGAAATTAGAGGTTTGTGATAAAACTTAAAATTAAAGGAGTCACAAATCATGAGGAAATCAAGGTTTACAGAAGAGCAGATCATTCAAGTTTTAA
>Ga0116227_10005042_pt1 | contig 28242 bp, 25 predicted proteins | sample S1TSphgellanicum_FD_89693 | JGI IMG/M metagenome (GOLD analysis project Ga0116227, IMG submission 89693) | Host-associated microbial communities from peat moss isolated from Minnesota, USA - S1T2_Fb - Sphagnum magellanicum MG | ecosystem: Host-associated > Plants > Peat moss > Unclassified...
GGTCCGCCCCCCAATTTTAAGGAATCCCCCCCCCCCAGGGGTTTAAGGAATGGGAAACGGGAAACCCCCCCCCCCCCCAACCCACCCCAGGTGAACATGGAAAGTTATCCGTCATGAACCTAGCCATGCTCAGAATAGATCATGAGACATACAAGGGGAGGGGTTCCTAAGTTTTCTCCTTTTGAGTGAGACATATATTAGACCTATAAGTAGCCATAAGATCTCTCCTCTTTGCAAGGATATATTTTCAGAGATACAAAGTGACCTTTAAATACACTAGGAATTTTTTTGCAATTCCCTGAAACATCTGTGTCAATTGGATGTTCCTTATAGTTCATTGTTTTGTTGGCCTTGCCTACTACCAAGGCAAGAAGGATATTGTGTTTAGATTCATTATAGAGTATAGTAGCTTAAGCGATATTGGCCCCTAGGTAATAATAATAATAATAATAATAATAAGGTCTATTTTCATACATATGACGATTTTTGAAAGATGATATTTTGGTTTGTGTTGAAACTTGAGATTAGTTGTAGAGTTATAATAACTTGGAGGATTTTGGTTTCTTTTAAAAGGTTTTTTTGAAGATTATAATTTTGCATGGGGAAATATTTGAGTTTCAATAATTCTTCTTTTGCCTTAAGATACTTTTTAATGTAAATGGCAAGGCCATAGTGTGACACACCCTTTGTTTCCACAAGGAGTAGATAGATTCCTTACGCTTTGGATTTTTGATTATACAAGCTTTAATTTTGTGTCCATTCAAAGACGAAAAGGGGGTTGTGTTCTTGTACATGGTGTCAAGCCCATGGCAACTCAATGTAAATGATCATTCCATGTGCGGAGAACAATATCCAATCCTTTCCGAAGGTTCAGCAAGTAAGCTACCAGGATCATCAAGTTTCACTTTTTATGATTCTATTTATCTTGAAACCCTGAATGTAAATATTCATATGGTTAAATGACCTTTGGGGGGGGGGCAGGGGGGGGAACAAATGGGTTGAATCCCTTGCACAAAGAAAAGGGGAACCACCATATGTTCATATTATCACTTTATTGTGTTGACATGAAAGTTCTCTAATTTTTTGGCTTGGTGGGTTCAGTTCAAAATTTGAAAAGGTTTTATAGTTTGATTTGGGACCCTTACTTTTAAAAATAAAGTCAGGAAAAAAAAACCGTATACTCCAACCTTTTTGCTCGTGTATCATGCCTTGTACAACATGTCTTGCTCTCTTCCTATCTCTTTATCTTTCTGTCTAGTGGGCATTATGGCATTTCAAACAAAGGTCTAGAAAGACCAAATACTTCCTAACCTCCAACAATCCTTTCATTTTATCTATTGGGTGCATTCAAAAATCAAACTTTAGCCTCCTTTAGGGACACTATTTTCAATTTTGAAGGTCTTCATTTTACATTTATTTTGAAAAATTGGTGAAAATTTTAAACTTGTAAGTGTTACATCTTATCCCTTATTAATGTGCCAAATGCACCTATTCAAAATTATCTATTTTTAATATTGATGAAAACTAACATGGGTTCTCTACTTTAGATGAATAATAAACTAGAGAATCTATTCATACACGTTAATCATCAAATGTTGGAAGATAGAGCCTGCATTTGTGAAGCCAAAAGGCACGGTCCACATTCCTTATTGCATCATGTAGGATGAATAGTATATGGACAAGAAACATTTTTTTCATTGTGTTGAAATTGTCCCATAATTAACCATTGTAGTTAGTTATGTACTAACCATCCACATGTATCTACCTATCTAATAGCAATGTATCTAGTGCCTTGCCTACTTACCTACATATGTCATAACCACTTATATTATACCTATGATACTTACCCAATTACATAGGTAGTTGCTTAGGTGATGTGAGGTGGAAGTAGGGGGGTTTTTGGGATAGGTTACTCATTTGTGGTTGATCCACAATTGAGCCATCATGTGTTACCTACGGATGCTGCAGTGGTGGGTGCTGGGTCACATAATCCAAAGGCATCATGACTCACTTAACATACTCAAAATCTTTGTCTTGATGGGTGTGAAAATGAATCCTCAAAAACCTTCCTCAAAATTACATGTCATTACTGGAACCTTTGGAAACTTATCTTATAATTGCTATCATGTAGAATACACATGAAATTGTCAACCTTCCAAAGGTTGATTTTGGTGTACAACTTGGCATGGCCCATTTGATAAATGAAACCTTGGAATCAAAAGTATAGTTTATTTATTGTTCATGGGGATCTAATTCAGCTCACAACCATCAACTTGCACTTGAACTAATCATTTCTTCCTGGGACAAATGGGTGCAAACATAGTAACAGGGGAGGTGAAAACAATACCATATGTTAGTTATAAACCTCAATTGAAATAAACACGATCACACCATCTAAACCAACAACTTTTTAATTTTACCTTGTAAAGATACATGAGAGGTCCTTGGTGAAGGGGTTACATGTTCATGTAGCATCATCAATATATGAAGTATTTCATTTAGCCAAGGGCATCAAGTCAAACCTTAAGCCCAATAAGGAGTTCACAAGCTGAGAATATTTGTCTTCATCATATTATTTGTGATTTGTTCACCCCAAGATCCGATTGCACACAATCACATAAAGGGAATAGAGTCTACACATAAAATCTCCATGGTCAACACAAAATCAATTCATAATTTAGAGATGCACAATTCGACAACAACAATTAAACATCAGTGAATAGGTGGTGGGAGATAATGAAGGTTATGTAAAATTGGGAGGGTGGGGGCGGGTGAACGCACAATGGTGCTTATGTACAACAACTTGAATGCCATATTCAGGGACAATTTTAGAAATATATTTTTTACAATTTTTGATGCACACAAGTAAACCTACATTACAAGCCCACAATTGATTTAGACAAAAGAAAAGATAATAAATTCCATGATCACATGATGTAACATAAACATTCAATGCATGTAAAGATCCATGCAGCAATTGCTATTTTGCCTAGGAAATGATTGTGATGTAAATTTGAACAAAGCAAGGTTATGAGAAGGGGAAGATATGATAAATGCATAGAGTCGAAAGATGAGTCCCTGAAAATGAAGTGAGAAGGCCAAGGGGTTTATGATGGAAAGGGGTGAATGACCTCCTTGGTGGTAAATAACATGAGAAGGTGATGCATGGGAGCTGATTGGATAATATAAAAGTCTTGGACCTTTGTGCCCCCCCCCCAAAGATCAAGATAGAAAAAAATGAATCCAAGGGCTACAATGAGGGTCACTTTGTCACAATACCTCAAGGTAGGGCGAGGGTGACCCACGCAATAGATGCTCGCCTCTAGTTGTGGGTGGGGGTCCCTTAAAAAAATTGATTGGATTGTAGACTTGAAGGTGATGTTGTGCATACAACTCCACAACATGATTTGAGCTTTGGGCAGTTGGCCCTATTTGGCAAGTAGCTGGATGCGCATCCAGCCATATGGCCATGGAGTCAAAATGGCCTATCAAAACCAAAAGTTTAGAGATGGGACAAAAACCAAAATTTCATGAAGTTGCAAATTTCCAAAAAAGCCAAATCAAAACAAGAAAAGCTAATTGTGTAATGTCTCTGGCCCATGCGAACACTCATGGCTTTTTGGCCTTGCCTACCAAGGCAAGGATATTGTGTTTAGATTCATTATAGAGTATAGTAGTTTAAGGGATTTTGGCCTCTAGGTCTATTTTTATATGAGGATTTTTGAAAGATGATATTTTTGGCTTGTGATGAAACTTGAAATTAGTTATAGAGTTATAATATCTTGAAGGATTTTGGTTGCTTTTAGAGGTTTTTTTTGAAGAATATATTTTTGCATAGCGAAATATTTGAGTTTCCATAATTCTTCTTTTGCCTTGTGATGAAACTTGAAATTAGTTATAGAGTTCTAATATCTTGAAGGGTTTTTGGTTGCTTTTAGAGGTTTATTTGAAGAATATATTTTTGCATGGCGAAATATTTGAGTTTCCATAATTCTTCTTTTGCCTTGAGATACTTTTTAATGTAAATGGCAAGGCCACAGTGTGACACACCCCTTGTTGATGCATGAGAAGACAACTTGATTTTTTGGCAACTGAACTGGCAGTTCCTTCCAAACCAGCCACAGAGTTCGAAAGGAAAATGTTTCTAAAAATTAGGTGGGACCAAATGAACTTTGCATTGTTCTGTAGTCTCTCTCTCACCCAGGGAAAGAGCCAACAAACAATAATTGGTTCATACTTCATACATTAACTTATACACTTAGCCTACTCCAAGCCCAAATAGTTTTATCTAAAAACAAAAACATCCAGGGAGGGTTTTAATGAAAAAATGACCATTTCACAAAATTTGGGTTCAGCTCGAATCAGGTGCTACGTGCATAAAGGAGATCCCAACCAGTGTTTTTTTCTTTAGGAATTTTTTATGTAGCCTAAGTGGCGATCCTTCATAGCAAAAATGGCCATCATCCTTAGGAACCGGATATGAAGTACAAATGTTTAAAATAAAGATTCTACGTTTATGGCTACATATAGGAAACCAAATATAGAAAACTGGTGTTTTTTTTCCCTTACTTTTTTGGCTATTGAAACCCTTTGAAATCACTTCATTTTCCAAATTGTAATTTCTCTTTTTGGCGAAATTGCGCCAGTACAAAAAGAGGGCTGATCCCACAACATGTAATGGGAACAGAGTTGTTTTTGTTTTCTTCTTTGTCAATTTTGTCAAGTAGGTGGACTGGTGCTCATCCACAAGAGGAATGAACCAAATTTGGCTAGAGGTTAGAAAATAAAGTAGATTTTTTCTAGAATCCTGCCTAGTTCGAGCGACCTATAGGAACTCATTGTCTAAATATGGCGACATGTGACTTCCCCCCCCCCCTCAAATATGGCGAATTTTTCATTAAAAAATATTAAAAATTTCCAAAAAAACGTTTTTACAATTCGCACTGGGTTTTTTTTTTGTTGTTGTAGCCACAGTTGAGAAAAATCGTCAAAAGAAAAACACTGAATGGGAATGGAATAGTATCACATAGCTGGAGCCGCCTTTTCTTTACTGGCTATATTATGTAACCAGAAAGCTATATTTAAAATTTTAAAAAGTGCTAAAATAAATTACTTTTTAGAGATTTTTAGTAGCCAGAATTGGAGAAAAATAGCCAGATTTCTATAGGTGATTCAAGTAAGTAGCCAAAACATATATAGACTCAGGATATATTTAAAAATACTTTCATATTTATCTTGTAACCAAATTTGGCTAAATCTTCCAGTGGACCATCGCCACACTTTGGAGACATCACAAAATTGACCCCAAAATTTTAAAAAATTAAAATTAAAAAATAAATATTTTTTAAAAATTAAAAAAAATTAATTAAAAAAAAACACTGAGCTGGAGGCAGGTCAGGTGACAGGCAAACGTCTGGCGCTTTCAGCAAACAGGGAGCTCTTTTGAGTGTGTCCTGGCAGCAACTATTTATTTATGGGGTAACATATAAGCGACAAGTTACAAGTAGCGACGGGTGGGAGCATTAACTCAAGTGGATCAGATTTTGGACACATGTACGATTTCCAATTGCCACTTTAATTATTGCAGTTGCACTAAAGATGGGAGGAGGCGACGCAAGTCCAGGGGTTGCGGGGTCGGGAGGGAAGGGAGGGAGGAACAAAGAAAGCGTCTGGACAGCAAAATCCGGGCCCCAGAAAACATTCCACGACGGAAGGGGAAGTCGGAGACGTTTGGGGCTCAAAAGTAATCATTTCCCGGGATTATTTATTATAGCCGACAGACCGCATTAGCGGCTCCGCCGGCAATTTTTCCGCTACGTGCCACGATTCTGCCCCAAGTTTTTTAATTTCTTTTTTTGGGTACCCCCCCTCCCACCGGCTTGTCTCGGATACGGTTTTTCCGCATCATGTCTACTCTGCCCGGGTTTTCGGAGACCTGCCCTAGCTCCCCCTCCCCCCCCTGCCACCCACCCACTTACACCTACCCACCACCCAAAAAACCAACCAACAAACAAACAAACGAACTCTGTTTTTTTTTTTTACAGCTTCGCTGGGTTCGGAACTTTCGTGGCTGTTACAATGAACTCCGCTCGGTGCTACTCGGTTCCCGCCAGTTGGACCCGACAGTGTACAGGGCTACGATGTGCAGTTAGTTGTACGAAAAACCTAGCCCTGCAAAAAGGGTACCTACTTATTATTAACCCCTCTAGTCAGATGATGATCGCCTAGGGTTTGCCAATTTTTTTTTTTAGCATTAACGTACAAGGTACGGTGGATTTATCAAGTATTTAAAACCATTATTAGTTGTGCATTAGTCACGTTATTACGTACTCTAGACCATTATTATAATCTAATGGACTAGTAACTTGGTTCGTGTGAATATGAGTCGTTAAACGGTAAATATTCTGAAAAAACAAATTCAAAATAAGGGGGCAAAAAACCACTCTCATCAAATAGTTTATTAGGCCAATAGTTAGTGTGTACCTACTATTTTTGGCCTTGCCTACCTAGGCAAGGATATTGTGTTTAGATTGATTATAGAGTACAGTAGCTTAAGGGATTTTGGCACCTAGGTAATAATAGGTCTATTTCTTATATGAGGATTTTTGAAAAATGCTATTTTGGCTTGTGTTGAAACTTGAGATTAGTTATAAAGTTATAATGTCTTGAAGGATTTTGGTTTCTTTTAGAGGATTTTTTTAAAGATTAATAAAATTTTTGAATGGCGAAATATTTGAGTTTCCATAATTCTTCTTTTGCCTGAAGATACTTTTTTATGTAAATGGCAAGGTCGCTGTGTGACACACCCCTTGTTTAATTAGTGTTGGTTTTTTGATGCTCATCAGGTATGTATGTGCCTGCCTGGCGATGAAGGCTGCTCTTGAAACTTGTACTTTTGAAACAACTGAGCTTTGGTGTTCACACATTTTTGAATAGGAGTGGAACACCCAATTAGCTAAAAACCTTGGAATTTCTTTTCGAGCGTATTATTTCTAGTGTGGGTTTTGACGCAGAATCAGGGCCCACTATGCCTTACATGTTACACCCTTGGGAGCACCGTAAGGTCCCTGGGATTTGGAATTAGATCCATGAGACTTGCCCTAAGGTCCAAATTCCAAGAAAAAAAATATTCCATGGCTTTCACACAGGGGAAGTCCTCATCTTTGTGGGACTTCCTGGAATTCGGCCCCACCTACTCAGGACCATCCCCCTAGTGGGTGACCTCATTCCCGGAAGTCCTACAGGATGAGGACTTTCACTATAGTTTTCCCCTGAATGAGATGTGTAGGGTAGATAAAGGGCCCTAGCAAGAGTGAAAATTGATGATGCCTCACGCGAGGGTCCTTTCTTTAAAAAGTCTTTTGAGATATTTGCCTTTGATGCTTTTAAAACTTGCAAGTTTGCAATGATGGTCCCAATGGCAATTGGGCTTGATAAGATTGAGAGTGAATGACTTGGGAATACAAGGGGAGGCATGGAAGGTAGGTTGTGTGGGTTTTGAGCATACTTTTTTGTGTTGGCTGATGAAAGTTCTGGTGTAAATTGAAGTTCTCAGTTCTCACACCAAATCCCACAAAAAGGTTAAAGTAGGATCTTGTGTGCAGAGTAATGACACTCTACACTGTTCTGGGAATAAGGGCCCCGCTTGAGATGGGAGATGAGTGTAGGCCCCCAACTCCCAGAACGGCCCTCTTTGAGGTACTTACCTGGCAAAAAGAAATGAGGAATTTTTCTTTTACGCCTGTGATTCATTTGAGTGCTACAGGATTATACTAGTATGTGGATTTTGCTGGTTTTTTTTCTTTCTTTGATCAGAGACAAGTAGGATGTATAGCATTGAGGCATTTGCTGCTGTTGCCTCCTACATTTATTTCTCATCTGTCCTCTAATCTCTCAGATTTGTGTGATCTTACGTGAGGACTTGGTTGATTCCGTATCTAACCAAATTTTGCTCATGCCCATATTTGCTATATAGTATTCATATATTTTATTCATAACATTTAAATGTAATACATGTTTTGATGTTTATTGGGAAGATAACTTTATCATGGAAAGACGAAATTGAGTAGGATAGGAGAGGAGGAACCTTATGTGTGAGACTCCTCATTTTCAGGAACCTTGCATGTAAGGTGCATCCTCGTTTGTTTGAGGCAGAAATTTTTATTGACGATAACACGCTCTTCAATTTCAGTAGAAACCTTCTGCCAGTTCTTTACATATTGGAATGAGTGACCAATTGGTCTTGCAACTATGTACTGGGCCTATGCCTGATAATCGGCACTTCTTTGCTGAATATTTATTTAATTAGAAAATGAGGTTTCATAGTTTCAAATTGAAAATTTTCAACAATTGAACAATAAGTATGCAAAGTACACCGTGTATTCTGTAGTTGTAATAGTGACCCAATAATTGGGTCAATAAACAGATTTTCAACAATTTTGAAATATATATAAATATTGTGTAGCTACAGCAATCATATGCAACAACACACTATATGAAGAGGTTATGGCTGAAGGAAAAGGGATTCAATGAACTGCAAGCTTCAACTAACATCAAAGGGCATTTTTCTCCATGGATGCACAAAACCATATTGGAAACAGACAAGTAACATGATCAGGATGAAAAATGGTGACAGACAAACAGATGCTAAAACAACTTCCTATATTGCATGATATCTTTTTAATACCAAACATTTGAGCTTCATAATTCGTAAGTAAGTCTAAGATGTCTTTGAGGAGATCAATCTATGGACTCACTTCCACTTTATCTGGTTTGCAATTTTGCAGAGATCCTTGTTTGGATGTTATTTTAAATCCATGTCTTTCATAAAGGAACATTCACGAGTTTTGTTTTGCTTCAGGAACTTGGTGTTCATCTTTTCAGCAATTGCAACAAATGCTCCACAATCTTTTTTGTTGCAAGTGTGACTATGGGCCCCCCCAGATTCTTCATTATGGGTATGTTCTCAACAAGGACTCTTGGATTGTCCAGAAAAAGTTATAATTGTGTGTTATGTTATACATGCCTGCATCCGACGATATGAAATTTTGTGATAAGAAAGGGAGCAGTTTTTTGGACAGTGATAATCAAGTGTATAATTTTCCATTCGTGAAAGTAGTACTACAAAACCTGCTGGTGCCAAAATGATCAATCTTTGGACAGTTCTTACATCTCACTAAAGCAGCTGAAATGAAGGAATCCCTCATGCCAGCTCTGCTTTAAGATTATGGGTGTCTTATAACTTATAACCCCATGCAGCATAATGAAATACTCACCTTGTACCTTAAATTACAATAAAAACTCCTGACCTAAAATGATAGTTGGCCATAAGGAGATGAGGACTCAGATATGAAAGGCCTGCATCCAAAAAATGAAGGCTAACCACAACTAGGCACATGTAGTCCTTGACCTGAAGTTCTGATGACCCAAACTGATGTTTGGCAACAAAGGGATTATGCATCATAATAGGCAAGGTACACGCAGAAAACAAAGACAAATGACACATGTGTTCCTTTGACCTGTAGTGGTTGGAATCTCTTTGCAATTCGCTTCACTCCAGGTGGAGGTAAATTTGTACTCCAAATGACAAAAGAGAAAGACCATTCAATTAGAAACAAGAGGGAAACTTAAGAATGTGTACTATATAATCCTAGTATTAAACTTAAACGTTTTGAGGCCTGCAATTCGGGGTTCAAATCTTGTTTCTGGCAGTAAAGGGGTTAAGTGCACCAAATCAAAAGAACTGTGGTGGTGATGACAGACAGAGAACTGGCCCACTTCTCACAAAGCAAAAGATAAAGGTTCCAATCAGCTAGGACATGCCTTAGAGCTGTCCTCTTATCTCTTGCTTTCCCATCAGCCAAAAGTCTGCCCTTTATTGTATTTTAAAAAGGGATTCTGAAAGAGCAAAATAAAAGTCAGCCCTTCACCTTTTGAGTGAGGCAAAATCAATGACCCTACAAGATTTTTGGCAGACCAGTTAGAAAATATTCTGAACCAAGGCTGATCAGTTACATAGCTTTGTACTGTAAGAGGATTTGCATTGAATTGTAGGAATTAGCTAAATGTTGTCCAAGACTTCAACAGCTTTGCCATGCTTCATCAAAACCCCACAGCCTCCACCCAAAACTCAAATTTGTCCTGATTTCTTGACCAAGGTCAGTGAACATTTTGTTTCTCATTACCCTTCAATGCATTGATGCAGTACATTGCTATATCTTACCTGATTTCACATTGGAAACTCCCTGTTACAAACAGAGGTTAGGACCACTATTGACATTGCTTTGTTATCAATCGCTCTGGCATCACTAAACACAAATGCACGCAATATGAGGGGGCATAATTCTGTAGAATTCACAGAATCTGCTAAGGGGCTCCAATAGAGTTAGAACACCGATTTCTTCAAATGTTGGAACTAAATCAATTGCCAACATCATCATCCTCAGCTTTCACTCCCAATCCCTGATCCCCTCAAGCAATCTTTCAAACTAGTCCTTCACAAAAGCTGAATTCTGCTCATTAGATTCTACACACCATTTTGATAAAATTAAAATTTACCACAATTTAGACAACAATTCCTGAGGAATTCCACCATGCAAAAACAGTTCCATGCCATACAGTAGAATCTTCACAAAAGACAAGAACATTGTGTGCCATAGCAAAACTGTAAGCTGCAAATCTCAAACAAAACCTTCCTTTTTGGACCTTCAAACAGTTCAATGTCAAATTGTTCAGCAACTTCACTCAATAATTATTAGGTAATACATGCAATTCTTGAGCTTTGCAGCAAAGCCCTGAGGCATGTGAATGTACTCATTTTGTGACACCCTCAAGTGTCTACCCAGATCTTTGGATGTGCAAAAATATCCACTATGCTGTTTCTTAGAACTGGCTGTGGTTGCTTGATGAATACATCATGTTCTGCATCATGAAACAATATATCCAAAGGCTGCAATAAATTTCCATTTGAAAGCTTCAAACCTGCTGCTGCTGTAGCTGTTAATCTCATCTGAAGTTTGGGAAGCCAGGAAGCTCATGTTGCAGGGACCAGCACTGACATTCTCTCCATTTCTTCCCATATTCCAACTGTTTTGTGAGGCCACCCTTTGGCTTTGAATGCCCACAACCACAGTAGAATCCTTTGAGACTCGTTCAGAGAAATTCATGCTCCCAAATGAACACCAGGAAGTACAGCAATATGGAGACTTGCTAGTGACCCACTACTTCCAGTGGAATCAAGAAAAGGGTGGTGTGCAGTTAGGTCTGTAATTAGAGGACTGCTGAGGGGCAGTCTACCAGCCATGTGACTAGACATTACAATAGAACTGGTTGGAATCACAGGTGCCAGCTACCTCATGCAGCAAGGTGCCAAGAATTGGGGGAAGACAATGAAGATGATAGAATTTCAAGTGGGACTCTTAAAACCTGTTCCAAAGCCAATGGATGGGAAATTCAGAAGGATGCACACCATATTTAGTTGACCCTACCGCAACCAAGACTGTACAACTGATCAGCATTGTCATTAAGAATACAACTATTCAGCGGCAGCACATGACAGCCATATACTTGCAACTTTCAGGCAATCTTAAAATGAATAGGAATGCATCAACCTATAGAGCAACTTCTCTTCAACCAGCCTTAGTTCTTTCACCTCTTAGTCAAACTTGACACAATTCTCAAAACAGACATTAGGTCAAGCCACAGTCTGTATCAAAAACTACAAATGGCTCAGCATCTGGACTGATACAATGAAGCCCTTGCAAACTATCAATTGACACTTGATATGCTTAGAGACCAGCCAAAAAATGGGTTGGTGGGAGGCAACATACTCAATGTTTGCAGTGAATTTTCCTGTTGAGAAATATGAGGAAACACACTTTCTGCCCTGCAGCTAGGCTGCAGACAGCTAAGTATATGAGAGGATCAACCATAACAATTCAATATGTGATGACAGCCTGAAATCTGAGTACCTGCATCTGGTTATAAACAAAGCAAGTTGTGTCTCCCAACATAAGTACCTCAATGTTGTTATGGCCATTGCTAGAGATAGGCACTTACACCAGCATGCAGCATGTCACAGAAATGAGGATCTATAGAGTATGAATACAACAGAAGAAGAGTACAAGAACTCTTTATGCACAAAACAAAGACCCCAACAACCATAAAAGGGAGTACATCTGAGTGCCAGTTGAACGTCCAAACAACATATATTTGACATCTGCTGTAACATAATTGTTGCCACGTGCATTTGATTGTGGCATGATGATGGATGCAAGCATAGTTTGCCCACCAGGATTTCCCTGCAACACCAATTGGATCTTGTGTTCCTAGGTCACTTTCTGGTCATTGCTAATCAGCTACATTGAAAAGAAGCAATATCACTTCTACTGAATCAAGCCCATGGTATGGGGGGTTGAGACCTGATGAAATTTTGTTGCCACTTCCAAACAGCAACCACTCCAACTGCACATCAACTCTCCTAAAAACTGTGCTTCATTCGCCCCTAGGGCATAAATGCTCACACATTGGAGAACTTCCCAATACCAAAATTGCAAAGATGTGGATGCCAAAAAACAAAACAGAAGACCCCAACGCCATGAACCAGGACTTGGATCTACTATTAACAGACGAGAGTACTTAAAAGAAAAAATTAAAATGGGAGTGACGCAAATGAAAAAGGAGCACCTGGTTGACGGAATTGAGAAAGAGAAGGCTGAGCTTGAACGCCATGGTTAGGTCCTCCTCCCCCTTCGCTTCTTCCTTTGCAGTTCCAAACCCTGTGGCACCACTCTACTCCAGATGCAAAGCCTAATAATTCTTGCCTTCGTATAAATCGCAGTACACCGAAGAACCGAATAAGATTCCTCCATGTATTCGCATCATTTCCTCTCCTTCCATGATATTTTAGATCTTCTTTCCAACGAACAGCAAGGGAAGCATTTCGGAGCGATTGATCCTCTGCCAGCCCAAGACGAAGCTCTGATGGCACATTTTCTGGAGATTTTCCGTCCGCTTCCAAGAAGACCTTGCTCGCCTGCAACGATATTATGCCTGCCATTGCTCCAGCAGCAGCAGCATCACAAAAAGTAAAGCGAAGAGTAAGGAAGAATAATCAAACAACCTGTTGGCCCGAATCTTGCTCAGCCTCAGGTTCTGTTTTCGCAGGAACGAATGGCTTGTAAGGCTGGAAATATGCGGAAACAGAAGAATCCTCATCCTGGAACGCCAACACGAGAACATGCGCCCTCGCTAGAAACCCTCGAAGTTTCCGGGTTGTCGGGGGTTGGTTCACCGACCTTGACAAGCAAGGTGCTGTTTGCTAGGTTTTACCGATTGCAATTCGACTCGAACCGATAGGTATGGTTGTGGTACTCAACGCAGAGGGTTTAGAGGAAGAGTCGGAAGGCAGCAGCAGCGAAGGGATTCACTGGCGTTGTTGCAAAGAGAATTGATCGCTCAGATTGTTGTTGTCTCATCAGTTGCGACAAAGGTGACGGGATGCAGGAGCACTGCAAAGGTGACGGGCGGCGCTAAGAAGAAGAAGAACATGTCAGTGAGCGTGCGTTGCCCTAACTCCATTCATTTCCTTTTCGTTTGGTAAAACATCGTCTCTCGTATTTCGCTTCTTGTTTCATTTTTTGCCCTATGAGACCTCAGCAAATTAAGTTTCTGGAAGTATGGGAGATGACTCAACATGGTTCAAGAGCAGAGTTGAGGAAGATACTCCAGGGGATAGTGATGTTCTTCTGGAGGTTGGCGGTCGTGTAGAGAGAGAGAGAGATAGAGTGGCAAGATACCATAGATTGATAATGGAATGTGTTCCAGAGAGACAAAAGAGACAAGAAACAAACAGAGAGCAAGATGTCGTACGACGATGTGGAGATTGAAGATATGGAATGGAACGAGGAGATGCAAGCTTTCACGTACCCGTGTCCTTGCGGCGACCTCTTCCAGATTACCAAGGTAAAGGCCTTCTCCCCACCTCCTCTTGTTCGTGAATTGTCAACACGAGATCAGAGCATCAACCATGTGTTGACTATTACCACACGCTTTGCTTTGTTTTTCTTCAAAGAGCCACTGTGGAATTGAAATCCCTGTAGTCAAGGTTTAGGGTTTAGGGTTTAAACCTAAAACCCATGGCAGAGTTTTTTGTGTTCGAGTTTCGTGATTGTCTTCTGCAGGAGGATCTAAAGATGGGAGAGGAGATTGCACGCTGCCCAAGCTGTTCTCTGTACATCACAGTTATCTACAACCTGGTAATCAAGAGCAGACCCTAATTGAAATCTTCATAGCACTAAACCCTAAATCCTAAACTCATGGACTGATAGCTAGAGAGTACTGTGATAATTTTTTTTTCTGTTCAGACCTATTTTTGCAATTGGGGGGTGGCTTGGTGTTGGGGGTTTTTCTGAAGCTTGTAAAGTGATATTTTCTCTTATTGCAGGAGGACTTTCAAGGACGTCCTCCCCCTCCTCCCCAGAAGAAGACAGGACCACCAAAAGGCACAACCACTTTGATTACAGTGGCATAAGTGCCAAAAAGATTTGTCACCCTTGGTGGAACATTAAATACACCTTTGAGAAAGTGGGGTTGGACCTGAAAAAAATGAGAAACAAGTTTTCTTCTCAGTATCCTTTTGAATGGATGAGTGTGTGTACATTGATGTGTGCTCTTGGCTATGAAACTCAAGACTTGGCACAGTGAATTCCTTCTCCCCACTAGTCTTTTGCAGGTTTCTCGGTTACTAATAATGATCATGATTCTGCATAAGGGGATTTTTTTCTGCCTGTGCATGGTTTAACTCTTGAAATATACAGGAAGATAACAGCTGAGAGAACAATGTAAATGGCATCCTGTCTGGTGGTTCACCCTGGTCATATTGGAGAAATTTCAGACTCTTGGTATTAGAAGCTCTGCTGAACAAGATCTGCTCTAGAGCACAATGAAAGAAACATCCAATCCATTAGTTTTCCTCCTTTTTCTGATCACAGTGTTCCTACCAAGGGCAAAGGTGTGCAACTAACTACGGTTGTTACTGCAGTTTGCCACATTTGAAACTAGGATTCCTTGTGCATTTGTAGTAATGGAACATTCTTCTTGTTCTCATGATTGTGTTGAAGGCTAGCATGTCAAGTGCAAATGACATTCAGTGAGTAACCATTAGCAGATAGTCTTGACTATTCCTGAATAGAATATTTCAATATCCTTAAAGCTACTTGGTAGCACACATAGTCTTCATTTCCCATGCCATGACCTTGCCAACTATTATCATCTAGTAAACCTTAAACACTAATGTATAATGTGCTTAAGCTACATACTAAGTACTTTATTGGCCAAAACATGTGCGGACACATTCAAACTAAACATTGCAACTATTACTCAACATTGAACTACTAATTGAAAATTGACAATTGCAGAGGGCAAAGCCTGCTTGAATTGCATAGCTTATTTTCTTGCAAAAATGACCAAGAAAAGTAATATAAGAACATAGTAGTTCAGCCATTGTGCTAGTTTTGGCTATAATGTAAGGCTACAAGTGTTTCATGTATGGTGGGAAAAAATATATATTATTTCTCTTTTCTTACCCCCTCCCCTTTCAGAATTGTCATAGAAAAGCACACAATTAAATTGTAAGAGTGCACAAGAAAACTATAGCTTTGCAATGGAATTTTCAATTTTATGTATTCAACATAACTTACGTATTCGTGTATGAAGCAATGTAGAAGAAATAATTTCAATTTGTTTGATAGTTAATATATTTCCATCAACCAACTAGTGGGAGCGAGAAGTGTGGGATATGTTTGGTGTTTATTTTTCCAACCATTATGATTTACGTCGTATATTAACAAATTACGATTTTGAAGGTCATCATTACAAAAAGACTTTCCTTTAAATGGATATGTGGAAGTATGTTATGATGATTCAGAAAAATGTGTGGTTTCTGAACCTATAGAGATGATTCAATAATTTTGCTATTTTGATTTTGCTAGTCCTTGGGAATAAATGTCGCATAATGACAAATCAAATAAAAAGTAAGCAAAAATTGCTTTAAGCAATTTTGAAAATATGCAATTTCGTAGTATAGTAATTACATGCTTAATTCAGTTTTACGGCATGCCAAATAATTTTCTTTGCTTGTTCAAACCAAATTCAGTCTTTTCAAGCCGAAATAGCAAGAATGTTGACCTTTCATGAAGACGTTATGCTCAAATGATGGGAGTGAGAATAAAACTTTTGCTACTTTATTGGCTTGATGAAGAGGGAAAAAATAAACAAAATGTGCCAATCCCCCCAAATATTTTGGGAACGCCTTAAAAAATTATTTATTTTTCATATCTTTTCTTCCCTTTTTGCTTTATTGGTTGTAAAAACTTGGTCAAATCCCTTCCCCCCACCATGTCCCAATTTATCATCTTCAATGATAAATTAGGCACAATTTGAAGGTTCATATTGTGGAATTATTTAATTTATTGGTAGAAGGTTTAATTATTTTATAAACAAATTGACTAAAAATAAATTAGTTGGAGTAGAAATATTTACATTATCAAAACAAAAAAAAACAATTACTACATTAGATTGCAAGTAAATGAGATTAGTCGAATGGTTTTAGTTGGAGATGAATTGCACATGTTTATGGATTAAATAAAATTCAAGCTGGGAAAATGGTTGAATTTGCTAGCAATGTGAAAGGATTGGCTTTAAATTTTAAAAATAAGAATGTAACAATTGTTATATTTGGTAGTGATATCACCATCAAAAAAGGAAATATTGTCAAACACATTGAATCTATTATGGATGGTCATGTAGGAAAAGCCTTGTTGGGTTGTGTGGTTGATGGATTAAGAGTACCTATTGATGGAAAAGGTGTTTTAAGCGTTGCATAACGAAGACATGTAGAAGTTAAAGCCCCTAAGATTATTACACATAAAGTTGTGCATGAACCCATGCAAACATGATTGAAAACAATAAATAGTTTGGTTCCTATAGGTCGTGGTTAATGAAAACTTATAATAAAAGACAAACAAATTAGAAAGATTGCTAAAGCTATTCATACCATATTAAACCAAAAGCAAATCAACGCATAGGGCACTTCAAATAGTGAAAAATTGTATTGTGTGTATGTAGTAATTAGAAGAAACGTTCAACTGTGGCACAATTGATTAAAATTCTTTCAGAAGTGGGTGCTTTAGAATATCATATTATTATAATAGCCATTGCTTCATATCCAACTTGACGCACTCCCAACCTTCTCAAGAGACTCAAATGTGAGTCTAAGATGAAAACATCGGAAGAATAAAAAGTTGAAGCACGCTCTTTGGCTCATAGCACTTCGGGGTAGAGGGGCGTGTTGAAGCTTTGGGATGGGACTAGGAAGATTGACAAGCACTTCAATCACTCACACGGACCTGCACAAAACCAAACAACAAATTAGTTAGTGCATAGTTGGAGCAATTCTGGTGCTAGAACAAACCATGGTCAAACTCGAACTCACAAGATTCACCACGGTCCGGATTTGGGGGAAACCACCACCTTCCCCCTTATAATATACTTCGTGCCTTTCCATGAGGCCCACATCCAAATGACATTTTGTCCCAGGACGCCCAAGTGGGAGTCCCAAAATTCCCAAAGTTGAGATTCTTGCAATTTTGGGGGCCCATAACTTTGTCTGTAGACCTCCAATTGAGATGAAGTCTAAAGCAAAGTTGTAGCCCTCGTCGAGAGCTTTTTAACAATATGTTGCATGCCACTTGCATGCAAGGAAATCGGGGTGATTCCCGACTTTTAGTGGTCAGGAGTCAAATTGCCAATTTGACTCTCGGCCCTTCTTTTAGCCATAACTTGTGTTTTAGGTGTCCAAATGGGATGCGAGCCCATTTTAGACATCTACATTCCAAGGGATTTAAAATGGTATAAGGAACGTTTCAATCCAATGAGTTTTGACCCTTGCAATCGCCCTCTAAAAATTTGAGAATCCATTGGGATTCTAATTCCCAAAATGGGAGTTCACTTGGAAGTGTGAAGGTTCATTCCCTCACACTCTTTTGCATTCTCGGGAACATGAAATGTGACTCCTAGGCTTAGTCTTGGCCTACACCTTTGCAAACCCTTGCCTTGGTTGTGAACCCAAGGTTAGGGTTGTGACATTACTCCTTTATAATTCTTGGCACCATATTCAGGTTGTGTTATGGGAGAATATTTTCAAGATAATGGAATGCACGCATTAATCATTCATGATGACCTAAGTAAACAATTAGTGGCATATCGTCAAATGTCACTATTGTTACGTTGACCACCTGGTCGTGAGGCATTCCCAAGAGATGTGTTCTATTTACGTTTTTGATTATTAGAAAAAATTGTTAAAATGTCAAACTAGATTAATGCAGGTTGCTTGATTGCATTACCTATAATTGAAACACAAGCTAGAGACATGTCTGCTTATATTCCTATTAATGTTATTTCCATTACAAATGGACAAATCTTTTTGGAAACAAAACTTTTTTATCTTGGAATTTGACTTGCTATTAACATAGGATTATCTATAAGTCGTGTGAGTGGGATGAGATTTACATGGGATTGCTAAAGTTGTAAAGCTTTGCATAGGATCCTTCATTGTGTAATCTGCTTTATCCAATTAAAATTGAGTTGAAAGTAGGTGAGTAAAAAACTAACTATCAGAAGTTTAAGAGAACAAACCTTAATGATGGTCACCCCATTCTTAGAAGGAAGACACTTAGGATTACACTTGCGTGAATTTGGGATATGTGCCGTCTACATCATGAATACTTCTACTCTACCAGAAGGAAAAGGGGAACCTTGCATCGAAAAAAACATAAACTCCTCGATAATGAATAGGTCAACCAAGGCCCTACAAATCGTTAAATACCTAGAGGGAACTTTCAATGGAAATCGCAGCCTATCTATGGGGAAAGGTTGCAATTTATATGATCTTAGTAGAACCATCACAAGAACTTACGAAGGAAACTTCAATGGTTTGGCAATGGATAGAATTGAAAATCGAAAAAGTATTGCTTCTCCTGTCCAAATTAAGACTGCGGCCAATTGGATTCGAAAACTGAAACCTAATGCCAATAGAAAATCTCAAAAGATCACCAACATAATAGTTGACCCAAATGCACTCATAACACTGTACAAACATATCAAATCCAAACTTAGAAACATGACCCCAAGAGGAGATGATGAACAAAAGACCTTTTGGGGGGGAGGGGAAGGAAAACCTTTTTTTTGGGGCATCAACTGAAGATGGTTTCAGCACACTGCAAAACGACTACGCACAAGAAAATATCCATTCAAACCCGCAAGACAAATCAACATCCCAAAACTTACATCCCAGTCTTAACTATTCCTGAATTGTAGAATATTGCAAAATGGTAGAGGTGGCTGTTGTAACAAAGGTCACAAGAACCTGAAAGTTATCAGGGCACATGAGATTAACCTTGTACACTACTCCATGAAGTCTTACAGAGTTCACACATCTCCTTGTGGCTGTAAAGACAAACTGGAAATGTATTTTGCTACTGAGGATCTGCAAGCTGATGTAACAGGTTCTTAATTTTGTGATGGGGATGATGATGATTACAGAACTTTCTTTTACAACTTTATCGACAGAGTCACCTTTCACCTTCAGACCTTCTTCCCTACTGTTGAACCTTAAGAATGGTCAGAAGTTTCTAACCTCAGAAGTGTTTGCACTCCTGCCTGCACTATCAACTTGTCAAATGACACAAACACACTCTGCAAATTAGGTACTTCATGAGCCTTTATCAATGTGGACTTTGTGGTTCACTGCTGTGCAAGAAATCATATTTTTATGATGCAGTTTCTTCATTAGTTTAAGCATAGTCTGTGCTTGGCTTTTCTTCCTCTTTTGGGTTGCAGGAGGAGCTAAGCTTTTGTGGATATTGGTGTTAGTCAATGCCTGGACAGAACAAGAATTTTATAAAAAAGGAAGCAAGAGAGAAGAAAGCTGCAATGTCTGCTGGAGATGATGAGGAAAATGTATGTTTAAATGTCAGATCTAGTTGCTTTTGTGTGTTCTCTCCTATGCAAGAATGAACCCTTTGTCAAACAGGAAGGTCTTGATGACTGTTTCTGGTCTTGCATTGTTGCTCTCTTATTTGCTGTGATTCTGCAACTGGCTCTTATTTGCTGTGAATTGTGCAAAGAATTGTAGCTATTGGAATGGTCACAAGGAAACTTCGAGGAGCATGGCATACTCATAGTTTTACCAAGAAAACAGACTAACATTGTCATATAGACATCCCTCTTGAGAATACACATCCAGTTGTTTGCATAGATGAGATCATGTCTTTGGCACTACTCTGCACAATTCTTGTGGTTGGCCTTGCTAATGTATGCTATACACTCTTGTCTTGTTAGATCCAGATTCACTGCAACTTGCTGATCCATTGTCCAATAACTATGTTGCCTCTGCAATTAAGAAACTCGATGAAAGTCCAGTAAGCTTGCTAGAGTCATGTGCACAGGACAGCTTCATTATCTTGCTTGGAATTATGATGTCTTTGTTTACTGCTGTACGGAAAATAATATGGATCTTCAATGAATCAGAAGTGCAGGTTCTTTTCACAAAGACCTCAAGTATCCATTGCCATAGCTGAAAGTGATGTTGAGTTCTTCCACCTGTGCAATTGGAAGAGAAGGCGGTGGCAAGCAAGGCGATGACTCATGCTTGCCTGGATAAGAAGACATAGCCTCCTCATTCTCCTCTAGCTTGACAATTCTTTTATATTTTCTTCACTAGGTCCAAACTCAGCCAGATTCTAGATCCAGATGGATTTTGATGAGGCTAAGTCAATGTCCACTCTTAAGGCCAGGTTGATCCCAGTCAGATCTAGGACAATGGATTTTGAAAGTCAGGTCAATCATAGGTGCATTTGGACCCATTCCAACCACATTCACATCTTTCATGCAATATCCGTAGCCCTTCCTGCATATGGAGTTTGATCTTTTTTTCACTGGTATATTCAGGAGGTGCTCATCAAGTGAAGATCGCCATAAAATATACTGGCATTGAGCATCCTCTATGATGACAAAGGAACAAATGACTGCAGCTACATTTTACTGGGATTGAGCATCCTCTATGATGACACAGGAACAAATGACTGCAGCTACATTTTACTGGGATTGAGCATCCTCTGTGATGACACAGGAACAAATGACTGCAGCTACATTTTACTGGCATTGAGCATCCTCTATGATGACAAAGGAACAAATTACTGCAGCTATAGAAGGGATGACAAGAAGAGCTACAATGAACAGCTCTTGCCAGAAACCTTCAGGAACAAATCAAGCTACTCCAATTCCCCAGTCACTGCAAAAAGCTTGGAAGCTAGAGTATGAGTCTCTCCTCCTGCACATGAGCACTCTGCAATGTCCTGAAACCAACAATCCCAATAACACGGCAGCTCTTCTCTGGATTCACAGGCCTCCCAATTAGGTATCCCAATTCAGATTTCTGAGCTGTGTCTCTCTCCCCCAAGAACTGCAACTTTTTTTCAAAATAAGATCCTAAAGAAAACCTAGCTACTGGGACAATGTCGTGGATTGGGGGGGGTACAACAGTATAATATGACCAACAGTACAACAGTCTGAACTGAGGAATAGGCCAGATCCAAGTTCTGAAATGTCAATTCCTCCAAGTTGATGATGTTGAACAAAAATCCTTTCCAAAAAAGTTTATGGAATGACAACATGCTGATGAAGTTGACATACTAGTTTCGCAATCTGCAAATGACACCAGAGCTCCCTCTTGTTGTTGTTGTTCTTCAGTTGAATTGAATTGTATTGTATGTAATGTGCCATCTTCCTTCTGCCTGAAGCAGTAAAAGATTGAAAGAATTTTCTGAATCTAAGAAACAATTGAGAAGGGAATAAAAACCCTATTATTTTTTTTAAAAAACCAGAAATGAAATAACTCTAGATCCCAAAACCAGTTGAGAAGGAAATAAAAACCCTAAAAAAAGGAAAAAAACTAGAAATGAAATAATTCTTAGATCTGAGAGTTGGGGTTTGATTGATCTGCTTTGCTTTGTATCAGAGAAGATATGGCAGCACTACGAAAGCACCAATCCCAGTACATACCAGTAGCAGGGAAAGGAAGTAGAAAAACAACTCCCATCTCACAGAAAGAGGAGATTCAGTTTCCATACTGTAGATCAAGAGACTGGCAGCCCATAACAGAATGAGAAGAATGAAAGAGTAAGGCCTATGAGAATGCATGAACTCCAAATAAGGAATGCCCACAAAGCTCAGAGTGTAGAGCACATAGCCTGAGATCAGAATGGTGAGCACCAGCCCCACAATGAACATCATAAAGTAAATCATCACAGTCCAAATCCTGTGCATCAGTGGTTGCTCTAAGATTGAACTGTGCATCTCCTTCAACTTCAACTTCACATCCTCCCATGTTGTTGATGAAGATGACGATGATGTCCACATTGTTTTGGCCAAGCTCCCCGAGTTTGTATATTAGTTCTCCAAAATGTTTGCCAAAGCTTGAGAAGAAGAAATCCACCCACCAACCATCCGCTTCCTCAGCACTGGCACCTCCCCCTTCTCTTAGAAGAACAAATCCACCCACCAACCATCCGCTTCTTCAGCACTGGCACCTCCTCCTTCTCTTCTTTCTCACCTACAAATCTGAGATATGGGAAACTCCACACTTCAACAAGAACCACGACAACAACAACAATGATCAAAACTGGCACTTTTTATTCCTTCTTTCAAAGTCACTCCTTTTTGGGCAAACGGATGGACGGGTCACTTGGCAAGGAATCTTGGGCCTGGGTTGGGTGGGTTGGAGGGAAGGAAGAAGAAGAAAAAGAAACAAATGATGGGATGAGGGGAGAGGAATGGTGACTGTTCCAAAATCTCTTGAATGGGTGTGATGGATGCAAGCAAGATTGAGTGAGAGAGAACGAGACAAAGAGAGGGAGAGAGCAATCATAGTGCACTTGTTATCATTGGGGGCCCACAGCTCTCTATCATGGTGCAGCAGCTCCATTGTTGTTGCTCTTTGTTGTTTCATGTTCACACTCATGCTTCTTTGTTTGTTTGTACCCTGATGTGCATTGTATTGGATTGTAGTTTTGTTTGCAATAGAGTGGTGGGGTCCAGTGTTTTTTTTTCCTTCATTTTTTTATATACAAATTTTGGCGAAATTTAACTCCAAAAAATTGCAAAATTAATTAAATTTACACTAGAAAAACAAAACATTCCCCAAAAAGTGCAGAATTAATCAAGTCTACACTAGAAAGACAATAAATTCCAAAACTTTCCCAATTTTTTTGGTAAAAAATAATGAAATTTTGCTAGGACAAAAAAAACACTAGTGAGGTTTCTTACTACTTTTCCTTCCCATCTCTTCACTGATTTCTAAAACCCTAAAGCCGATGTTTTAATTCTCTTGCACCAAAACTTAGAAGATGTTAAATGCCCTTTAATGGCAAGCAATAAATAGTAGCAACGAGTTAAATGTGGCATTGGGTTTGATGTATTTGTAATAAAATGTTTAACATGAAAAAAAATCGATTTTTTGTTTAATTGTACTTGCACAATGATTAACATTGTAAATATCTTTCTTCCATAATAGTTTCAAAGAAAAAACATGTGATGTAAATAGAATTCTCTTTTCAACCCAAAGGTCCAAGGTTTAATCCTTTTTTCAATTATTTTTTCAAACAAACAAAATGGATGAAAAAATTCATAAAACATTTAAATATTTTTAAAAAGTTAGTTGCCTTTAGGAAGTAACTTCCCTAGGGAAAAGAAGACAAAATGCTAGTCCCAAACAAGTTCTCATGGAGTGAAAATAATTCCCCGATGAAAAAAACAATTTCTTTTAGGAGTAATGAATTTTCCTTGGGGAAGGGCCCAAATTCCCTTGGGAGAAGGCCACCTTCCCAAATTAAGCATATATGTTTTCCACGGAAAGGCCCAAGTTTATCGAGAAAACATATGTTCCAAATCTTTTTGCAATTACAAATATTTCATGTCTATTTTTATATAGTTTTGCAATCTACCATTGGAAAGGTTTTGAGGAGAGCTACAATTTTGTAGTTGCAAACATTTCAATCATAATTCATATGCAAAAGTTATGATCAAACAAAATTTTGAACACATTTATTCTCCAAGGAACATGGCTATTCCCTTAAGGCAACTTAAGCCCATGCTCCCCTAAAGCAAATGGTTGCTTCCCTAGGAAACTTAAGTTCATTCTCCTTGGGGACATGGTTGTTCCTTAAGGAAAAAAAAAAAAAAAGTTCTTCCTTAAGGCAATTTAAACCCCTGCTCCTTGGGGACATGATTGTTCCTTAAGGAAAAAAAGAAAAAAAAAGTTCTTCCTTAAGGCAATTTAAACCCCTTCTCCTTGGGGACATGATTTTTCCCCAGGGAAAACAAGATTTAAGTTGTTCCCCAAGGCAACTTAAATTCCTTCTTCCCAAGGACATGATTGTTCCTCGGGGTGAAAAGGCAATTTCCCCAAGGAACAATGAACTTTCCCCAAGGAAAGGCCCAAGTTCCTTGGGGAAACATATGAAACATAAGTTTGATTTTTTTTGCAATCATAGTCATCTCATGTTCATTCTTGTATAGGCTTGTCACCGATCATTGGAAAGATTTTGAGGAAAGTTATAACTTTATAGTTGGAAACACTTCAATCAAAATTCATATGCAAAGTTATGATTACACAAAATTTCAAACACATTTGCTCCCCGAGAAAACATGGTTATTCCCTAGGGCAACTTAGGACCCTTTCTCCCTAACAAACATGGTTGTTCAATGGGGTAATTTAGGCTCGTTTCTCCTTAGGGGACAACCATCATTAGGAGAAAAAAACCATTTTCTAACCAACTAGTTTTCAAGTACATGTTGGGTCCAACTTGCCTTCAACTACATAATTATATTTATTTCAACAAATTCCACATGGCCTGCTTCACACCTCAATTTAATCGATTTTTTGACTAAGTTGGTAAATGTATGATGTTGACCATTGTTGTTAATTGACCATTGATTTTTATTTTTAATTAATAAATTCACAGTTGAATTATAGTGGAAAGATCCACTTTCAAATTCTGTCAGGTTCTATCATGTCGACCGCTTCATTGTCTTGGTTAGCCTTGTTTCTGGATGGATGAATGTTGGAAAATTTGAGGGATGAAACAATGTCTCTATTTTCCACTATAATTCAACTTGGTTGTGATTAGTTTTCAACTTTAATAATTTTAGAACCCTTTATTCTTGAAGTCAATAACTTTCATTGCATTGCACCTTGCCACTAGAAACCCTAAGTTTGTTGGAAATTTTTTTGTTTCATGGTGTCTAGATGTGATAAAACATCAAAAGTGGGAGAACACAAACATTTTCGTTTAAAATCATTGGGCATGGTATTGGAGTGATTTAAAAATGTGGAACATGAAGTTGACATGTCCTTGCTTATTGAAACAAATGTCTACGTCTTAGAATTTCTTCCTTGAGATTGTCTTTCAAGGTTAAGTTGCTTTGATTCATTAAGTAATAGTGGAGAGGAGTATTGCACCAACATTACTTGGAATGGTTGGTGCATTTGACATTGCCCCTCGTGCATCCAACACACTTCCATATTGTTTTGTGCTAATGTATTCCCCATAGGTGTTTAGGAACATGCGTTTGCTCCATGAGTCCTTATGCAATATAACTTTCCACCATGGGTTGGAAAAATCATCAGAATAAAAAACTTGTTGGACTTATGATGGGAAAACAAATGGTTCATTGTCATTCACCAACACATGTCGAAAGTTGGCATTTAAAAATATGGCTTCATCTCATTTATAAGTAGGATTACCCCAACTATATAATTATGGTTAATAACTAATAAATATTAATTATTCATGAGTTAAATTATTTAGTTAATATTAATGAATAAATTATATTAATTTAGTATTTAAAAATTAATTAATTTTTTATAATTTTAATAATTTATAGTTAATATTCAAGAACTATCAACTAGTTAATAATTTACTTTTGTTAGAGAGTCAATTTAAAACCTAATTATTTTTATTTAATTTTTTGATCACTAGAATTTAAAAGGTTTATTTTTAAAAATAAAAATAGTAAATTTATTTCAATTTTTTAATAAATAGATAATTATATTATTTATAAGTAATTGCCAAATAATTAAATACTTAAAACTTTGTTGATTAGTTTTTTAATTTATTTATTTATTATTATTATTATTTCTTGAAATTCTAAATACTTACACACATGGCATGCACTAAAGGTTTAGGCATGTGGTGTAACTAGGTCTAACCTAGGTGCCTCATGGCTTAACATCAAGTGTACCTTATGTGTCACATTAGATATCTAATTAACCTTGATGGTTAGTTCTAATTTAGCCAAGCTTAGGCACCATGTATGTTAAATTAATTAATAAGAAATAACTACTAATTATTCACCTAGATTAAGATCATTATAATATGATTAGTTATAAAAATTATAAAAATATAACTAACATGCTTATAACTAATTACAATTTAACATTTGAAAATAATAATGTTATTAAATTAATGTATGCATTTGTCCCAATCTTTATGGTCAATGCAATTTTTGAATGGTTAATATTATTAAAACTTTATTAATTTTATTAATTTCATTACAATAAATTAAAATTTTTTATGAAGATTATTCCTTATTAATTAATATTATCTGTAATAATTAGTGGGCAGACCAAAATTAATTTATAGGTAGTTGTTGTTTTAATTTACTTAATAATTAGATATTAAGTACTTGGAACCACCCAACATTGAACACAAACTTAAGAACTATTGCAAATTTTAATATTTTTTTCATTTTTCAACCAAATCAATAATGATATTCATGTCATTAGAAGTGCAAATTGAAGGACTACAAAGTTTTTTTAAACACCAAAAACAAAGGAACAAGGAACAAAACATGGAAAGGAGGAAGAGGACATTTGTTATATTTTGTTTCAATTTTTCTGAAGAAAAAACTTTAACCTTTTTTATTTCAAACCCCATTTTTTTTCATTTTTAGTCAATTTTAAGTGATCTAAAAATATATGACTAGGGATATGTAAGACCTTTTTGTGCTCCAAATGCAACAAAACATCAACAACAAAATTATCTCAACATTCAAAATTGTGATATTTTGTTTCAATGTTTTGAAAAACATTTGTAGGTAGACCTATGGTGCATTATAGTTGCATTAATTGATATTAGACATTTAATTAACCTCAGATGGTTAGCCCTAGTTTAGTAGAGCCTAAGTACCATGTGATAAAAATTATAGTTGCAATTTAATTGATATTTTGTCTCAAATGTTTTGAAGAAAAAACATAAGACCTTATCTAGTTTCAAACCCCATATCTTTTTCATTTTTAATCTCTTTAATTGATTTAAAAATCTATGGGTGTATCAATTATATATTTACAAGACCTTTTTCAAGTCCAAATACAACAAAACAATGACAAAAGAACTTAATTTCAAAAACCAAAATTACAACTTAATTTCAACAAGGGAAGTAGGCTTACCACCCTAGGAAATCAACTTCTTACACATTACTCCTTTTTTTGTTGTTAAAATAAATTTTGTAACCTTCCATTTAACACTTCCAATGCTATAAAAAAAATTCAATTTGGTCAAAAAATGAGGAAAATATGGGTTGTTTTATGTAAGGGGGTTCATGTTTGGTGATACATTTGTTATAATAGATTTGAATTTTGAGATTAAATTATTTTTTTATTGTTTAGTTGCATTTGGATTTCAAAGAAGTCTTGTAAATTTCTAATTTGCACACCCATAACTTTTAAATCACTCAAAACAAACTTAAAATGAAAAAGATATAGGGTTTCAAATTCGAGAGGTTTAAAGTTTGTTTTTCAAAACATTTCAAACAAAATATGACAATTTTGGAATTTGAAAAAAAAAAAATTTCTCATTGCTTTGTTGCATTTGAAGTTCAAAGAAGGATTATAGATCATTAGTTGGTGCACCCATAACTTTTTAAGTGATTCAAAATGAACTTACAATGAAAAAAATATGGGGTTTCAAACTAGAGAGGTTTTTTTTTTTTTTTTTTCAAAAACTTTTGAAAAAAAATTCAAAATTTTTGGATTTTGAAATTAAATTTTTTTTTTATTTTTTTTTTGATTTTGAAAAAAAAAAAAAAATTTTAAATAACAATTTTTTTAATAAATAATTTTTTAAA
>Ga0116227_10005043_pt1 | contig 28241 bp, 29 predicted proteins | sample S1TSphgellanicum_FD_89693 | JGI IMG/M metagenome (GOLD analysis project Ga0116227, IMG submission 89693) | Host-associated microbial communities from peat moss isolated from Minnesota, USA - S1T2_Fb - Sphagnum magellanicum MG | ecosystem: Host-associated > Plants > Peat moss > Unclassified...
TTTCGGTTTTTGTTCGATTTTTTGTTGTTTTTTTTTTGATCACTAATTATTTTTTTTTTTTTTTTTTTTTCATCAATTTTTTTTTTTTTTTTCTTTCTTTTTTGTTTTTTTTTTTTTTTTTCAAAACTCTTGTCAAGGTTTTTGTTTTTCAACAAGCTTTTGAATTTCTCTTCTTTTTCTTCAAAGCTCTCATCATCATTTCTCCTCTTTAGAAAGCTCTCAAGACTTTCTTCAATTTCTTCAAAGCTCTCATTAGTGTTTATGTTCTTCAACGTTTCTACTCTTCAACAAGCTCTTAGGTTTTTCTTCTCTTTCTTCAAAGCTCTCATCAATGTTTTTTCTGTTTCAAAAAGCTTTCAAGTCTTTTTTCTTTTTTTTCAAAGCTCTCATCAATGTTTCTACTCTTTGACAGCTTTCAAGTTTATATTTTTGTTTTCAAAATTATCATCAATATTTATATTCTTCAGCATTTTTTCTTTTTAACAAGCTCTTAAGTTTTTTTTTTCCCTTCAAAGTTCTCATCAGTGTTCTATTTTTCAAAATGCTTTCAAGTCGTTGTTTTATTTTTTCAAAGCTCTCATCAACTTTTCTTCAAAGCCCTCCCATTGCTTCTATTTTTCAAAAAGCTCTGAAATTGCACATTTTTCTCACAATGTGTCGATAGTCATTCTTTGCAACTTCATTTGTGTGTTTTTGTTTTTCTTCAACGTTTCACCGTGACAACTTTAAAATTCTTTCTTTTTTTTCAGCTTGTGCAAGTTGTTCTATGAATTCAAAAAGGCTTTCAATTATTTTGTGAGATTGACAATGAATTAATGAAAGATTTGATATTAGATTGTTGGAAGGATGATTGCAAGTTTTTGTTTGAAATCGTGAAAAATAACATCATTCTACATCAACATTGAGTCAATTGTAATTTCAACTTGATGATGAGCACAAATATGGGCAATCAGGTCAAAACACGAAATACAACATAGTATTTGCACTTTTTCATGATTCAATACAACAATCAAAGGTGGGTTAACATTTCAAAGTGACTAGAAAAGTTATTGTGCAAATTACTAAAAAACTCAAAATTTTAATTTAAAGAAAAAATACAAAGTATAGGTCTACCATTCTTGTTGGCATTAAGGTCATGTGTTCTTTTTATAAATTTTCGCATGGAACTAATTACCTATAATATAATGAAATGTTTGCCATTGGAAAGTCTTTGGTGAACATGGTACTCCATGATTTTATTTTTGCTATTAATGAGGTCTTTAGAAATTAGGTCCAATGGCCACAAGGTGAAGATTCATTTCAGGTTATTATAGGGTTCAAGGATTTGTGTGGATTGTTTTCGATCCATGGTGCAATTAATTGCACACATATACATATTCAGAAACCAACATGTGCACTTGTTGTTTATTTTTACTCCTACAAATTAAAAGCACACAACCTCCAATTTCAAGTTGTTGTTGACCATGACAAACACTTTTGTGATGTATTTGTGGGCTTACCAAATTCCATGAATGACTCCAAGATACTGTGGCTATCTAATTTCTACCAAGAAACAACTTATAATGGCTTGTTCAACCTTGAACTTAGATACCAAGATGGAATATGTCCTTACATTTTAAGGGATAAAGGTTATTTTTCTATTGCCATGCCTGATGATCCCCCATAAACAAAGTTCCAACATTTGACACATGGTTTTGGAAACTATCTACAATGGGCAACTTTCAAAGGTAAGAAATGTTGTCAAAAATGCATTTGAGATTCTTTAAAAAACTTTTAGAGAATTGTTAGTGAAAAATATTGTTTTAGTTCTTTCCATACTTGATGTAATTGCATGTTGTTGTATGTTTTACAATTTGTTCTTAGATGGCAAGGATGTCGAAATCAATGCATTGATGTTTTAATTGAAACAAGAAATTCAACATGATCTTAATTTTGTAGCAAGGAAACACCAAAACAATATGGAAAATTCAAAAAAAATGGAACAAGAATCTCCTCTTGAAGGTAATGAGATTTTGGGATCGAACCAAAGACTTTTACTTGAAGCATCACATTGTTTTCTCTTCAGTTCATGTGTCTTCGTTATTCACCACTAGTTGTTCATCGTCATTATATTCGAATAAGTGTATGGAGGTGGGATAAGATTCCAATCCTCAATGAAAGCATGGCATGTTGTCATGTTGAGGTTGGATAGGACATTGACCATGCTTTTATGCATTTTGTGAACTTTCTTATCTCTTTCCTTCAAATATTGCAAATTTTGCTTGAAAGTATTTTTTAAAAATTTTGTTCTATTTTTGTCAATGTCCAATTGCACAAAACTGATATAATCCATGGCTTTCATAATTACTTTGCTGTTTTGACCATGGCCTTAATGACGAGTGTAAAGATTGATGATTTTTCCCCCTTAACTCATGTGTTCTCAAGAGTTCTCAAGAGTTGTTCCAACAACATTTGTTGGTGGTTTATTTCGTCTTATTGGTGTTCTGTGAGTTGGAAAATTAGAAAGGTTGATCACCACAGGACATTGAGGCCAAGTTGGTCCAACCGACTATGAATATTTTTCTGCATTGATCACAATGCATATATTGAATCTTGTATTAGGACCTTGATTGAATTCCTAAGCATATTGGTCCTCCTCTAGAAAGAAGTCATTTCCACAAAATTCTTCCATGCATGAGCAAGTTGCTGGAGTTGATGGACCTACATGTAAATTCTCTTCCAATTATTCTCTTGTTGGTTGGCCATGAAACATTTCATCTCTTTGTTGCCAAGCTTCATGAGGGAGCATATACTTTATTATGTGTACATTTTTGTCGAAAAGTTGGGAAGTCGATGCAAGTTAATATTCTGGGGAACAAGAAACTCCCATTGCTCATTAAGAACATCGTGTCAAATTTTACAAAGGATTTTTTTCAAAGGTTGAAGGATTAGGGTTATGGGGGATTCAAAATGTCCAATTTAGTATGTTTTTCCCTTGGCCCCTCCACCTCCCTTCTTGAATTTCTTGCATTAGATTTTGTGGTTTTACTCAAGGTTGTGGGCTAGGTGATGTGGATGGCAAGGATTGTCAAAGTGGCAAAGGTGTATCTTGAGATCTGAAAATCATTAGAAGATACAAGTGCAGGTAAGTGTTTACTCTCTTTTAATGTTAATCTACATAATCATATGCTTACCATTTCCAAAACCATTGAAAAGGTCTAATGTTGAGATTAATGTTTGTTACATCACGTTTTGTACCTTATGTTTGAACAATCAACAAAATGTACAAGTATTGCATGTACATTTCGGATAATATGGTGCCTTATCTTGTTGTTTGATCACATTTGTTATCAATCAGCCTATATCAATGAATGATCTAGATCCAATCATAAGGAATAAAAATATAGGTGTCCTTTCAAAGGTGTACACTTGTTAACCCAATTCATTTTCACAAATCAAACTTCTTATGGAGGATTTCGATTTTCTACACCTTTGCTAGGAGAAGAAATTTGGAATTTCTTAGGGATCATGCCTAATGTGTGGCATGGGGCTTTGGAGTAGGGTTTTGCAACTCCATCATCACATAAGTTGTTGGCAAATTTGTGGCCCCTTGATGTAAGAATTTTCACACTTGTCTTGGACTTGAATGAAACATTAATGCACTTAGATTATAAGGTGAATATTCTCACCATGTTTTAGATGTTGTTGGATGGGTATTTCTTATTTTCCAAAACAAAATTCTTGTTTATAGTAATGATCTTTGCATATCAACTTGGATAAAGAATTTGACTATGGTTATAATTAACATATTTGGTAATGTTTTCATCTCAGTTGCATGTTTTTAAACATCATTTTTTTTCATTTTACAACTTTTCCTATCATGTATGAAACTAAAACATTTGATAATATTTTATATATGTGGGCACATGTGTAGGATTTGACAAAGTTGAATCGAAATTTATCACATGTCATCTACCTGAGTGGGCATGTACTGAAATCATGCTTGTAGCTTGTGAATCCATTACTTGCGAAAACGTGGAAGCTTGAAAACAATGATACATCTCTTTTGGACCTACTACCCTTTCTTAAATGTATAAGTACCTTCGCCCCCTTCCAGATCCTATACTGGTTTCATTTGTTGAAAATGAACATGAGATCTTGCATGTACATTCCAAATTCAAGAACAAAAGGTTAGTCTTTTTAATTTCTTTTAGTTGGTTCTATTGCACATGTCAAAATGAACAATAGACATTAACCTCATGGCTTGCAACTTAAAAGGTAACACATGCAGCAAAAGTAGCACAAGCATGCAAGACAACTTGCAAGTCGATTAAACCACAAGTAAAACTAGTTAATACACAAGAAGTAAACATTGAAGTTGGAGATTTAAAAGGGGAGGGTGCAAATGATGATATTAAAACTCTTGCAAAAACTAAAGGAATTACTATAGACTCGGTTGTAAAAAGTGCCTTCACATTTTCCACCTAGATGCCTACTATCCCTAGTGTTGTAACTAGTGCATGCATGAAGTCAAGCAAGGCATACCTCTCAACAGTTTCATGGTTGGACTGCTCCACCCAATTTTCTTCTCATAAGTCATAATCCAACCACTGTTTCCTAATTTTGTAAATGCAAGTGATGGTGGAATGAAAAATTGATTGTCACAATGTGTTACCACTATAATAGGCAATATTTTAGTGCATCATATTAGGTTTTAATGATGACCAATGATGGTAAGAAATATTGTTACAATTCAAGGTCATAAGCTAAAATTCTATACACAAATATGGGATATGGCAGATGTTAATGACATGCTACTTGCAATGGAGTTTATTTAGTGCATTACTTGACAATGAATATCATATGCATGAGTAATTTGTATTAGCTTGTTGTGAATGGTAAGTGGAAAGCATTGCATATGCTTAGAGAATGTTTAAAGGTTTACCCTAAACCCCTTCCACATGTAATGTAAATGTATGTAAATGCCATTGTTGTTTAAGTGTGTTCAATTGTAAGTTTCATGGGTTTCAAATTGTAAAACAATGAAATGTTAGATAATTTAATAGGGCCAAAGAATTTAAGAATTTTGATTGTTTATAAGAACTTGAGTGAATAAGGATTCTTAAACATCCTTCAATTCTGACAAACTATTTGGAACATGATTATAAAATTGTGAAACAAGGCAATGTTATTGTCATAATTCATTATGCTCAAAAAATTTAAGGTTTTGATCAAACAATAATTTGTTTGATTCAAGATTCTAATACATCTTTTGAAGGCATTATAATGAGACATCATAAACTTATTCGAATGTTGGTACTCCACATGAATCCTTATAACAAATATTAATATTGACAATTTTGTTATAATTGCAAAATGAGGTATCAATCTTGTTCATTATAACAAACCCAAAATATGAAAACAAAATTCTTATATTCATATGGATTAATAAAATAACAAAACCCAAATTATTCATTCTGAAAAACATTTGATTTGATATTATATAAGTTTTTAAATTCAACTTTTTTTTCATTTTATTACATCAATATAAGGTTGTAAATCAATTCCTTTATATCTTAATACATAAAGAATTGGTGAATTTCTTTACTTCAAGGTCTTTGTTGATTAAGTTCATATCTCAACTACCATAGCATCTAACTTGGACGTTAAGCATTAATTAATTATCTTTTAAAATTGTCAAAAATTTGGAAAAAAATGCTTACCATGCCAAAAAACTAAATAAAGTTCATGTTGCATACTTATATTTTTATTTATTTTCCCAATAATAAAATTCATTGTATGGAGTCACATTAGTTTACTGCCAGGGTAGTATGAGCTATTGGAAAATTATAGTTTCATGTATGGGTTGTTGGAAAACAATAGTTTATTATACTTTTAATAGATTTTTTTGTAAAAGTACATAAACCTATGTCAATAAATGAGAACTGGTTTTTTATGCATGTTTAGTTGGAACTGAAACAATTAATGTTCATTGGAAAAATTTCAATTCACTTCTTGTTGAACCCTACAACATGGGGTGTTAATCCTAAATCTAAACGCCTAAAACCTAACCTTAAAACCTTAGGGTTTCAACCTATTTCATAATTACAAGTATATTGCATAGAGTTCAATTTTTTTTTGAAGGTTTAATAATTCAAAAACTATTTTTTGCTTCTAGTTTTTAAAATAATTTATAAATTATTATAAATAATGTGCAGATTTTCTTTTTAAAGTTGAAAAATCACGTAAATGTTTTTTTGTTTATAGTTTTTTAAAAGAATCTAGGTATCGTAAAGTATTTAGGGTTCAACTTTGAATTTGTTTACAATTTACAAATCTTGGGAATGTAATGTATTGTCACCAATTTCTAGTTTTTGCCTTATAAAATTCTCAAAGAAATTTGAAGTATTTTTTCTGAAGTGGAAATCTAGTAAAATTAGTTCCGAACGCAAGTAGGAAAAGAGGTGCATCTCTCAATGTTATTCAAATCACCAACATTCAACAAAGAATGTTAGGTGGTTATTTGAGGGTTTTATTATGAATATATACAAATCTTTTAATGTCTTTGAGAATGTTTTCAAATATATACATTGTGATTTTAGACATGCATTTGGTTTCAAAATAATAATTTTGACAATTGGTTGAATTTTATCACTACCTTTTCTCCAAGATTGAATGTTGGGTCAATTATCTTCATTCAAAATTTTGGAATCATTTTCAAATACACATTTGAACCTAGGGACTCAAGTTTGTCTTGAAGGTCAAGTCAAGCACCACAATAGACCAAATCAATCCATTTCTTATCACATTATAGTTTGTTTCGACACATTCCATATAAGAATTTATGCAAAGATTAGACTTGGAAAAATTGGCCATTTTAAATGTTGTGGTCATTGGTACTTACAGAAGGTCTTTAGAGTCTTTCATTTTAATGGTCATTAATGGTTTGGGTCTTAAGGATATGCATGTCCTTTCCTTCTTTCATGAGTTTTACACATAATACAACCATGAGGTGTGTAACATTAATAGACCTGCAATAACCCTCATCAAGAATGTTGTAATTGTCGTCTATAATGAACAACAATTAGTGAGATTTTTTAAACGATATTTCTAATTCTAACACTCGAAGTTGCTGTTGTACAAAAGTTGACCAAAGTGCATAGCAAGAGGACTAAATGACAATATTTCCCCATCAAATTTGAGGCATATTGGATTTTTCAACTTTCTTTCTATGATCTTATTAAATTTTTTAGCTTTCATACCATAGAGTTGTTGAAATTTCAAATTGTGAGTGTTGGATTCGACATTGAAAAACTAGAATTTTGATTTGTTCAAACATACAACTAATGATAATAATCCAAAATCCAATTAAAAAACCCAAACATGTTTTTTTCACTTTCAATTATTAGATCTTTCAAACCAAATAGTTAGACTCCATCATAAACTATTTAAAAAAAGACACATGTTAATGGAACTATGTATTAAAAACTATTGCACATTAGATAGTCTTGTTAATGATGTTGATGAAATGTTTAAAGAATATACAAAAAATGTTTGAAAACTTTTGTTATGGATTAATTTTCATAATCTTTGCATTGGATTCAATGCTAAGTTAGAAAATTCACACATATACAAATAATTCCTACTTTTAATAAGAACTGGACACTAATTGAACAAAAGGTCATTGAAATACAAATAGGTAGTGCAACCCATCTCATATTATTACAAGAATGTAATTTTTTGTCCAATTAATTACAAAACGCACCATACACTATGCACAAGGTTTGACCTTTGAACATTTAGCATTCAACCTTGCTAGTGTAACAAAACATGGTTTAACATATACAACATTATTTAGAATTTGTTTCAAAAAAAAATAAAATTTATTGTTTCCATTGTCAACTAATTTTTTTCAAGTAAATCCTCTTATTGAACAAAAAATGTATTGTTTCCAAACTATTACAGGATATGAATTAACATTTCCATCTCCTAAATCTTATCATGAAGAATTCATAATCATACAATCCTTGAAAACCCAGTCCTTTAAATTACACTTTTGCAATGTCTTTGCAGATCCATATATATATTAGCATCACACATTCTTTGCTTGAATGAAACAATAGTAAAAAGATTCAAACAAATAATAAATTGTACCTTGCAATATCGAAAAAGTTAAACATCATTTCATCTTATGACGAACATGGAATTATGGTACTATATGACGAAATGGTAACTTTGACACAAACAAATTTGTTGACAAATGATGGTGTTGAATTTATTATTGCACATTTCAACGAAAATACATGAAAAGCACTATATTTAATTGTAGCATACAAGTCACATAAAATGCAAGTAAATAATTATTTTTGTTGCATATTAGAAACCATCATTAAACAAATGCCTTCAAATGTTCCAATGATCATCATAAGAGATTTCAATGTTGATATCTTAACAGAAACATGTCAATCCACAACATTATATAACTTCATGAATACACAAAAAAATCAACACTCTGTTTATTGAATACACAACCATTAATAAAACACAAATAAACCACATACAGATAAATGCATCAACACAACAATGACATTCTATATCAAATCAAATTTATTGGTCAGATCATTAACCTATTTACATCACATTTAAATTATCAAACTATGTGCCTTGTTTCATTACACCAACAAATTAAACACATATTCATATACATTGAAACAAAAATTTCAATTTTTTAAAGTTTCCAATTCAAATTGGAGGTGGCCCCTTCAAAACCAAGGCAAAGCAACAAACCTCCCCCAAGGTTGGACACTTACAGCTTTCAGTGCTCTGGAGCAGCCCTGGAACAGTCTAATAAACACAATCAAACTTTACAAAGTGTAAATACCCTCCTTGATATCCTGCACTAAACATACCCTCCTCCCTATTGGGAAGAGAAAATTACATCACACACACATGCCTCTGTTTTACACTAAATATTTAGTCAGAGTGCTTGAAGTTTACTTTAACAATTTCAATGGGTTATTGCAGTGTCTTTTGTAGTGCCACTAGGAAGGCAAAACAGGTAAATCCATGTTTCCCTGACTTTAACATTTTTTTTATATCAACAATTTAATACCACAAACTTTACTTTCATATATTAAACTTTTGTATTATGACCAAATTAGAAATGTAGGCTTCATACTTTTCAAAGAAATTTTGTTTTGATGGCATTGAGCCCAAACATTACATCCAATTTTAGTAATACAGGTTTTATACTCTGGCAAATCTTTTTTCTTTTTTCTTTTTTAACCACCTAGAAATAGAGGAGGGTTGATCATCAAGTCACCATAGTGAACTATAACATTTTATTGGGCATATGAATAATATACATTGGTAGAAGAGGTACAACATGATTATGCAAATATTATTTTGGGTATTGGTATAACGTGTATATTTAACCTCTTGAAAAATATGTACTCATTGAAAGTAACATAAATTTCATAATTGAAAAGAGTTAATATGAATAAATTTGAAGACTCCCATCTCAACTACTAGCTGAATCAAATTGAATTTTCTTGTTATGTTTATGTTTGGCAAGAACATCTTGCATCCAAAGAAGACACTTGACTTGAGATCTCATGTATCTATAATTGAAAATTACAAGTGATTGAGAAAGAAATACAATAGTGCTTAAATATAAATTAGTTATTAGTAAGCTTTAGAACACTAGTGCTCCTCTGATTCCACATTAAAAAAAAACACCAAACTGATAAAAATACAATGGTAAAAGAGTCCATTGATTTTATTGAAAACTACATCATATGATTGAAAAGGGATTTGATGTTTCATGTATATAATATTGATTGAAACACCAATGTGAAAGCTTTCACCAATTTCACATTTCTCTTCATCATTTTGGTTCATTTGGACATACACAACCTTACAAATTGTTGAAGAAGCTCATATCAATGTTTGCTTTCACTAGTGTTTTATTATGTACGAGCAAATGCCATGACCGTATTCGAAAGGCATAAATAGTACTCATGGTGCATGGAACCTATCAATAATTGTTGTGGTTTTGACTAATACAACCAAATATATTTATACCATGTGATCTGTGAATCATTTAGGAATGATCAATAGTTAATCAAAACAACCTTACACCAATGGAAAAAAACCTCTTGAATTTTCATTTGTGAATTCCTTATTGAAAATGATCCTGTACTCCAATAATAAGCATAAGGACCCCCAACTTTGGGAAATTTTGTATGACTTGGTAATGAACCATATATGACCATTTTCTTGGGTTAGATATGTAGTGTTTGAGCTAGCCACAACCACTTGCAAGCTGGCCATGAGCTTTAGATTTTGGGCTAGCTTGGTCAACAAAGCTTTAAAATTTCGGCCCCCCAAGTAGTCTCTGACCTGGTAGTCTTTGCCACCTAAAGGCCAATAATTGAAAGTATAGTGAATTGTGATGGGAAGAGGTAACCTAAAACAGGGGTCAACACTCAACATGGTGTCTAGTTCTTGGTTAGGGCCAGATTGTAAATTTAACAAAAAACCTCTTAGAGCATCTTCGCCGGTGCTGAGTATGTCTCTCTGGATAATAAAATTAAATGTCTAAGTTTAGCTGTTTTTTTTGGCAGCCCCACCAATAAAACTGTAACTGGATATAGGTGGGGAATACTAACAGCAAACCACCTGGACCAATCATTATGATTGACCAATCAGAAATACTGAGCTGCAATTAGGTCCAATTTATTACACTCTTTTTTGGAGGTGCACAACTGTGTTGCGCCTTTTACCAGCCACGGCAAGCTACACAAATTTCGTGCAGAAAAACCAATTTCCTGAGCTAAACCGGCACATTTTGACTTTTCGCAATAAGTTTTTCTGTCTGGAGTCACATACAGAGCACTGTTGGAGATGCTCTTAGTATTTGTTTCAGGGAATTTATATAGTTTCATGCAACTTGGGGTTAGGGTTAGGTGTAGTTTTACAAAACCCTAAACCTGTGGTTAAGGTGTCTGTCAAATTTTTTAAAAATGAGTCTGATTTGGTAATCAATTCCAGTTCAATTTACAATACACACAACCCCAACTTCCATCACCAAGAACTGCAATATTGCAGAGTCCAACTTTCATGTATTAATTGCATGCCTAGAGAATTGAACCATTTTAGAGAATGACTACAGCAGCAGAATTCCAATCCAGTTTCCAATTCCAACAGGCGCAGGAGGCTGATTGCTGGGCCAAGTTTCAGGTCCAATGCCTGCAGAAAGGTTGTACTCAGCCCCCCGCTCTTTTTTTTTTGGGCTGGCTATATATATAGCCAAAAATCTATATTAAAAATTAAGAGTACTAAAAGCAGGTTCTTTTTTGAGATATTCATTCGCAAAATTTTCCCCCGAAATAAAAAGAAAGTTCTCCAGATTTTTATACATGGTTCAATTATGTAGCCAAAATTATAGAAGGATGTTTTTAAAACTTTACTCTCATACATATCTTAAAGCCAAATTTGGCTGAATCATCATATGGATGAGCACCATTTTGGCTGCATCATAAAATTGACCCCAAAAAAATGCACTGGTTTACTGTAGCATTGCTTGCTGAGTTGTGGTTCCCATTCCGGCAGAGACAAAACCTCTGATTGAGAAATAAATGTATTATGGAATGGTCAAGCCCTTACCCATTATGTTAAGTAAGGTGCTGGGCAAGCTTGTTAAGGCTAGCTAGGCCGGCCAGTTAGCCAACTCACCCAGCACAATAGGCAACAGTAAGACCATAAAAGGTCTAGTAGGGTCACATATGCAACAAGTCTCTTAAAGAATGCATGTTAACAGAGACTTTGGTGACCACGAGCATATGATCATCACCAGAAGATTATGTTGTATAATGTGACAAAAAAGGACATAATCCACCACCCACCCCAACCATAATGGTCAATATAATATTAGGTCTCACCATTATTAAAAATATGGCCAAATTAATTATAGAATTTACACAAGTAACATGGCTCAATAACTATCAACAACTATCTAGCCATGATCTCCAAAAGGTTATTCAGAATTACCACTGTAGATTTTCTTTAGCTGTTATCATGCAAATAGTAAAACTCGAAAAATGTTAAATTAACCAAGGGTCTTCTTAGGCCCACGTTAGGTTAAGAGTCAGGGCTCAAGGGTAAATTTTGAGCATTTTTGGCTTGTTGTTTGGCCCCAAGTTACAAATAAATGCTAGAACATTGAGGTCAGGATATTAATAAATGCTGGAACATTGGTGCCCAGGAGCTTTTTATTATTGACGAAATATCGCCAAAAAGTGATATACAAAAACCGCTTACGAAATTCATTAAAGGATTTTTTAAAAATAAAAATAAAATCGCCATATCGCGGTAGAGGGATAGAGATTGCTCGCCATTTCGAACGTACGTAATACCCCGGTAGGGTACGCAGGCAAAAAATGATGACGAACAGTTTTGGAACATAGAAATTTCATGCAGCCCATGGGAAGGCTCAGCATGCACTCAAGGTGCCTGGATTTTTTTTTTTCTTTTAAGTTTTGGGTGGGGCAGGGGTTGGGGGGAGGATTTTTTTTCATTTTTCCCGGTTCTCAACATGTTCCCATCAAGTTCCCAATGAGTTCCCATCAGGTTCTCAATGTGTTCCCAATGGCACCTCGCTTTAATCCCATATGTTTTGTCCAAAGTCCTCCCCTTCTCACCTATATAATTGGGCCAAAGGAAGAGACACTCTATAGTTACCTATAATTTTGAACTTGGAGGAGTCTCTACAGGTTTAACTCTTTTTTGCTATGGGCCAATCAAGTTGGTCCTTTGCAACCAAAAAAAAATTTGAATTTGTGAGGCACCCCCAACTAAAGTTTATGAAACAGAATAAGATAAGTAGGGTGCTGTGTTTAGGAAGGTCTATTAGTGCAGGCCAAATATAGTGGCAGCCAAATTTAGGAATAAAATTTCCATGCAAGCAATGAGAATGGCATCATGGAGTGAAGGGGTTTCCCTTAATTTGTTGTGAGACATATTAAAGGTTTTTTATTTTTTGAAACCCCATGCAGATACCAGAGTCTGAATTCATGAGCTTTCAAATCTCTTGGGGGTGTAGAGCAAGAGTTCTTCTGTACCAGAAGAGATTTCATGAAGTTGCAGCATGATGAAATCTCTCTCTTGGTTGATGTGGAGAAGAGTAGTTCTGTACCAGAAGGTTTCGTGCAAACTTGTAGCATGACAAATCTCTTGCTTGCTGTGTAGAGTAAGATTTCTTGTGTACTAACAGAGATTTCATGAACCTCTTGCAGCATGAACTCTTCTGGTACAGAAAAACTCTTCTCTTGATGTATGTAGAGCAAGTGATGAATCTCAGGGACCAGATGAATCTGTTGGTGTAGAGAAGGAGAAGAAGAGCTCTAGATCTGATCTGGTTTGTAGAATCCGGTTTCATGTGGGGATTTCAACAACTGGGTCACATGATGAAGAGGTTGCAGTTCACCAATGAGCACCAACAGCTGTACAAATAGATTGAAATCCTTTTGGAAAGGGGAACAAGGGAACCTTGGGATGGGTTCTTGGACTTGGCATGATCCTTTTCTTCTTCTTCTTCTTCTTTCTTGATGATGATGTGAGCTGCAAACTGGGAGCTCAAGATTAGTAACATTTGAGTACATGTGAATGTCGACAGTGTATGCATGCTTGCTAAACCCTAAACCCATGCAAACCCAGGAAGTTGGCCAAGTTGTTGCAATTTTATTGGGTGTACATGTGTCCTGCTGAGGTTAAATGTTTTTAGAAATAAGGATCAGCAAGCAAGGGAGCTGATTGATGGGCGTGGTGGAGGTGTTGGGTCGTCGTCTTCTGACACCTTCTCATGGATTGATCTGTAAGCTTGCATCTCCTGGTTAGGAAGTTGGTTTTCGTCTGTGTTTTTAGGGTTTAGGGGAGAGTGTGGACTTGAAGGGCTGATCATGGTGGAAAAAAGGGAGTAACAATGACACTGCAGCAAATCTAACAAAGCAGAGCTTCAATGGTGGATTGCTCAAGGCTTTGGATTCTCCATAAAATGGTGGTGAAGAGATGAATGGGTCAGAAAGAGCAGAAAGGTTGACGAAGCAGGGATTTTGAAGAAGGAGAGCCTCAATTGCAGGCTGCTGCAGGCTTGGGATTGGAGCAGAGAAATCCTTGAAAGTAGTAGCCATGGAATCTCAACGGTTGCATTGAAAGAAACGAGTGGGTCTGAGTGAGAAGAACAAGAGAACGTGGAAGACGTTAGTGCACAGAACATCTTCAATTGCAAGCTTCTCAGGGATGTCATGAACTCTGGAGAAAATCATGTGAACATCGGCAGAGGAATCTGTAGGGTTGTGATGAAAGAAGATGGTGTTGAAGAGATAAGTCAGTCAGAAAAATCGGACAGATTTGAAGCAGCAGCCATTGTCATCCAACGACGGTACCGAGAATATCAAGCTCACAAGCATGGATCAGCTGCTAGTTCTGCAAACAATTTTGGCTGGTATTGATCATCTCGTTGCAAGTAGTTTGTGATTCTAGCAAAAACTAAACTTGGGACATTTCTGAAGCTTTAGTGCATTTTGAGCTTTGAATGTAATGTCAAGATGCACTGCTGTATGGATGGGTTTTAGGTCATATGTTGAGGATGCTGCTACAAGACTGCAAGACAACTTGGAACAGTCTTACAGTCATGGCAAGACTGATACTGTTGCTGAAAGATGGCATCGTGTGGTGATGAAGGCTGCAATGGTACATCCCTTCTTTTTCTTTTTTTCCTCTCCCCTTCTGTGTACTTGTAGAGGCAACCTGAAGCTCTTCAAGCCACATGTTGATGACTTAGTCTCTCAATGCTTAACTTAGTCTCACCTTGGGTGAAAAGCAGCTGTGGTGGGGTTGTCAGAAACTTTTCAACAGAAACTCAGAATACAGATTTCATACATGAATGGGTTGCCTGAATTTTGGGTGGATTGTTCAATACTGTATCTACACCCCACTGTGGGGAGCTGATGAAGTCAGTGAGTTGTCATGGTGGCTCATCTCTGCTATCCATGATGAAGGTTTGACACTTTGTGCAACTCAAAGAAAGTTGAATGCTCCAGTGGGGTCAATGGAATGAACAACAGGGATCTGGCATGCAGGTGGGTAGAGGATTGTCAAAGGATGCAAAAGCTCTTAAGCTGGGTCTTCAGCATTGGCTTGAAGCAGTAAGTGTTTGTGATTTGCAGTCTCTTCCATTCAAGCTTTTCTGTCACCCACCCTTCTATTTCTTGCTTACAATTTTTTTGGCTTGGGCTTTTGAGCTGGGTATTGCAGGTTGATCCAAAGCACCGGTATGGACACAATTTGTGCTTCTATTTTGAAGTATGGCTAAAAAGCCCCACACAAGAGCCCTTCTATTATTGGTATGTCACTTCTGATTTGTGGCATACCCAGAGGAGAAAGTTTTAAGGTCTCACATTTTTTGTCCTACAGTGCATGCCTTGGTTTCTCCTCTATATCAAGTTAGACTGCATACAGTCCATTCCATATCAAACTGGTCAATTGGCTTATCCCCAGGATGCATGGAATGCATGTCTGTCTGTCTTGCAGTGATGAGCTTGTCTCTTACATGATTTTGTTTTGGGTGATGCAGGTTGGATATTGGAGAGGGAAAGGATGTGGAACTTGAAAGTTGTTCAAGATCTAAACTGGAGAAAGGGCTTGTCACATACCTGGATCTAGTATTCAACTAAACCCTAAACCCTAAACCCTCTTTTACTCTCTACTTTGGTATTTTTTATTGAAACTGTCCTGGGAATCAGAATTGTGGTTGCTTGCTTCAGATTTTGTTCAGCTATGGGCTTTTGCAATACATACAAGATGTATAACTGTTTTTACTGAACAAGGTCTGATCTTCTGTTTTACAGAATCAGAGAGAGAAGTATGAGGTGATCATAGAAGATGGGAAGCTTTTCTACAAGCTCAGTGGGAAACTAGTTCATACCCCGAAGGATGACAAATGGATTTTTGTAATGAGTCCTTCTGAAAAGTTATATGTTGCTAAGGTAACTTTCTTCCTCAGAAATGGGTGTTTGATGAGCGCACATTGATGCTTGCTTGTGCCCATTATAGATAAAAAGTGAGATAGAAAGCTCATAGAAACTGTTTGTGTCAACATACGTCTCTCTCTAATGGAAGTGAACTGTGTTGCCATTTTTGCTGTCGAAAACACATGGGTAATAAATTGATGAAAACCAATCTGACTCTGGTGATCAGAAGAAGAAGGGCAAGCTTCAGCACTCAAGTTTCCTAGCTGGAGGTGTCACAATTGCTGCTGGGCGTCTCATTGTGAACAATGGTATTTTGGAGGTAAAACTTGGCTGTGAACCCAATCCTCATCTTTGGATCATATACATGGGTACTACTCATAAAGTCTCAACCCCTGTGTACACATGTTGGTTGCTGCTTGAATCAACCCATAAGGACTATCAAGAAAAGCAGACTGCGTGTCTTTTCCTGATATTTGTAGCAATCGGAGAAAGAAAAAAAAGTAAGTGACTTGTGAACTGTACCCTGTCATGCTGGTCAATGCATTTTTCTCCCCTGAAGTTCATGATGGCAGTTCACTGACCACCCTGCTGTGTGTATTACAATTAGCTGATTGAGGCACACAGTGGGCACTACCTTCCAAAGCCTGAAAACTTTCAGACTTTGATTGCTGCACTCACCAGCAGTGGAGCTGACCTCACTGTTGCAAAGGTATGAAATGCAAGCTATCTCAGGATTGCTCCAGGATTAGTGGAGAGGAAAAAAATGCAAAAAGAGAAGGCAGTCAGATGGTTCAGGGTTGAGGGTTTACCAGTGCACATACTGAGTGGACAATTGATTTCACCATCTAGTCAAGTGTGTTTGTTCCTGGTTTCTCACCATCTTGGAGAACATATTCTGCTTGGAAACTGGATCAAGCTTTAACCAATGTATTGGCTTTGAGGGCAGGTGGAACTGGAGTCAGAAGAGGAGGTTAATAAGCGCAGAGGTGCCGTTGGGAGCACAGCAAATGCAATTGTCAACCATGAAAAGGCTTTTGAAGTTCTATTAGAAAGTGCGGGTTTTTCCCTTAATAATGACAAAAAACCAAACATTGTCAACCCTGATTCCACAGACAATGAAGAAGGATCTGATGAAGAGGAACCCAAAACCCAACAGAGAGGCTTTACAAGGTGGAATACAATCCAGTAGCAAACTGGATTGTCATGTGAAGGAAGGAAGCACTCAGTCTCATGAGGACAGTGTAAGACTTAAAGGAAGCAGTACCAGTGAATGTAATTGTTTGCAGTCAGAGTCCAAGGGTTTTGAGATCATAGAGAAACAGGTTGTGAAAACACAGGACTAAAATTAACCAGGTTGTCATTTCAGTAGAATTTGATAAGTGCAGTGTAGGGTTGCTTACTATGAAGCTGCTACTGATTTTGGGGAGAAATGGAATGCATGAGTGGTGATGAGAAAGGTTACAGAGACAACTCACTCAGAGTTTTTTGCATGATGTGTAAGGTGAAGCCCCAGGGTGGGGGTGTTCCCAAAATAAGGGGCTTAGACAAGGCTGTAGGTAAGTCTGGCCCTGCATTTTGGGAATGTTTCCCACACATGGGCTTTACCCATTGCAAAGCACAAGGCAAACATTATCATGAATTGAAAGAACTTTTCAAAAATTTCCTTTGAAATGATTTCTGTCACCTCCCCTTATACAATCTTCCTTCAAAGCAGAAAGGAACCTTCCACTCAGGTAAAGAACTGCCCAAATTTTTGCAGTATGTACTTTTGTCACCTCTGATGTGTAACCTTGCATGACTGTTGCCTTAAATCTAGGGGGTCTAAATGTAAGTCCTTCTGCTATATAGAAGATGCCAATTTTGTAGAAGTTTTTGCAAGGTAAGGAATAGGTTTTTTGCACCTATCTGAGGGTCTCAAACCCAAGGAGAGCTTCAAAACTGTTCCTTACCTTCTACAAACATATGTTCGTCATGAGGGGTAGTAGGAGAACAGTTCTTATGCCTCCTCCTTAAAATGGTGATGGATCTTAGACCTATAACTAAGCACAAAGTTATAGAAGAGGGGAGGTTCTTATATGTACTCCTTAAAAGAGAAGGGTTATGCCTATAAGTGAGCAAACTTTCCCTCCAACTCTTTAAGGAGTAGGGTGTAAGATCCCTCCTCTTTCCGAGGTAAACTCATAGATGTAAAGTGCCCTCCAAGTAGTGTAGGGTTAAGTACAAGGGTGAGGTCATTGCTGAAATAAGGGCTTGTGCAAGGTGGCTATCAAGCATTGCCCATTTTTGGCAATGCAAGGGCCCGTGTGCTTTATTGAACATAAAGAGCGACCTTGCATTTTGCTTTTTTTTTCCCATGATACTCAATGGGTAGCCCAAGGGTATCATGGGAAAAAAATAAAAATTCCAGGCTTTACGAAAAGAGAATGCCCACTAGAGCCAAACTTTCCATTTTTGAAAAGCCCATGATGCAAGACCTTCCAAGAAAAGAATGCTTCTAAGAATAGAACTTTTTGTTTTTGAAAAATTTGGCAAGAATTTATGTTGTGAAAGCACTCTCTAGATACACTTGAAGAAATTAGAGGAGGTTTTTATGACTAGGAAATTTCTCTAAGCGCTTTGGGTACACAAAATTTTGTATCACAATTTTTCATACTCTCATCAGCCAAAAGGCTTCAAACCTATGTAGACATTGCACATGTAATTTGATGTAATTACACAATTATTTAGGTAATTGTTTAAAGGGTTAAGTTGAGTAGTAGGACTCCATAATTTGGTCATGGTGCATTGACTTTCACATATTAATTTATGTGGAAGTCGTGTGCACCATGTGATATTGTTTCCTTGTGATTAATTGTGGAATTTCATGAGAAACCATGTGATTTTGTTTCTTTTGATTATTTGGGGAACCATGTGGTGGATAAGTTTTAGGAAGTTTCTTGATTAGTTTCCTTTTGGTTAGTATATAAGGGGGTGTTTGTGACCTTGAGAAACACCTTCACTTAAACAAATTTATGGTATGAATGCAAAGTTTGTGAGAATTGAAGTTTTGGTTTTGAAAGGCTTTTGATTTTGAATGGTTTTGATGTTATTGGTGTTTAGTTCATGGTAGGAGAATGGTGAGGCTTACATAGCCAATACAAGGGTGAGAAAATAATTTTGCAACCAAGAACATAGATTTCATAGCTATGTATTAATCATACATAGTTTCAGTCCTAAATCCGTTTGTGTTGTACACACACACAAGTAGTCTATTGTCTTGATCACAAGGTGTAAACTAATAAGGTTATAAGTGGGCATGGGTGGTTCTGGATCTGTAATCCCAATAATGATAACTATATACCTTTACAATCTGAGGTTTTGAAAAGATTTCTAAATTGGCATTCATTTATTGACTCCAAGCAGGACAGCTACACCCTGTAACTTGGTTATTGTCATTACTTTCTTAAAGTAGGTAGGTTAATAACTATAAATAAGTAGCAAAAGAAGCAAGTAACAACCTTAACTATGCACCATGTTGGCCACCTTAGTAGGTAGCAACTGACAACCCTAATTATGTACCATATTTGCCACCTTAATATGTACTATATTTGCCACATTAGCAGGTAGCAATGTAGCAACCTGGACTGTGTGCCCATCTTCATATTGACCTTGTAAATCACTCACACAAAAATCATACACTAATAATGATGGGCTTTACAAAGAGTAATTTTCCTCCTACTATATGTGGGTGGGAAGTTCTGATTTGTAGGGGGAATTTTTTACCTCATGTGAAAATTTATGATTCTTGGTGACATTCTCATTTTTTGTCATCCCAATTTTGGAAACTTTTTAAACTCTTCATCCATCAACAGTCTAGAAACCTGCTTTGCTCAAGGTAAGATGAAAAATCATGTATATAAAAATCAAGGACAAGAACCCCATCCATTAAAAGTACAAGGCAAGGCAAATAAGAGCACAAATAGACACAACCCAAAGAAAAAAAAACAAACAATCAATGAAAAATTAAAAAAAGAAAACTCTATGCAAATAAGACCCAAGATTACGAAAGGACAATTAACAATAAGAAAGAAGACTTAAAACACAAAAAGTAATCGTCTACCACAAATTGGCTAGTGACGAAGTTGCACTAGCTATGATGTGTGGAAGAGATGAGGAACTCCAACCAAGTGTTGTAGCCTGTTGAAGAATCGTTATGACTTGCACATGCTACAAGGCTATGGACACACGTTGTCGATAATGGGAAACAAGCATCAAGGGGACTAAAAAAAATCATTGATGATGTGTAATAGTGGTCTATGCACAAACAATAAAAAATGAATCAAAACGATCATGAAAGCACCCATACATCTCAATAGCAAGAAGAATGAAATTATCATTTGATGTTCATTCGATGTAGGATTGTGTTTTTTCTTAAGTAGCCATCGTTGTCGTCATTGATGTTCGGTACACCATATTTGTGCAAGTTGAGTCAATAATGACATGGTCCATCAAAGTATGAGAGCTAATTCTAGTAACAAAAATATCCACTCATTATCGGGTGTGACAAGGAAAAAGGTCAAAAACCTCCCAAAAAAATGATGAGAAATCTTCCTTTGAACATGTGTTCCACTCTCCCAATCAATAACTATAACATATATTGAAGTGTGTTGTGAACTATTGTACGCTCACTCACTCCCAAGGGGGCACCCAAGTAAGCACATTAACAAATAATCTACACTTGCCTTGGGCGAGGGCAGGTCCATTATTCTCATGAATCCAACATCCTAGGGCTTTACCCTATACGTAAAGTTAGGTAGGTCAGTAACTATGAGTAGCTAAAGAAGCAAGTATCTTAATTGCCTATTACATATAGTAAAGGACGTCATGAAACATCATTTCATCCATTTGTTCCATCATTCATCCGTCCATTCGTCTCGTCATGATCTGTTTATTCCGACAGGGCGAAGAAAGAATGGAATACAAACGCGACGTGACAAAGAATAATATATATTAGTGTTGTAAATTTTTATTTTTTATTTTGGGGTTTTTGGATTTAGGTACACTCATCCTGTCTCTTTCTCAACAACTGAAAGAGTTGAGTTGGGCTTTTTTTTCTTTTCTTTTCTTTGAAATTTTATTTAAAATATTGGAAATTTTCAATGCTTTTTACATTGCCATAATTTTTTATTATAATTCAATGGATGCCAGAGTGAGCAGCCGTTAAGCACACTTTTATTAGATATTGGCAATTTCAAGGCTTGCATTTGCCATAATAATAATGGCAATGGATGTCAATTGCCATTTTAACACACAAAATTAATAAATATATTGGTAATTGCAATGATCAGATTGCCCAGAAAAATAATTTTGCCAATAATAATAATATATTGGATGCCAAAGGTATTATTATGATGCATGTGAAAAATTGGTTGCACCAGAAACCCTAACCATTATGAATAGGGAGGGGGTCTGGATACTGGAACTTATCAACATACAAAAACAAAGAAATAATTTTCAACAGATTGATACCTACTAAATAAGTAACTTACTACTTACTTATAAGTTGAACAATGTTGGAGTATATTTGCCGTCTCCGGTCTATTCCCATGGTCAGCTGTATGTTGCTATCTCACGGGTCACAAGCAGTGCAAACATCAAGATTTTCAGCGGCCAGGGTCCCAATGAATACATGCGGAATGTCGAATATAAGGCGGTTTTGGAAATGTAGTTTGTAATTGAAATTTTGTAATATGTACCGTCAAATACACACACACCTCTGCATTAGGCATGGGGTTCAAACTAGTGTACCATATTTGCTACCTTTGGACTCACTACAGCTTGTAAGATGCTATCAAGCTGGTCTGTGCCTCAACTAGGTGGATGGCCTCCTGCTACACAGGCTGTAGCCGGGCTCAAGGGAGCCATAACTGAATGTTCCAGAGCATCTCACTAACATGGCAGCATGCCATTGGACAAGACCTCCCTAGTTATATCACAAATTCTGCTGCCTTCTACCCTTGTGGTACCTCCCTAATGCATTTTGGCACTTTCCTGATCACTGATTGGCTAAACCTCATAATTCACCTTCTTCTATGTCCTATAACCCACAGGGTCGATGCTCCTATACAATCAGTTATGTTTGGTAACCTACTCTCAGTGGTGACAGGCCTCAACTAGTTATGGTCACCTGCACACTCTTGTTGATATGCACCTCAGCACCTCAGCTGATGTGCACTTCACAGCTATTCACGATAACTCCAGGCTCTTGTTGGTCATGTGCCTTCACTATTCATGGTAACATACACATTGCTGGTCACATGCCTTGTCTATTATGGTAACCTGCATACTCTCACCAATCATGCACCTCAACTATTCATGCATTAGTGTTTTTTTTTCCTCCAAGTTTTTGCTCTTCTGTCAATGGTGAACATCCCAAGACAGTTGTGACATTAAACGGCAACAATCTTTAGGGCTTGTCTTTAAAAAACAAATCCTTTATAGCATGGATATTGTAGTCAAGAATAGAAATGTAGCCAACCTGCCCCAAAATTGCTTCTTTTTTTTTTGTAACAATTTTTTTCCAAAAGCAGGAATCTTGTGACAGAATATACTATTTTCCAAAAAAGAAATTCACAACAATGCAAAATTTTGCAATAAAAATAAAATTGCTGCTCTACACTTTGTGCACTCTTGCACTGTACAGACCTCTTCTATTCACAGTAACCGACAAGCCCTGGCAGGTTACCTAGTCGAATACCTAGACTCAAGCTAAGCAATACCTATTGCTTAGCACGTTTCCCATCACTAATCCATGCTTGCATTAAAGACTAAAGAGGCAGAATAGTGAGGGAGAGAGAGAATAGTGTGGATGTTACACTGCCCTTCCAGATTATAGTTCAATTAGTTTACAATTTTTGCAAACCTACTTCAAACTATAAGGTGGGTACCTCCGGATTTTTCCGTCCGAAGAATTTTGGAAAAGTCAAAAACCCAACAGAAAGAAAAAAGGAAAAGAAAAAAGAGGAGTGTGCCTCAAGCAATTGGGTGTTGGTGAGATTTGTGTTTTGTTCGAAGATATTGAAGAAGAAGTCGCATGTCTGCAAAACTCTTGAGAGACGGAGATACTGTAGCACAGTGAGGGATATATACAGAAGAGATTTCACGAGGCTTTTGCACTTATCTCAAATCTTTGATAGGCTCCTTCTTCTTCTTCTTGTGGCGAAGGGAAAGTGTTTTGAATACAAAACACAAAGAAAGGGTTTTCTGTTGGGACAAAAGGATCATGGCCGTGAATCCACAGTTGTATGGGAATGGAACGCCGGTACCCTTTGTGAACGAAGTGTTTTTGCTGCGTCGAGAATCAGTCGAGTTCCTTGTTGACAAACTCCCAGGGTAAATCCATCTCTTCTTCTCCCTCTCTCTTCATCATTACAGCCCTTTTTCAAGGATTAGGGTTTCCTTCATGGGTGTGGTAGATGATCAGCACAGATAGTGGTTTGTTATGGGATTTTGTTTCTAGTAGGGTGAGCCAAATTCATGCTTAGGCTGTTGTCAATCTCTAGATTATTGAAGAAAGAAAGTGGATTAAGGATGTGGGCGATGATGATGATGGTGGTGGCTTGGGTGTTGATCAAAACGGTAAAATTGTATGGAAATCAAGACTGAGAGATTCACAGCAATAGTGTGAATTTTTTTTCCAGGATTAGGGTTTTCTTCATGGGTGTGGTAGATCAGCACAGACAGTGATTTTGTTTCTGGTAGGGTTTGAACCAAATTCATGCTTGGGGTTTTGTCAATCTCTAGATTATTGAAGAAAGATAGTGGATTGAGGATATGGGTGACAATGATGATGGCTAAGTTGTTGATCAAAAGAGCAAAATTGTTTGGAAATCATGACCAAACCAGCAATAGTGTGAATCCTTTTTCAAGGATTTAGGGTTTTCTTCATGGGTGTGGTAGATCAGCACAGACAGTGGTTTATTATACAATTTTGTTTCTAGTAGGGTGTGAACCAAATTTATGCTTGGGGTTTTGTCAATCTCTAGATTATTGAAGAAAGAAAGTGGATCAAGGATATGGGTGATGATGCTGATGATGGTGGCTTGGGTGCCAATTGAAACAGTAAACATGTATGGAAATTGAGGCCAAAAGATTCACAGCAATCATGTTAGTTTGGTTTTGGAAAGACATGTGTTAGTAAAGCTGAGAGGGTTATGATGGGCCACAATTTTCTCCATTGCAGTCACACTTGTATTGAGATTGAGAGATTTTACAGCGGATGAGTGGGTCTGTTGAGCATATTGTGTGAAGCAAGCACAACTTAGATGAGTAGCAATAGATCAGCAAACATCAGAAGGTCCATTTTGTGATGTAAATCAGTAATTGAGTCTTTTTCAGGCTTCTTGGACCTTGAAGTGTTGAACTTGCATTGTCAGAGGACATCTGGCTCACTGGGTCCATTTCTTGAGAAATCCATTGTCTAAGAGTCATTGGGTCTGTGTGTGGTTTGATTACCTAGTAGTCTTCAAGGGGATTTCTACAGGTTGTAGTTTTGGTTTGCAGTTTAGTGGTTCATCTCTGACTGAAGAAAGAATTTGGGCATTTCACCTAGATAGATGGTGAGAGCAGTTGATCTGTAAGTGCAAGATTGGCATCTTTGGTGTTAGATTTACAGAAAAAAGCAACCCTTGCTTTGAACTATGTGGAGGAATTAGAAGGATGATGGAAGTAAAGGGATGAATCTGTAGATATGTAGGGAAGCCATGAAAACATCACATTGTTTCAACAAAACTATTTTCTCTATTTCTTGGTATATGGAAGAAATCTTTGGTTGATTTCCTTGTATGAAGTATGAATGGTTGTAAGAAGAAGAAGAATTGCAGTTAATGTCTTGTTTAAGCTTGTTAGCAACAATGGGCTGAATTGGGTTTTTCCATGTGCTGTAGGGCTCCTGGAGGAAAACTGTCTGGGAAAGGAACGATTTATATGTCTACATTTCGGATTGTGTTTGTTTTGAGCCATTCCGTTGGGGACATTTTTGCATTCGATCTACCACTGGTACAATACTCTTCATGACACAATTCTAAGTATTCAATTGGGAACAAAGAATTGCTGATGCTGTAGCTGCTTTACAAAAATTGGTGCAAGGAGATAAGCTCATTTCTGATGGCTGTGCTGACAAATTGCTATCAGAGGTAGAAAGAATAGGGGGATGCTTTTATTCTTTTATGGAAGTTGGTGTGAGGAGGAGATTAGCTCATTTCTTGAAGACTGTGCAGCTGTTCATACATGAGGAGAGTTTCAACCAGCCCATCTTCTTTTGCAACAACCTCTCTGGCAAAGTTTACCCAGTAAGTCATCCTACCTCTGGGTTTAGGGTTTACTTTAAACCCTAAACCATATTAGTGATCATACTGATCTTACAAAGGCCCAAGGCAACATTCAAATACTTGGGGAACTATTTTTTTTGGGTCTTTGTTTTTGACGTGCAATGGGTTGTGTGTTATGGGATCAGGTAATACCAGAGGGGGCAAATCAGGCACTGTATACAGCACACACTTTCAAAATCATGTTTGTCGAGGGTGGTGTGGGCACTTTCATTCCACTGTTTATGAACTTGATCAAGTCTGTGAGAGCTGCTGAACGGGAAGCACTGGCAACACAACCATCTGCACCACCTGCTGACCCATTACCCACTGCTCAGGCTCCCGTGGATGAGTTAATACAGCATGCGTAAGTCAACTTTTTTCCTTCTTTTTTTGCAAATGTGCATTGTGGGTGTTTCCCCCATTGGTTCGATCAACACCCATATAATCAATTGAGTGAGATTTTACAGTAGATCTTTGAATGCTGTAGGATTGCCAGTACTGTCAAAGGACCTATTGAATGAGTCCTTGGTTTTGGGGTGCTCAAGGAAAAGAAGATGCAGTGGTGATATGTGAAAATATAGAGGTTGCATTCTTGTTTTTAAATGGAGTGCATGATTGTTTGCTATTGAAATGGATTCTGTAAATGCATGCAGGTATATTGATCCACATGATCCCACCAAGCTATATTTACAGCAGCCTTCGGAGTCACAGCCTACTCTACGACGCCGTAATTACAGCACTCGGACTGCCGAAGAGGGACAAATGTAGCAGCAATGTGTAACATGATTAACATGGAGCAGTTTCTTCCCTGGATGCTTTCATTGCAAATTTTTTTGTAGATATATATGTGCATGTATGTGTGTGTGTGTGTGCGCATGCGCATGTTTAAGGCATTTCATTTGTCATACAAAACTGTTGTTTAATAGTTTCATTTGATATCTATCTGTCTTTGTATTAAGATCTCTGTTGAGTACAAAATGACTGATTTTTGTCATAGTAGGCAGAGGTGCTTCCACAGCTAGAGGAGTGATCACCTTTTTATCTATGCATCATCCATCATTGTCTCATTGTCTATGCATGTTTAGTGTTTTGGGTTTAGGGTTTAGGTTCACAATTTTCGTTGTTCTTTATGCTAGGTGGACATCCACAGGCAGGTGAGGCATTCTCAAAATGGAATACTGGGCTTGCCTACACCTCATGTAGCCTCCCCTATTTCAGGAATGCCCCCCTCACCTTGCAGCATTACCCTTACCCTTTGTTCACCTCCTTAATTGTGCAGAATCTGCCGAAGTAACTGATTCTGCCTCCCAGGTGAATTCTTCATGATTATTGCACAGCCACTGCCTTTGACACCAGTGGGCAGGAAGGCTACTGCTGATTCTGGCTCCCAGCTTGCCTCTGCATGAGTGAACCTGGGGCCAAGGTGGGACCTGGAATACTGCATGCCCACTCTTCACATCACATCAATGCCCAAGTGAAGTACCATGAGTGTTGCAGGATTGATATAAGTAGAGGGCACGCCACTCACATAGTCTATTAAGGAAGGTGGTTTGTTTATTTTTTGTTTGCCACATTGTGATCTTCCACACCACTAAGCCCGGCCACACTCTTGGTACTGTTGGAAAGCCCTCAATGAGTAGGGTGTGATGGACTGATGTGGTTTCATAATGTTTAGACCTATGGTGCAAGAGTTATTGAATATTGAACAAATTTTTGTCATTGAAGTCTAAACTAGGTCAAGATTGATCCTGAAGAGTTTTGTGCTTGCAGAACCTTTCTGTCACATCATCTGATGTATTAACAGCAAAGATAATGATGTTGGGTAGGTCAACATCTTCTGGTTGCAGTAGTATGTTAAATTTGAGGAATTCCACTTTCTTGTTTGCAAAGTTTGGCAATTTCTATTGTGTGAGATTCTTGAGGCTTTTTGCAGTTGACAAGATTGAGTCTGCGATCATGATGGAAGACATGCCTTTTTGAGCTTAAAATCTGTAGTTATGTCAAGTGATACAAAAAGGAATTGGACCATTGGCCACTCTTGCATACAAGGAATTGGACCATAGACTGAAAGAACAATGCAAGCACTATGGACTGTGGGCCAGCTACATTTGCCTTCATTTCACAGATGGGTCTTTGAGTCAGCACCTTAAACCCTAAACCTTGTGAATATGAAGAATCCTGAGGTTGAATTCATCAAGTCTATGGACTATCATTTGGATCTTTTATTGGGGGAACCAATTCAAAATTCAATTCAGCTGTCTGGGCCAAGCAATGATTCTTCATGCTGGAGCTTGAGTGGTGGTGCTTTGGATGCCAATGCCAGAAGACATATGAAAGAAAGTTTTGCTGCTGCTCCTAGTCTTGGTCAGCCATCTGTGAAAGGTTTCTCATAGTATAGAAGGTTGCTTCTTCAGGAGATCTACAGAAGAGGAGTGAGTTGTGTGTTTAGGAATATTTGTTCATTGGTTGCTATTGTTTTGTTGGTCTGATAATTTCACTATTTTGATGGTATTGAAGTATGATAGTATTTGCTAGCACAATCTTTTCAGGGACATGCTATATTTGTTTTGCAAGGTTTATTGTTAAGACTTGGAAGACATCCAAAACACCATTCTGATGTTGCAACAAGTGCAGGCCGGTTATTGAGTTTTGATCCGGTTATCAATTCAGTTATTAATAACATGCCAGCCGGTTTTTTTTTTTTTTTTGATAACCAGTTACTAACCTAACCACCTGGTATTGACTTTTCAGAATCTAATCAACTACCTGGATGACCTTGTTATCATATGGGGAGGATATAAATCCTAAAACACTAAACATTTTTATGATAGAAAAACCCCCAAAAAAAAAAAAAAAAAAACAAAAAAAAAAAAAAAAATTAAAA
>Ga0116227_10005044_pt1 | contig 28240 bp, 22 predicted proteins | sample S1TSphgellanicum_FD_89693 | JGI IMG/M metagenome (GOLD analysis project Ga0116227, IMG submission 89693) | Host-associated microbial communities from peat moss isolated from Minnesota, USA - S1T2_Fb - Sphagnum magellanicum MG | ecosystem: Host-associated > Plants > Peat moss > Unclassified...
CAATTGAGATAATGGAATCGGGATCGTCTTTAATCTGCAAATCACGTAAACGGCGATGACCAGAGAGGTAGCGTACAAAAAGACAAGAAATGCACATGTGCTGCCCACGCCCCGATCCAATCACAATAAGGACATTTTTCCATTGGGTTGTTGTGATCACAGCATTTTTCTATTATATTTTTCTGGACAGTTCTGCTCTTCAATAATCTAACAGCAGGTAGACCAATTGCTTGACCAATTGCAAGAACTATGCGCTAGACTGTGATTCACTATGTAGAGCTACATATGTCTCTTTTTATGAGAACATGTGTTCAGAGAGTTTCTAATATGATTAACTACATAATTTCAAAGCACTTGCAGATCTCCAATGGAAAGCCACTCTTCCTACAGCAAGAAACAAGGCCATATGTCAGTGGCTTTCCATTAGCTTTCTGTGCTCACAGTTGCACACAGTGTGCTATGATCACAACAGTCTAATGGGAAGTGACGGGCTAACCCTGCAATAGCGGTTCATCGGATAGGAGTAAACACCATCAATCAGACTTCATTTCCTAGTCATGACTAGATGCAATTCAGAGAAGCTTTACTCACAAGTTCACCTTACACGATCCCATTCCCCATAATACACTAGAAAACGTAGCAGAATCATGTGCGACACGGCCCCGCCAACAGCGTGCCCGCACAAGATGATGCGCCTTCCGGGCGTGGAAAGCAGTTCTAGCAGGGTAGGTAAGGTCCCCCACCGACATTGAAGACGTCGGAGCGCTTTTTAAATCCTTTGTGGAACTGTCCCTTATAATAATCATCAATTTGGAATGTGTCGGTCACGTCTTCGAGTGTTTTCGTTCCTCGGAATGCAATGAAGGTTGCATCGTTCGCGTAAGCAACGAGGAACTTCTGGTCTTTATCTCCGCAGTCGAGTGACATTTGGATTTTTTCAAACTGAATGCCCGGATGCGTCTGCTGGCTCTGTACAAGAAATTTTTTGGCTCCGGCGTCATCCTCGTAGGAAACGACCTGTGCACAGAATATAGCCCGAGATAGGTCTTCCTTGTGGAATATGTAGTTTGTGCCAGGAGCGTAGAGCATAACGGGTGGAGTCGTCGCCATTGTTGTCAAGAAGAAAAAGCAGAGGAGAAGAAATATGAAGAATTAAATTACAGCTTGCAATGAATTTATATTCCATATCAAGATGAAAAGGTACGTCGAAGGTGATTCGGGAAGGAGTCATGAGGAACATTGATACATCCATGGGGACCGACCGACCCATCCACTACCCATGCGCCACCATGGATTCCGCCTTGCATCTCGTCTACTTCTCAAGTTCTCCCGTTTTTGAAGGGTTCCTACTAGAATAGCATTGTATGTCACCCAATTTAAGGCTTGCCACTAGAGTAAAGAACATCCAGTACTTTTGCCTGCAACAACAATTACGTGCACCTATAATGGGGTTAGACTAGCAATGAGCAACACCTTGGCCAATTTAAGTTCTGCTTTGGATGGTATAAGGTTTTGGGCTTTCTCTCTGGATTTGCATTGATTTTTTCATTTTAATAGAACGAATGGGCAATGCATTTTCTTTTTAGTAGAACACATGGGCAAACCCATCCTTGGGTGGTACCATTAGGAACCATCTCAAAGCCCAAGTTCTTTGGATTGTTAGTTGGCTTTTTTAATGCACTATCAGGCTTCTCTCCCCATTTCTCATCATTTACACAAAGTTCATTGCATAGATGGCCTATCTAAGGAGTTAGGCATTTCTTGCACATATTGGGTAATGGCATTTGCAGTTTGATTTATATGGTCATCGTCAATCCCACCCAAGGAGATTGGGTTTCACATGTTACTTATCTTGTAGGGTGGCCCCAACAATGGTGAATCAAACAAAGGAAGGACTTTACTACAATCTGGACTTGACGGATGAATTTTTTTCTCTTGTCACAAAGGTTTTTGGTTGCTTACACCAATAAGTAAACAATTGTCTTCCTTGATGTGCTAACATGGCATGGTTGGCAAAGGGCACTAGTGGCTATCTTTTGGTGGTTTTACATTTCTTCTATAGGCAAAGGGATGAAAGCATGATAAAATATTTTTAAAAGTAGTTTAAAAGAATAGTCAAAAAATGAACCAATTTTTTACACAAGTAGAAGAAAATAGATTGAAAATAATTTTAAATAACATAATAAAGGCATGGTGTTATTCTTTGAGTTTATATTGAGGTGATTACAAAATTAAAAAAACTTTAACACAATAAGAATAGATAACAAATATGTTTCAAAATGATTAGTCAAATTGAGTTTAAACATATTTTTCCATTAGAAGTTTGAGGTATTTTATTATAATATTTAAAAGTTGAAAACATTTTAAAGTTACATCATGTTGAAAATGAAAAATATTCAAATAATTCATCTACTTTTCACTTGTAAAGTTTGGACAACCTAAAAAGTAGGGAAAAAATATAATTAATTTTTTGAAATCTACTTGAATGCATATTCACTATGTGATTAATTAGCATCATTAAAATACATAGTTGAAGGAACAAGGGGCACCAAGGTAAAAGTCCTTTTCCAAGGACTCTACATGACATGTGTCATTTTTGTGTTGGTGTATAATTTTAAATTTTGTATTTCAAGTGCCCCATTTAACATTACATTTTAGATATAAAAACATTTTGATTACAAATTTTGTTTATATCATGTATGTTATGCATTCATGCCTTCTATCACATAAATATGAACAACTTTTGCTAAAGGCACATTTTCAAAATCCATTTTTTTTAGGGTTAAAAGCACTTTTGAACCAAATGTGCTCAAAAGGGTTATAAAAACAATTTTCATCATTTTTACTCCTTTTGCCTTTTTAATCATCAATGTTAAAATCCTCTCCAATTTTCAAAAGGAATGGTGCACATCTGGTAGAAAATAAAGATGTTTAAAAAAAAATTAAGTTATACATTCTTGAGGTTTAAGTGTTTTAAGCATGCAAAAATATTTTTTATTTGTGTCTTATGAGTATGTAAACTTTGCAATTAATGAAAAATATTTCAAAAGCATTTATAGAAATCCAAACTATTATGCTTCACTTGTGATCTTTCAAGTGTACAAAAATGTAATTTTAAAGAGTGTCCACTCACTTGGGTGACTCCTTTGACTTTGTTTTTACTACAGTGTGATAAAATTAAAGATTATTCTCATGTCGATCATTAGATTTTTAAAAAATCTACTTTTAATACACCAAAACTTGTTTATGGCTCCTTGTGTGACAAGGAGGCAAAAAAATTCTATTTATTTGGATAGCACCCAAAGGTGTTGATAGTTTTGTAAAGAATGCAAGCCATTTCTAGTTTGAAACGTTCCATTGTTGCAAATGAAGCTTCTTTTAAGCTCATTGATCTTTTAGTTTTCCTTAGTCCCTTTCCTTTTTTTATATGCTTATTACGATTGGTGAAGGTTCTAGAACATAATTTGTTCCTTTGCCTCATTGTGACTATATTCAAGTTTTGTTCCATGGCTTGGACTTGGGTCCTCTATTTATTCTTCTTCTCCTCTTTATCAAGTGTTTTGTTTAATGGAGCTTGCTAGGTTTTCATCATGAATCACTTTAGCCTTTCATTAGAAAAACATTACTTAGGTACCCAATTTTACAAATATTTTTTGCAATAAATTAAAGTTTTCCTTGTTTGCTACTATCCCAAAACCATACCTTCTACCATCTTATTTTTGAATTCCTATGATGTTCCTGAGGGGTTCCCCAAATTTTTAATGTGTTCCCCAATATGTTCCTAATAGCAACACATTTTTATCCCATGTGTTTCACCCAAAGTTCTCCCTTTTTTCACCTATATAGGTGGGCCTAAGGAAAACCAATCTATCTTCCAATAAAAATTATTTTGCAAAGGTTTGAAATTTTTTTTGTGATGTGCCAATCAAAATGGCTCATTGCACAAAACAGAAGAAAAAACTTGGGAAGCACTTCCTATTCTATTAATTGAAACATGTATATACCACCATACTTGCAAATTTTCAAAAAACAAATTCCTATTAAGGTGCAATCACACTAACACCTACCATTAACAGTCATAATCATTATTTAATTTTGTGTATTTTGAATTGTAAAAAAAAAAAAACCTACAAATGAGCTTGTTTTTATATAATTTTGTACATATCCCAAAAAATGGAATTAATTTAATGAATAAAACTTTTTTAAAACACATTTTTAATGTTATGTAACTAGTGTATTAAAATGGAAATTAAATAGAAAAAACACAAAAAACACAATTTGAATTTTTTTTCATGGCATAGCTTTGGACAATATTTAACTCAATCCTTAACATAATAGTATTTTTTAAAAATTGATATTTTTCTAATAATTTAAATGAAATATTGAAAATATTTCAAGAATATTCTTGAAGAAAACAATGGAAAAGCATACATGTTTAAGGGTGTGGGTGTGGCTCCTACTAATGTGGTTCAACCCATTAGCTATATATAGCCTAATCATTAAAACATGAAGAAAAAAATGTTGGGGGAAAAAATAAATTAAATTGCCCCTTTTCATCTCAAGGGCAATAATCATTCAATTTAAAATTTAAACAATGCCATTTTTTCTCCATTTATAGATATTAACATTGATGTTGAGAACCCTAAATGATTACATATAAAGTGCATGTCCTAGGTCTTATAACCACCAAACTCCATATTTGTGGAGTCCTTTGTGCCATCAACAATTTTACAAGGAACCATGAGAAGGGAAGGTGGTAACAACCACATCAAAGAATTAATTAAAGAGTCAAGGAAATCCAAAGGTGAAAAGGTGAAAACATAATCAAATGAGCCAATTTTGCTAAGGTAATTTTCTTTTTCCAAGGATTACACTCATGACATTCTTATGTTGATCTATAATCATGAATTCTATATTTTTCATATAAAATTTACCATTGTGTGTGAGACATAAATATTTTTCACTACATCTTGGTACTATGTCATGTACATTATGTAATAATGCTTTTACCAACATAAAAATGAATAAAATTTGTTAAATGCACATCCTCAAAATTTATAAGTTTTTAGGGCCAAAAACACGTTTGAACCAAATATATTCAAATGTGTTATAAATTTCATTTTCAACTTTTCAATTTCATTTTTTATAAGAATCATCAATGTTAAGATCCTCTCCAATATTTGAAAAAAACAAAAGGAATCCATTCTAGAGGCTTGGGTGTGTTAAACATGCATTTGAGGACTTTTGATTTGCATCAAATTTGGAGACTTGAAACTTTGCAAATAATGGATCATAGTCCCAAAAAAAAAAATTGGAAATCCAAACTATTGTATTCTTGTTCTAATTTTTGAAAAATATAATTTTAAGAAATGTCTAACCACTTAGGTGAGTCCTTTAACTATGTTTTCAATGTTTAGCTAGAAGAAAACACCACTTGATGGCATCGTCATTCACACCAAAGAAATCCGATTAGCACCATTCAAATTTAAAATTGTGATCAATACAAGCACATTTACTAGTTTCACAAGAGCACAACAACAAGATTACAATGTTGTATTCTTGTGTTTCTAAAATTTAAAAAACCATTTGAAGGTATTATACCTACCTCATGCATTATAACCAAAGTTTACTTGAAAATAATTAAATTTCTACAACCACTTGATTAATATTTTTTAAGCATGTCTAACAAAAGGTTCTTCTACAAGAGGTTATGTCCTAAAATAATGTTTTAAATCAAACGAAATTAACATACTTAAAGCTTGTTGGCTTTACAAGGAGGGGCCAACCAAAAACATTTTTTCAAAAAAGTTATAAAATTACACCAAATTAACCGTGAACACAAATAATTACATCCAATTTAAAGGTTTTTTTGCACCACAAGAAAACTAAACTTATTTCCTTATCATTTAACCCCTTTCAAAAAGGAAAAAAGGAAAACAAAACCACCCCCTTACCTTTAGAAACAACCCAACCTCCTCCCTTCCAAGCCACCCAAGAAACAACCCTTTGAAAAGGTCCCTTCCCTTCAAAAAAAACACCATTCCCATCCTTGTTTCCAAAGGGGTAGAAAAAGAAAAATACCCCACTTCATTCAAGAAACAGCCCTTGGCAAGGGGGAAGTCACCTCCTCCTTTCCCCACCCAAAAAATAGCCCTTTTGAAAAAAAAAAAAAAAAAATTTAAAATCCCAAACCTTTCCTTTCTTCTTGAAACTCCACTTATAACTCGTAATGTTATCCATTCAACCTACTTTTATTACCTACCCTTCATATCCATTCAAACCCCCATACTCAATAACAACCCCTTTGCACAAGAAAAAAAATGAAATGCCCAACTTCCCCTTTCCCCTTTCTCTAAATATCCACCCATAACCTTATCCCACTTCCTTCACTTCACCCAACCCAACTTTAGATAAGAAAAAACCTACATCTAAATGTGTACCCTTATCCATGCAATTTCACTACTTGTAAGACCTTGGAAACATCTTACAAAACATGTTTATTTGCATACACTTACAGTAGTACTTGAAAGACACTAAGAAATTATAAGGTTGGGCACATCCCCTAATGTACATTAACAACAAACATAACTTCTAAAACTTTTTCAATATTGGGCAAGGTACAAATGATCCTACTTACAAACTCATTGGCATTACGTATGGAAGGCACTAACACTAGTTGGCAAGGTACTTAACTACTTATAATCCTAAACTATCCCACTTAAAAGGCATTATAACTACTTGGCAAGGTATTTAGCTACTTACAGACCTAAATTATCCCACTTAGAAGGCACTAGAACCACTTGGCAAGATACATAATTACTTACAAACCTAAATTGTCCCACTAAGAAGGCACTAAAACTATTGGGCATGGTACTTGTCCCATTTATAGAATTGTTTCCCACTTGAAAAAACTCAAAACTATTAAACAATGTTATTGTTCAACTTACAAACCTATTTGTCTTACTTGGAAGACACTTTGACTATTAGTAAAACTATTTGGCATACTTGCAAGCTTACTACCCACTTCAAAGGCATTTGAATTAATGGGCAAGGTACTTGACATGCTTTCAATACCTATTGCCCCACTTAGAAAGCATTAGACCTATTGGGCAGGGTACTTGTGTTTCTTGGAGAAGTTTTGTCCCATTTGAAACACATGAAAAGTACTAGGTAAGGAACTTGTCATACTTATAGACATATTGTTCCACTTGGTAAACACGTGTCCTTGTTCAAATGTTAATTCCTATATTTGGAGGTCACAAAAAGCACTTGCACATTTAATGTCCACTTTTCTACTAGGTTATATATTTGCAACTGAAAAGGAAATGATATGGAAAAACTTACGCTTTGTGGAGTCATTGGGTTGAATGTCACATTTGGCAAACTTTGTGAAATTTGGATTGGACCACTTCAACAACATGCTCACTTATTGGAATCTCGTGGTTATAAGCCAATTTATATACAAAGGCTTCCCCCAAGTGGCACTAGCACAAATAATGGCTTTGTTCTCCATATATATAGCCATGCAAAACAAGTGGTAAATGCAACCACATAATGCAACAACAATATTCTTGCATGCATAATAAAACCCACAAATTAAACAATTTGTGATAAACACCAACTGTGGATTTCCTACATGAACAATAAGAAGATTTTCAATGGGAAGGGGAGTGGTAATCATTCCATTTCCATAGGTCATGAGTTGGATTTGATGGACCAATCCATCAATCCATACATTGCTACTGCCCAATTTATGATCCAAGGTCTAAAGCTCCAATTTTGACTCTTAGAACCTTTTAGAAATCTCTAAAAGCTTTTTCTTTCCCTCCTCCATTCCGTGAACCAACAAGTCCATTACATATTGTAGATTATTGGCTTTTATTTCAACCCCTTCATGGCTTATCAATTGAAGTAGAAAAAAAAAAACATTTGCATCATTAATAATGATTTGACACAAACTTGGATTTGATGCCGAGAGTGCTTCACTTTTTTTAACTTGAACCACTTGCTTCTAAGATTGTAATAATAATTATAGAGGCTCCATTTTCTGCCTCTCCTTTTCCAATGTAAATTCCCTATCCTGGATGTTATTAGCCAAGGCCTGGGCCTTGCACTCAAGTTTTGCTATTTCTTTTCCTAGGCCTACCATTGTGGGACCAAGGTACTTCTCTGCAACCAGGGCATGTGACAACAATTTTTTCATAATAGCAATTTCATGGGGTAGGAAAATAGTGATAGTGTTCCTGTCCCCAAGTACAAGCTTTGAATCCTTATCATCCCCATTGTTATATTCAATCTTGTAGCCTGAATCTAGAAGCAAAGTGGCCATAGACTTTGAGCCTATCAAGCTACAATTACTACTTTTAGGCCTAGAAGTAACCTGAATGGCCTTTTTATTTACAATTGCACACAATCATAAGCATACTAAGTTTAATTCACTTTGTGGCCATTGCGATGGGCCAACCAACCTTTGAGAAAAAATGCAAAATACTAGCCATTATTAGGGGCATACACAATTATGTAAAGTTTCAAAAAAACATCACAATTAGCAAGAATCAAATGCTCATTGGGCTTGGGTTTAAAGCCATTATATTTTCGTGTCCCAAACATTTTCTCTAATTTTGCATGTGCAACAAGATTAGAATCCATAGACCTACGTGGGTCTATGTTAGTATTGCTCAGTTTCATATTCCAGTGGATGTCATCTAAACTCCATGATGCTCTCCCTAATGTTTAGTTGACCCTTCCCAACTTCTCTCTTTGCCTTTTGTTTATTATTTGAACAACCACATTGGGGTTTAAAAGAGCCAAACATTTCTTGGCTTCTTTTGATTTTCCCAAATCCAAAGCCATAGAAGGTGCTAGGTCATAATTCTCAACTTGGTTAACCTATGCCATGAAAGGAACTAATGCAAAACTTGAAAGTCGGAATTTGAACTAGGTTATAAAACAAATCTTCAAAGGAGAAGGCTCAATGCCACAAAAGAAACAACACTCAAGAAACTTTGCAATAGAAGGCTCAAGATCAAAACCCAATTTAACAATCTAAAGAGAAGGCATTCAGTAAGAAAACAAACCATGCAAATTGAAAGCTCAAGGTTACAAAAGAAATAACATGCGGATCTTTAATACCTACATCACAAAACAAATAAAATTCCTAATTTCAAAGTTGAAGTTCAATTAAGTCACAAAATGAACATAAAAGAAAACTTGATGATTCTTGAGATCATCAAGATCCCTGAGAACTTCAAGATTCCAAAGTCATAAATCGTACAACATAGAAAACTTGAAATTGTAAATTGATATACAAAGGGGTGAGGAAAAATACCTTGATTGCGCACCATTGTCGAACTTGATCACAATTTTTGAACAACAACTTTTAATCCCATGCCATAAATGAAAAAAATAAATTATTGTATTATCATGCATGCATTGTCAAGGACTCTTTATCAAATCTAATCTAAATTCCATCTTGCACACAAGCAACAAGCTCCATTGCAAGCATTTTGAAAACCTTTATGTTCTACAAATTCCTTCTTTCGCACATTGAAGGCATCACGAAACCCTAAGCAATACTAAGGTGCTTTTTGTACAAGCTCCTACGATCTAGGTCCTACAAACCTATTGCACTGTTTAAATCCTACCATTCCTGCATCCTAGTGCCTAGGTGTTTAAAATTTTACCTTTTTGTTATTTTTACTTTGGCTACAATGTTTAGCCTTGGTATACTTTTGCATGTTTTCACCAAATAGTGACTCAATGACACTTGGAGACATGGAAGTATTATCTACATATGTTACACATCCATGTGATAACTGGGAATTAAATACCTAGTTGTTGGGATATACACCATTATTTATGTCAAGGCTATTGTGTTTGATAGTCAACCTTAACCCAATATATGATAAAAGAAGACTAAGTTAGCAATTAAAACCAAATCAACATCAAGCTTTTATGGTGAATGACATTCTGGCCCCACCTAACACACCCCCAAATTCTTGGATAGACTCAACTGCAAATCCAAAGGTGAAAACAACGAAAGGACAAGGAGTTAGGGCACACTCCTTGGTTTTCAACACTTTCGGAGTAGGGGGGCGTGCTAGAGCTTCAGAATGGGGACTAAAACGAATGACAAGTTAATCAGTTATTCACATGGACCTGCATAAACCAAACAACAAGTTGGTTAATACGTAGCTGGAGCACTTTTGGTGCATGGACAAACCATGGGCAAACATGGATTTTTAAGACTTGCCATGGCTCAGATTTGGGGGAAGCCACCACCTTCCCCCTTATAGTATTCTCTATGCTTGGCCATAGGGCCAACACCCAAATGTCATTTTGTTCTCGGACTTCCAAATTAGAATCCTGAAATTCCCTAAATTGGGACTCTCACGACTTTCGAGGCCTATAACTTTGTGTCCATATTTTCGAGTGAAGTGAATTTTAAAGTAAAGGTGTAATCATTGTTGAGAGCTTTCCAACGGTATGTAGCACGCCACCTTCACATAAGGAAATTAAGGCGATTCTTGACTTTTAATGATCGGGGATCAAATTGGAAATTTGACTCTTAACCTTTTTTTGGCCATAATTTATGTTTTAAGTGCTCAAATGGGTCATGTGAACCCATTTTAGACATCTATGTTCTAAAAGCTTTTAAATGGTATAAGGAACTCTTTAATCCAATGAGTTTTGACCCTTGTAATCACCTTCTAAAAATTTAAACATCCATTTAGATTTCAATTCCCAAAGTGGGAGCTCATTTGGGAGCGTGGGGTTCATTCCTTCACACTTTTTCACATTCCCAGGAGCATGTAATGTGACTTCAGGTTTCACTCTTGGCTCACACCTTTGTAAGCCCTTGCTTTAATCGTGAACCCAAGGCTATAGTTGCGACATCACCATTAAAAAATAGATTATCATTAATGTCATGACCTTAGCCTTGGGCTTGCAACCAAAGCAAAGGCATGGAAATGTGCGGGCTAAAAGTGCAACCCAAGAATCACATTTGCTTTCCTAAGAATGTGAAGGAGTGAATTCACACACTCCCAAATGGACTCCCACTTTGGGAATTAAAGTCCCTATGGAATTTCAAATCTTCAAAAAAAAATTTCAAATAGGTATTTGACGATCAAAATTCATTGGATTAAAAAGTTTCTTATACCATTGGAAAGCTCTTGAAACATAAATGTCTAAAATGGGCTCGCATGACCCATTTGAGTACTTAAAACACAAGTTATGGCCAAAAAAAAAGTTAAGAATCAAAGTGCCAATTTGACTTTTATCCATTAAAAGTCAAGATTCACCATGAAATATGTATGTGCAAGCGGCGTGTAACATATCGTTGAAAAGTTTTCAATAAGGGTTACAACTTTACTTTACATCTCACGTTAATCGGGGGTTTACACAAGGCGTTATGGCCTTCAAAAATACTAAGAATCCCAATTTTGAGAATTTCAAGACTTTTAACTTGGGAGTCCCGAGACAAATTAAATTTGGATGCAACCCCCATGGCTAATCACAATAAATATTATGAGGGAAGGTGGTGGCTTCCCCCAAGTTTGGGTCGTGGTGAATCTTATGAATCTATGTATGCCCATGGTTCATTTAGGCACCAAAAGTGTTCCAACCACACACTAACCAACTTGTGGTTTGATTTTTGCAAGTCCATGTGAATAATTAATTTAATTGTCATTCGTCTTAGTACCCATCCTGGAACTCTAGCACGCCATTTTACCCTCAAAGTGCTATGAGTTAAAGAACATACCCTAACTCCTTCCATTGTTTTCATTTTCAAATTCGCATTTGAGTTTTTCAAAGAATGTGGAGGTGTATCAAAAAATTTGCAGTTTAAATCCAAATATAAAATAAATCAATTAGTTTTTGGTGGGTCTTTAGGTTTATTACACAATTTGTTAAACCAACCAGAATGCCATTGAGATATCCTTATATTATTAGTTCTAGTTTTGGACATCGTGCATTTGATTGTCCTAGAAAAATAGAAGTTCACAGCATGTTTGGACCAAGCCTAACACACCCCCAAACTCTTTATAAGCTCAACTATAAATCCAAGGTGAAAACAATGGAAAGATAAGGAGTTAGGGTACGTTCCCTGGCTAACAGCATTTCGGGGGTCAAAAGGCGTGCTAGAGCTTCGGGATGGGGACTAAGACAAATGACAAATGGGTCAATTATTCACACAGACTTGCATAAACCAAACAACAAGTTGGTTAATGCATAGTTGGAGCACTTTTGGTGCATGGAAGAGCCATATGTAAACACAAACTCACAAGACTCACCACCTTCCCCCTTATAATATTTTTTGTTCCTAACCATGAGGCTTGCACCCAAATGTCATTTTGTCCCAAGACTCCCAAGTTCAGAATCCTGAAATTCTTGAAACGAGGACTACCACAACTTTGGAAGCCCATAATGTTTTGTGTAGACCTTTGATTGAGGTGAGGTTTGAAGCAAAGTTATATCCCTTGTCAAGAGCTTTTCATTGGTATGTGGCATGCCACCTACATGCAAGTAAATTAGGGCGATTCCCAACTTTTAATAACTAGAAGTTAAATTGGCAGATTAACTCCCAACCCTTCTTTTGGTCATAACTCGTGTTTTAAGTGCTCAAATGGGACGTGCAAGCCCATATTAGACATCTAGGATCTAGGATCTTTCCAAAGATATAAAGAACTCTTCAATTCAATGAATATTGACCCTTGTAATCACCCTTTGAAAATTTGGGAGTCCATCGAGGTTCCAACTCCCAAATGGGAGTTCACTTGGGAGTGTGGGGGTTTATTCCCTCACATTTTCCTACATTCCCGGGAACATGAAATGTGACTCCTGGGCTTCACTTTTGGCTCGTACCTTTATAGGCCTTTGCCTTAGTTGTGAGCCCAAGGCTAGGGTTGCAACAAAGCCAATCACTACTGCCATTGTAGTAACAAAAAACCCTAAAGATGATAATGTACCAGTTAATGTAGTTGTTATTATCATTATATGTAACCAAGTACCAATATAACAAACTTTTAAAAAATGATAATTGGTGAAAACAAAAGTAACATTTGATTAACAAACAAAAAACTAATTGTGTGATTCTTTTGTTCATGCCATCAAAGAGTTAAAGGGAAGTGACTTAATGTCACAAACATCTATCAATTTAAATGAACCACTTCATTCAAATTGGGTTGGTTTACCAAAATTAATAAATCAACTGGTTTTTAGTAAGCAACCTGTTTAGTTGATTCCACAAACAATATCACCAAAGAAGATTTTATTTAACATCTTTCAAGCTTTTAAACTATAGTTTATTTTAAAGTAATTTTCAAAGGACCTCCCAATAGATATGGAGTGTTTTGTAGAAGGGGTATTCATTAAGGTAAAAAAATGATGGTAACCAAGTTTAAGAATCATTAGTAAAAATCTTCAAATATATGAGTGAGTTTATGACTAATAGCCTTAAAATCATTATGGAGGAGTTGTTTAAAACAATAATCATTTAGGACATATGTGAAGTCATCAGTGATAGTTTGATCATTGTTTGATATTTTTTATTATTACAAATTGGACCCAAAAACTTGGGAAACATTATTATATATATATATATATATATATATATATAATGTATAATATAAATAATAAGATGTATTTTATTTCAATTATTTTTAATCTCATTATTTTTCATCCTACCAATTGTTGACATGTGTCACCACCTAACCCAGGTAATCTAAGTAGATATGGAATATTCAATCAATATTCCAATGTTGACCACAACACATGTCATTTGTGAAGTTTGATCCTTGGACCCCAAGGATGGAGTTCAACTCTTTTACCACCAAGCCACCCCATTTGTTGTGTAAATAATCTAATGTTTATTTTATTTGAACCATACTTCATTTAAACATTACACAAAACTTCAAATATTATAAGTTGTATCTTGTTGATAATTTGTCCAAATGATAAATATCAAAATTTATTCATAAATTTCCTTCAATAATGTATACAACTATATATATATTTTTGAAAAATGTAAATTTAGTTGAAAGGAAAGTTATTTGAATTGTGTTATTGAATAACATTTGAATGACATACTTTGGAAAAATTAAATTCAAACACATGAATAAATAAAATAAAACTTTCATATCTTAAATCTTCATTTGGTTTAGGAATTTATATATTTTGCTTCTAATATATCATAATTTATCAACTTTTAATTTATATGTACGAATTTATATAATTTATCCAAATAAAATCTTTATTAATGGATCATAAATCAATTATATATATAAATTTTTAAAAATTAGTCATAATAAATATGAGGTATAATTCGATCTAAATTAATTTTCTGAAATTATAATTTTAACTCACTTTTACACATGTAAAATAAATTTTTTTAGAGATATATTATATGAAATTTCATTTAAATTTATGATAAAAGTTTAATTTACAAATAAATTATATATTTCTCACATCTTACACTTCTATTTTATTTTTAAATTAAGACATAAAAAATATTTATGATATATCATACTTGTACCATTAAAATTTATTGCAACGTATAATATTTAATTTAATCACATTGAATATTTAAAATGGACTATATAACAAGTATATTTAAGAAAATGTAATAAAGGTTTTTATATATTACCTATAGGTATAATATTAATCAAAATATGTTCCTTACATGTTGTAGTTTATTATGTCCATTTGTATTCATATTAAATTACTAATATTCATTTTTGAATCATTGTAAAATAATTGTATGACCACTTAGGGTACCACATCATCTAAGGTTAATGATTATATAACTATACAAGGTGCCATGTTGTCCATGTATCAATAATTACTAAATCATATATATGTCATTTGATAAATTTTTAAAGTTTAGAACATAAGTGGGACCCATTTTCCAGTGACGCAAGATATTATTTAATTAATTAAATACAAAAAATGCCACGACATCATGACAATATTTTTCACATCATTTGAAGTAATCAAAATTTAATCATAAACTAGATCTATGTATTTCATTACTTGAAAAAATGACAATTGGATAATCTATCTTGATGTTTTATTTTCTAGCACACTCAAAAACCATAACATGTGAAATATGGTTGATGAAAAATGGATGAAGTATGTCTATTTTTGTAAGTTTTTATCCATTAATCTTATAAATGACTAATCTATTATTTAGATTTATTTTAGGTAGACAATGAAGTTGTAATATATGATTGTGATCATTGATAAAGTCATTTAGAATAGCTAGTCATTGTTCCCTTGGTTACAAAGGACATAATTTTTATTAGTGAATAGAATATGCATGCAACCAATGAAATGATTGAACATACATTCCATAGGGTTCAACTTTTTTCTTGGGGGGGGGGGGGGATGGAATTTTACAAAGTCATGTGTTCCCAACATTTGATATTCCCCAATGGTGTTCCCAATAACACCTCCCTTTATCCCATATTTTTTGCCCAAAGTTCTCCATTTTTCACCTATATAACTAGGCCAAAGGGAAGGTTGTCCATCTTCCCATATAACTTGTTATTTTTGGGGACCTCCCAAATGTTTTTTTTTGGGGGGGGTGATAGGCCAATCAAAATGGTTCATTAAAAAAAACTTGGGAGGCAACCCATCCAATCAATAAGAGAAGAGAAATGAATAAGGTAACCAAACCTAAAGCAAACATTAAAAATTCCATGAAAACAACATTATAACTTAAACCCTAGGCATCCACTTTTGTCCTTAAAAGACGTGTTCATGGAGTTTTAAATGGTTTAGTATTAAAAGTAACCAAATTAGGTTTGTTGTAACCACATACTCTCATTTTATGGGTCAATTTAGTACATTGCATATGCATTAAAGATGAAATCAAGGTTTGTCTGAAACTACATTGAAGTTTTCTATTGGGATTCTATAGGACAAAATTTGACATCACATTTTAAATACAACATAGACCACCTTGCGGGCACTATTGTGCTTATTGTAACTTAGAGCTTACATATACACGAGTGTGAACCCCGTGCCTAATGCACAGGTGTGTGCCACCTAGGTGCTTCAGTTACCCACTTACCTTGGGGTTAGACCCCTCTGTGGAGTCTAGCAAAATCTTGCATGGGGCCTTATGCTTCACAGAATGGACCATTTTGAAAGAGTGAAATGCCTTGTGGCCATGGAAACTGAATTAAATTGCTATTAGGTGTTCACCCAAGGCTTTGCTGGGAGCTAGAAGGAATTTTTTTTTTCATTTTTTTCTCGTTCCCAATGTGTTCCTTTTAAGTTCTCAATGGGTTCCCAATATTTTGCCCAAGTTCCCAATGTATTCTCCAACATATTCTCCATAGCATCTCACTTTAATCTCATATGCTATGGCAAATTGTTGTCCTCCTTTCTCCCATATGGGTGGGCCAAAGGGGAGGAACTCAATACCTCAAAATAGAACCTTCTATCTTGGGGAGCCTCCATAGTTTCATTTTTTTGTGTGATTGGCTAATCAAATTGGTTCATTGTGGAAAAAAAAACAACAAAATTGGGAGGCACCTCATCTAATTAATGAAAGAGGTGAATAGCTAGGGTGTTATTAGGAATGTCATAGTGTGATTCACATTAATTATATCATGGGTGCCCTCACAACTTTTTTATTTATTTTAATGGAGCCATATTGATTGACCCACCTGCAATTGTTTTGGAACTTTGGGGCATGCCCCCAATAGAAGTACCTCTTTGGACCCCCAGTTGCAAAATAGAAACAAATGTGCACCCTTAGATTATAGTTTATTTATAGGGGAATTTGAACTTTGGGCAAAACATATGGGTTAAACACCAAGGTGCTATTGGCTAACTTGCAACATTTCTGCAACAACAATAACATCATCATCTTAAATTATTATTATATATTAATTCAGCAAGTCTGTCAGTCAGTCTATCTGTGACAGTGACTCCGGATGGGATGTGTTAGTTACCAACTTTTTTTCAACCCCACCCATATAACTGAAACTGCAAGTAGGTGGGAGACTGCTAATAACAACCCACTTGGACCAATCAAACCATCTAGCCAATGAGAAACAGGGAGTAGTTTTGACTTTGTTTATTAGACTGTTCCAGGGCTCCTCCATGGCTCCCAAAGCTGTCAATTATTTGAGGGTACTAGCAATCTCCCCGTGGATTCACTGGATTTGTTGATGAACAACATCCAAGATTTCCAATGCAAGGTCACTTACTAAGCGTTGATGGAGATGCTCTTATTATCACATGGCCCTCACTTGATTTTTGGCACCTCTGCCTTACCCTTAGTGATTTGTCTTGTGACCAATTTTTGTTACTTTGCAATTTTTTTTTCAGAGGAAAACTTTAAAGGGTGGTTTTTGAATGTAAAATGTGAGTTTTCAGTAAGAATTCGAAACTTTTTTGTGAAATAAAAATTGTATCCGTGCATTATGCACGGGGTTCACACTAGTTATTATTATTTCATTCCTGGTTTATTTCCTTCCCATTCTTGGTGGGCAGAAAGCTGTAGTGTCAGACTTAGCAGAGGGATGGTGTGCAACCAACAACCTCGGAGCTTCTAGGGTGTCCATCTGCATGGACAACTAGACGGATGGACAGAGGGAGGATGATAGGACGGATGATGGGACGCACGGATTCAGGGGAGGCTTCATTTCTCATCCCGACGTCCTTTACTATATGTAATGTGTACATTGGTCAATAAAGGGAAAGGTACTAGAAAGGAAGATTTAACACAATGTGTTTTTATGGCTCTCCAGAAAGCATTGAATCCATAGAAGATAGCAAGGGCTTCAAGATTACTGTCATCTGGCCACTTGATCCGAAAAAATTATGGCAAGAAAAATGCAACCTTTAGAACAGATTCTTGAGCCAAAAATCAACTTTCAACTGGTTGATTTTTTGGTTGAAAAGGTTTTGGGTGAATGCAACTTTACCATTAAACCCAATGCATGCCATTATTAGGTTGAAATTGAAGAGTAGTCTAATAGTCTGCAAGACTGTAACACCTAGGGGGTTCAACCTCAAAATAGTTTAAAGACACACCATGAAAGAGGCTCCTTTGATTGCAATGAAAGAAGTTGTTTTAATTGACACATAATGAAATGTGCAATGTGATGCACAATAAAGGTAGGATGAAATGTGCGATGAGAAATGTGATGAGACATGCATGAATTTGGCAACACTAATGTTGATGACCATAATGCTTTCTTTCAATCACATTGGGCAATGTTTTATCGTCATGTGGTACCACTAGGAACATCACGCCTTCAATTTTATGGACCCATCAAAAATTTGAAAAATAAAGGAGATAATATTTAAAAGGTTTTCAATTAATTTGTTAAATACATTAACTACGTTGTATAAACTTTGAAACTTTAATGACATAAAAAAATTATTTTAAATTTTGATGTTCATTAATCACCTTGGGGTAGTTCTTACTGGGTCCACCAAAGCATATTATCACTTAGAAGCTCTAGCTAGGTTGATGTGATGGGTTTCAAATGGGGAACCACTAATTGATTAGTTGAAAATCATCATGATGACATCTAATGACTATGTCATCCAACTTGAACAAAAGTAAACACACAATGAAGTCGCGAGTAGGAAGATAAAGCATTGCAAGGAATTGATGATTACATTGAAACAGACAAGACTAGGTTAAGAAATTGGAAGAGAGAACATGAAGCATTAGTGAATTGATGAAAGAGCCATGTTTTAAAAAATTTGAGAATATATAGTCTCCAAAGCAGTGTGCTAAGATTAGTGAGGTTTGTACTGCATGTTGCCATCCGAGCTCAAGCACGTTTACCAATGAAAGCTTACCAAGCTCCATTTTGCAGACCACACTTAAAATTTGCAAATTCAACATGAAGGCAGCAATTGAAAAATGAAAAAGCTGGGAAATACGGTAAAGATTGTTCACACATCATTCTAATTGAACCAGTGTGGGTCCATTGTGCTAATCCTCACTCTACTCCTATGCAGTGATTGAGCTGTTGCCACTGTTGAAAGGGTAGAGAAGGTGATGGTTAATGAAAGTAGCTAAGGCTAAGTGTAGGTGTTGTAGTTGTTTGGTTTACATGTAGCACTGGTTCAAATTCCATGACACATGCTTTCGTGTTTTGAGCAATACGGTCTTGCGCCTCACAAAACAATTTTCGAATTTTTTTGGGACCAGGAACCTTCTTGTTTTGGGGTACTGGTATGAAAGTTTTCATTCTCTACACTTTGTGCCTTCACTATTCTTGTGTAGGTGTTTCCAGGGAATCTGATGAGTCAATATGGGAGGCCCAGGATTAAAAAGTAGGAACCCAGATCATTAGATATGAGCCCCCTAAGGGCCCATAATAGATGTCTATCATCTCAGACTTTGAAAATGCATATTTAATTGAAGGAAGAACAGAAAACTTGGATGACATTCTACTTGGGTGCACATTCATTTACTAATCAGAAAGGTTTTTTCCATCCTGAACCCCTTCATTTTACTATGCTCGCTCAGACTGTCCACTGACGGTTTGGCTACCTTAGGAGAGGTGCGTAGATAGTACCCAAACCGCCATTTTTTGGATACCCAAATGTGGGAGCCAGCCCTCACTTCATGGGGACCGGGCGGGGGGGGGGCATCTTCTCAAGCCGGCATTTTCTGTTGAAGGCATCCTTGCGGGTGGGCTTGAGGAGCCACAAGATGCGGCAGGACGTTACACTCTTCCCTGCCTCCCTCCGCACCCCATCCAACTTGATCATTGATGAAAGGCCACTCCTGTGACATGATCAGCCACTTTTTCTGGCCACACAACAATGTCTGTGCTTAAGTGTGGAAGTTGCAGTGGCGAATGTCTGGAGGATATAAACAGCTAACTTTGGCTTTAGCTAGGAAATACTTATGGGGCCATGTAGCCACAAGGTCAGTCCACCATTAATATTTCAAACATTAAAGGATTCTGAGGGCCGATTCTGCACACTTGTCAGGCATCTTAGATTGCAGAAGAAAGCATTATTCGAAAAAGTGCCGAATTTGACAAAAATGCTAACTTATAAGAACCACAGCTCTAATTTTAGCAGAATTTGCCTTCAAAACTTCCTTTATGCTATGTAAGGCACACCCTGATGTGCATTTGGCACCTAGTTCCAGCCTATTGGCCTCGCCCTAGAGGCTCACTAGGATGCACAAAGCTCCCTAGGGGACGCCTTCTCTAGTACATAATGTCAATGCACTGTTCAAAGTTAATGATCGACTTAGGTCAGTGTCCATGTCTGCCACCCATTCACTATTTTTTAAGAACATTCACAAAGGAATCAGTGAAAATCTAGTGGTAATGCATTTGCATGTCATTTTCTTTTTCTCACCACATATCAATGGACTGAAACTGACCAGCGTTTTTCATTTTCTTTTTGAGTTTTTGTCACTTGTTGAAAAAAACTTCAGAATTTTCAAAAATGTTTTGAATTTTTTTTCTGTTGCAAATTTGACAAATATTGTTTAAATTTCGAAAAAATCCTAAAATTTCGAAACCGCAAAATGAAAAACAAAGAAAAATGCAATTAGATGAAAAAATGAAAGAATTTTTTAATCTTTTAAATAGCAATTATTATGTGATGGTTAATTTATTTCAAGTTGCATTGTATAGCTGCAAGTGAAGGTAGTTCGTTGTGATTTCAATCTAACCCACCACAACACTTGCCTCATAGGCCAACAAAAAGCAGTTGCAGGGAGATATTCAGTATGGGGACAATTGTTACAACATTAAATCCTTGCCATAATATTAATTTTATCTCATTCACATAAATAATAAATTCTGATGACCATTGTGTTTGAATAAAGCATATGATATATCATGCTTTGTTAGTGAAATTTACTTGCGATAATGCTCGTTACTTATTGTTATAGAGTGGTATTTTATGGGGTAGGAGGGTATTGTTACAATATTCTTAATATTCATTTGTCCTAATTGTTTTCAAAGACTAAATTGTACCATTTGTTGTCCCAAACTTAAAAACATAATGTAATGAGCCATTGATGATTGGTCACCACAAGAACATCATTTGGGCTGACATAAACATGTGAAAACACATGATGACACTGTGCCCTTTAGTCCCACATTGGTATTCTGGCTTGTGGTGTTTTACAGTGTGTACCCTTATGCAAATAAGGTGTACAGAAAAAGGGGTCCTAAATGAACCAACATCATCACACTTTCCTTCAAGCAACTAACCTCCACCTAATCTCTCACCATTTGGGATTAGGAAGAGGTTAAAGGGATGGGCAGATGGACTCAAAATTGGTTAGAGTCAAAGTAAACCATGTGTCTTTTATGTAAATTTTTTCTTTTCTGAAACACATTAATCAATGATGCAACATGCCATCTTATTATTAAAATGTGTCGCAATTCCCACAAATAGAATTAATTTGCATTAAAATCACTTTGCATTGTGAATCAATGCTTGCTGTGTAGAAGTTGTTCTATGGACTTTCTGGAAAGGTTTGCTGTCTCCTTCCTGGTCTAGTAGCACATGCCAGAGATTGACAAGTGCAAGATCCCACCCAGTTCAACACCCAAACAATTGTTTCTTACATACATTTTGCACAATTTAGTATGTGGTCACATGTCCAACCATAATGTGAAGGAGTGACATGATCAATTCCTCCTGGATATCTATCAAATATATATATACTTAACTTTTGAAGTATATATATCAAAACCAACATTGTTCATGAACACATTAGAAAACGCATTGTTTTGCTTATACCATTTGTCTAATAGTAGAGAATGAGTGTGCAGCCTTTGTTGCAACAACTAAAATTCATTTTGCCCATCTTAGATATTCAATTACGCCGCTTCATGATATTCATAAATACATCCACCAGTCCGGATGCAAAAGAGTCTCTAGCCAAGAGTTTAGAAAAGGTAATGGCACAGGCATAAGATAATTGTCCTGCAAGTGTTCAAGAAGCCACCTGATTGTAAACAGAAAATGTTTGATGATATGGTCCTCAAACATCATAAGAACCAGATTTTCCAACAGCTGCACCTAGAACATGACTTGATGCTTCACAGACTGAAGTTTTAGATGAAGACCTGGTGCTTCTACTCACTGCTTTAGATTAGCTCCAGAACTTGGAATTGCATCTTGATTAGATGCTCATGAGCCTACAGCAAACATGTTGGCATTGTAATTCCCTACCAATGTTCTACAAACATTATGTAAGAAAAACAGTCTGCCTGAGGTCTAAATAATCAGTTGCATCCAGTTAGGTCTTCTATCTTTGATCTAAGGGCAAAGATTTATGCAAGGAACAGTCTATAGGCTGCAAAATCATATGCAGCCCATGTTCCACTGCTCCACTATAAGAAGAGAAGTTGTAAAATTGTAGACATCACTTGAGAGATCTATTGTGTCATCAATTCTGAAAGCTGTTGTTTGGATTTTGAAACAAGCCCTGCTATTGGAACAAGTACTCATCAAATTGCACAAAGGATTGTTGGGAAAATGTAGGATGGCAAGTTGGCTTTGCCAAACTCAAATGCATGTCCAATGGGTCAATTTGGTTGCCTTCCATATGACTAGAAATTGATGCCATCTCACTTGGCTCTGCCAAACTCAAATGCATGTCCAATGAGTCAATTTGGCTGCCTTGTGTATGACTAGTAATTGATGCCAACTCATTCGGCTCTGCCAAACTCAAATGCATGTCCAATAAGTCAATTTGGTTGCCATCTGGATGACTAGTAATTGATGTGGACTTAGTGCCCATATCAAGATTGTGCCCATATAGGTGACACCTGAGAGTTTGCTCATGTTGGGTAAGCAACTCTAAAACGGATTCATGTTGGTCAGGCCCTGGTGTCACTAACAAACTTGTGAGGTCTTCTCCATCATCTGAATCCATAAACCGTTGCAACGGATTCTCCTTCACATGGACTGCATTTCGAGATGTAGTAGCCATTTGGACTTGTAATTGACTAGTAATTGATGCCAACTCAGTGCGATCAATATCAAGATTGCACCCACCTAGGTTATGCCTCAGAGTTTGCTCACTTTGGGTAAGCAGCTCTAAAATGGATTCATGGTGGTCAGGCCCTGCTGTCACTAACAAACTCGTGAGGTCTTCTCCATCATCTGAATCCATAAACTGTTGCAATAGATTCTCGTTCACATGGACTGCATTCGAAAGAGGAGATGTTGTAGTAGCCATTTGGATTGGGGCATCTCCATCTTGAGGACTTGATTCATCTGTAAGGAAATCAAAAATTGCAATTTGATTAATGGGTGGGGTTGAAGAACTTGTCATGCTCTTATGATGCATCTTTAGTGCAAGAGTCAAAGAATCAAACAAGTTGGATTACTTGTTCACTGCAACCAAAAAACTGGGTGTGTGATCTTTAGGCTTACAAGTGAAAGGAAAATCATGTTGAGATTGAATTGATGTCACCAACATTGGTGTCATTTGAAAATTTGAACCCTCAATTCTCTGTTGTGTGTCAAGTCCTTCTCTTCCAATGGTCCATTGCATTTTCTCACTACTCACTAGCATGGAGTCTCTTGAGTCTTCCACCCAAATGCAATCATTCTAAAAAACACCCACAAGGGTTTATAAGGATTAACTTTTGGATTTAAAAAAGGATTTCTTGAAGCACATGCTTGGATTGAGGTCAAATTGATATCTACCTGGAGAAACCCAAATGCAATCATTCTAAAAAACACCCACAAGGGTTTATAAGGATTAACTTTTGGAATAAAAAAAGGATTTCTTGAAGCACATGTTTGGATTGAGGTCAAATTGATATTTACTTGGAGAACCTCAAAAGGCTCCGGGGTTCCAATTTGAAATATGTCCCTTGCAATTTCAACATCAGAAACTAGAGAAGGAAATAACAATGTTTCACCAATTGTTGGAACCGGAGAAGACAATGTTGTTGCAGGCTGATCCACTGTCCATTCAAGCAACCCCATGTGATGGATTAATCTTGGTCAAGTGGCATGCCACTAAACCCAAATTAGCCTATTTGCAATGCCAAACCATATCAAATACGGTGAAGTAGTTCAATGCATCAAAAAGTTTGATGTGTGAAGTAAGGTTTACAAGTGAAAGGAAAGTCGAAATGATATTCAGATGATGCCACCAACATTGATGTCATCTGAAAACCTGGGCCCTTGTTAATGGGTCGTGTGTCAAATCCTTTGTTTCCACTGGTCCATTCCATTTTCTCATTACTCAATTGGACAGGATCTTCAGAATCCTGATCCAAAACGTAGTGATTTTACCCACAAGGCTCTACAAGGATTAGTTTCCACAATAGAACAAAAATTTCTTGAATCGCACACTTGGATAAAGGTCAAATTGATATCTACCTGGAGAATCTCAAGATGTTCTGGGGTCCCAATTTGAGATATGTGATTTGCAACTTCAACATCAGAATGATGAGAAGGAAATAACATTATTTCACCATCAGTTGGAGCTAGAGAAGACAATGTTGTTGTAGCTTGATCCACTGTCCATTCCAACAACCTCATATCAGGGTTAATCTAAGTCAAATGGCATGTCAGTAGAACCAAATTAGCCATCTTTCCATTAGGATACATTGAAGATGCAGGACTAAACAATATCTAGTAGATTGTAGAAACAAATCCACTGTAAAACTTTGAAGGTAACCATGGCGTCAACTCCAACAAAACCAAAATTAACACAACAAGAATCAGCATGATCATATGCTTATGAATGTCATTCATGAAGCTAAACACAACTAAACAAATAAATCAAAGCCTTCATCACCTGAGGTGGAATAGGATCCATAAGAGGGTAATTTCAAAACCTAGTGATTGTTTAGGTGCTAGAAAACTCAAAGGCAAGGGCATGGAACTAAAAATCTATAACACCATATAAAACTACATTGAGTCTATGTTTGGACTCATGTTCCAACCTTTGAAGATGCATGACTACACAAAGACATTAAAGTCCTCGTTGTTTCAAGTGCAACAAGGAGTCATTGAAACATGGATACCCTCCAAACCTTGAAAATGTTTAGGCATTGAAATACCACTAGTTGGTTGTGTGTCAAGTCCTCCTCCGCAGGTCACTCTCATTTCATCAAAGTTCAGCTGCATGTGGTTTTCTAAGTCATCCCCAAAAATATGGTCATCCTAACAAACTCCCACAAGGTTATTAGATGAGGCCAATTAGGTTCTAGAGTCAAGAGAGGATTTCTTGAATTACACTTGGATGGAGGTCAAATTTATATTTACCTGGAGGTCCTCAAGGAACTCTACAACCCCAAAATGGCATCCTTCATTTGTAGTTTCAACATTAGAAATTGGAAAAGGCAATAGGTCTGGTTCAACAATGGCAGGAACCAAAGAAGACAATATTGCAGACCTTCTACCACTAAAAATCTAAACCCACTAAAACGCCACTAACTACACTAAGTGGTGACCCGAGGTTGTCACCACTAGAGGATGAAAAAAAATAGTTAACTTAGAGGTTGTCACAACTCGAGGATGAAAAAAAATAGTTAACTTAGAGGTTGTCACAACCCGAGGATGAAAATAAATAGTTAACTTAAAGGTTGTCACAACCCGAGGATGAAAAAAAATAGTTAACTTAGAGGTTGTCACAACGGAGGATGAAAAAAAAATAGTTAACTTAAAGGTTGTCACAACTCGAGGATGAAAAAAAATAGTTAACTTAGAGGTTGTCACAACCCGAGGATGAAAAAAAATAGTTAAAGTAGTTAACTTTGTAGTGGTAGAAGGTCTGCAATATTGTTGTTGCAGCTTGATCCACTGTCCATCAAGCAACCTTGCACAATAGTTAGTGTAGTTTCAATTGGAACCTAACTAAACCTAAACTAGCGAATGCTTCATGAGGTCAACTAACCATGATCAAATCAAAACAAGGAAGCCCTCATCTCAGCAGTAGGAGGATTCATGAAAACATGAGTACGCTCAAGACCTTGTGATTGTTCAAGCACTGCAACACCAAAAGGCAAGGACATAGGCAAGCTGCAATCCCCAACCATTTGAGTATGGAATTGAATGCTCCTTATGTTTTGACTCACCACAATTGTTTTTTGAAGGCCTGATGCCCATGATGGCTCCTTGATTGTTTGGGGTCGCTGCTTGGAATGTCCCATGTTCACGAGAGAGAGAGTCTCTGGAGCCATGCTCTAGAGTATCTTGTGTTTGTTCATGCAAATGAGGGAAGTGCCCAATCGGTGTATTACATCCCGAAGAGATGTCTACAGGAGGGTCTTCAGTCTCTGTGGGAGATAAGCTAGACCTTGATAATTGCCGTGATATTACTACTTCAGTCTCCACCCACCTAATGAAATGGGGCACAAGAGAACAGTGCTTTGCAAAGGCCTTCATTGGAGGTAGGCGTGACAGAAACCGACTGATAAGCCGATGATACCAGTGTCCAGAAACGCCTGTTGGTGCTACATTCCGCTTGAGTATCTGGTTAATAGATTCAAGCAGTTGAGGAATGTCTGCAGGTTGAGATGCTGAAACTGCTGCTTCATTCTCTCTTCTCACAAGCCTTATCAACTTGATCAACAAAAAATAAAGTTCATCCCCTTGTGTCTTAAAGTTTAGGGAAATATCCAGATCAAAAAGTTCCTCCGATAGATCATAAATCAAACAAACCAATGGGTTCTTTGTGAGAAGTCGAACTTGGTCTCGGACTTCCTGAACCTTTTGGTCTTCTTCTTTTAGGTCTTCTGACACTTTTTCAAGGAGTCGAGGAGTCTCTTCGAAATTGAGAGCCTCCTTGCCTTTGCCAAAGTAAATAGTACCGACATCAGATGCCAGCGCAGCTACCACTTCAGTGCTACAATTGATCCAATCACGTATCTTGCCTGTCGTGATCTTACTCCGAGCAATCCAAGGCTTCGAGTGGTTGTGTTTTCGGCGAAAACGTACTCCTTTGAACTTACTCAATTGCAATTGTCGACTAGCTGCGTCTTGTGCAAGAGTCCATCCGATCGAGAACGCTCTCTTCATTCCTCTATTGATACGTTCATTGGAAGTAAGATCGAAAAAATCAATTTGCACTCCCAATTGGAGGTCAGCAGTTGTCTTGTCTTCATCGCAATCACTAAAGGCATTTGAGAATGAAAAATCTATTAATGCAAAAAGGTCCACTACTACAGAAACATCACAAACAAAGTGAGGTAGATGCACAAAAGGTCTTACGAACCACCCTGCGAGGCGACCTCCTCGCCATTGATTGAAGCTGTTAAACGTGACACGAGTTAATGGGAATGAGGTAACGGACTCGCCGCCAGGGCGCCTCAGTGGCTCCTCAAATGACATGATGGAACTGAACTGTGGTGAAGCACTGGTTATCACTTTTGGAATGTCAAGACTTCTTTCATCATAGAAGCTTGGATCTTCAAGAGATCCCACATTGTCACGATGCACTTGCAGTAGAATAGACACATTTTTTATAAAGAACTCTTTTTCGAAACAAAAGTTGTTGAACCAACGAACAAAAAACCCTAAGAGGGTTTGAAGGCGTTTCGTATCCAGACTCATGCCTCCAATTCGAAACTTTAACCCCTAACGACCTTGTTGCGAAACTAGTTTCTTCTCTAAGATTCAAACGAGGTGTGCAATAACAAAAAACCTAGAAAAGCAAGCAAAGCACAGCTTGGAAGCAAATTTTTTTTGCCAATAACATGGCAAACTTAGAAATGAGACCCACATATAGTGCAAATTTTCATCAGCAAATTTTACAAGCAATTGCTCAAGCGAGACGGCGCTCGAGATATGTGAGGGACCATAGAACCTGATAAAAAATTGAGTCTCGTCTCATGGAGCATCATCCACGGGCTCACGGGCTGAGTTGCTCCTCTGAGAAAGCATGATTACGAGTAGAGAGATTCCAGAGGACAAAACAATCCAAAACAAACATGAAAGACGGAGCTCGATGGAGCTTGGTCTCACACTCTAGTGTGGAATCTGACACTCCAACATCAATTCATGGCGAGGGTCTAGCAGCAAGTGAGTTGCTAAAGAAAATGAAAGTGCTCCTGGTGAGCCTCATTGGCTCTCTCTCGTCACCGCAGAACCTGCCTCTCCACAATTTGCAATCTGAGCGCCCTCTGGAGTACCCTTTGAAGGGGTGGGTGCGGGCGTGCGGGCGGGCGGGGGGGTGAGGCGCAATTTTTAATTGTAAAATCCTAGTAAACGGGTAATTTTTAATCAATTTTTTATTTTGGGGAAGGGGGTGAGG
>Ga0116227_10005045_pt1 | contig 28239 bp, 18 predicted proteins | sample S1TSphgellanicum_FD_89693 | JGI IMG/M metagenome (GOLD analysis project Ga0116227, IMG submission 89693) | Host-associated microbial communities from peat moss isolated from Minnesota, USA - S1T2_Fb - Sphagnum magellanicum MG | ecosystem: Host-associated > Plants > Peat moss > Unclassified...
ACAAATGTAACAAAACAAAAGCAACATCCCATTCTAAACAACCAAAAAAAAAAAAAAAAAAAAAAAAGGCGATGATAACAACACCTTTTTCCTCTTGTTGTAACAAAACCAAAAAAAGAAGGTGATGGCAGCATTATTGTCGTCGCCTTCTTTGCTACATCAAAACAAGAACAAAAGGTGACGGTAGCTCTTTACCGTTGCCTTCTGCAATGCCAAAAAAAATAAATGAAAAGGCAACGTTGTTACGACAAAAAGAAGAAGAAGAAGGTGACGATAACAAAGCTACCATCGCCTTATACGTTCCAAAAAAAGCCCAGGAAAAGCTGCCGTCGCCTTCTTTGTTGCACTACACCAAAAGAAAAAGAAGAAGGCCTTTTGCAAAAAAAGAAAAAAAAGAAAAAAAAGGTGATGGCAGCTATCACCTTCTTCACTGCACTACAACAAAAAAAAAGAAAAAGAAGGCTTACAAGGGATGGAACTTACGTTGAAGCTTGAAGCTCCCGCGTTAGGCGTTCCAGAGCTTTGCGTTGGCTCTCGCTCGGATCCCGCTCCAAACGACTCCCAAGCTCTGGCAATGGCAATCTACTCTGCTACCACTCCAAACGGCTCCCAGGCTCAGGCGATCCGCTCTGCTCCAAACGACTCCCAGGCTCTGGCGATGGGAGGTAGGAGGGGGGAGGTAGGAGGGGAGAGGTAGGTGGGAGGTAGGTAGGTAGGAGAGAAAAATTTTGGGGCAGAGTAGAGGTGGAAAAAAAAAAGAAACTTTGGGCAGGGAGGATGTGCTTTTGGTTCATCCTCAACTGGTGCATTGGTGGCTGCTGGTTCACTCCAGCCCCATGTAGGTAATGAAAAACATGAGCTATGAGCAAAGCAGTCAAGGCTCAAGCAGTCAATGTGCACTAAAAAGCAAAATCCAAAACTGGGGGTGATACTCCCCCTGAGGGTCAATTTAGGTCAGAAATTAGTTTGGTCCCCTGTTTTTTTCTCCTGTGTACTGTTTTCATCCAGACTTAACATTTCGTCCCTAGTTTCCACAAAACTGGGGTCCAGTAGCGACAGTCTAGGGTACTTTACAAATGAATCTCTCTCTCTCTCCCTCTCGGTATTTCAAAACTCTGGGTTAACTTGACGCCAATTTCCGATCCCAATTTTCCAGAATTTCAAGAGTTGAGGATGAACTATACAAAGTACACCTTTTGTCGTGCATTTGTAATAGTAACCCAATAATTGGGACAATAAATGTTTTTTTCATGAGTTGGGAGTTAAATACTCAACAATTTAGGCAAAAATATTAATTATTTTTTTCCTCTTTTTTTTTCAGCTAGACCTTTTGCAAATTATTTTATGTCAAACATCACTCATAGGTAAAAGGTATATAAAGAATGAAATAATTATTATTTTTGGCCATATGACTAATCTTTGCTGTTAAATATTTCTCAAAAGGACAAGTTTGAAATTTATTATTATTATTATTATTGGTTATTGTAAGCCTTGAAAACAAACAAAGGTGGTGCTGACAACAATAGAAGAAGAAGAAGAAGTATGAAGAAGGAAGGGTCCCCAGAGGGTCCAGAGACACATGAGAATGTACTACTAAGTACTAAGTGATTGGGGACAGAGAGTACATAACACGGTAAACATATTTGAAACATATTATGCATGTAAAGAGCAGGTCCCATGGCCACAATGAACCAGCAGCACCCACCAGCGCACCATGAAGGATGGATGGATGAATGGTAAGTGGTCATGAAACAGTTTTCTGTTGAGTTCCAGTTCACTAGGTAACCATGGTGGTTAGCTCAGTTGCTGTTTTAGTACTACCTACCCACCTACCTACCTACCTACCTACCTGCTAACAACTCACAAGCAGCAGGTTGTTTGTTGGTAGGTAATAAAAACAGCCCTTACCTATGTGTAAACCATGTACTTAACCAGCAGTTATCTATTTTCTTACCTATCTAACTCTATATGAGACCTATTTCTTACATAACTGGTTACCAAGGTGAAACCGTCTACTAACTCAGTCAGTTGAGGTTCATCCACAACAGAGTAATAACAGGCATCCATCCAGTGGATGGTGCGCTGGTCGGTTCTGATTCACTGTGGCCAGGTCCCCACCCACATCCCTCATTTGGGTGTCTGGTCTCTCTACCAGTGGGGTCCAGTTCCAGTTACCCTGTACCTGCTGGGCCACCAGTTTTAAAATTTGAAAGCCAAGGTCTGGAACTGGAACTGGAACCACGAGCTGGGCTCCAGCTAGAACCTGACCAAGAATTGAAATTGACCCCCAAAACTTGTTTTTAGCCTATATGGGTTTTGATTCAACATTTATTTTTTTAAATAGTAAAATTTTTAATTTATTTATTTATTTATTTATTTTCAATAGGGGTTAAAACATTTTATTTTGAGAAGGAAAAAAATTTAGGTGTACAATTTTTTGAATAATTTGTTAGATTTGGGGATTGGGTGTGAGGGAAAAATTCAACATCTCAGTATTTAATTAATTAATGTTTAATCTGACCATAGCATAAGGGTATCATCTTGCTCAACCTTGTTCAAATGTTTTCACTATGCAACTTGGCCACACTTCCCTAAGAATACATGTCATGCTTTCTCAAAGGAGCTCATTTACATTTCCCTACGGAAAACCCTTTCCATTCATTTGCAGTTAACTTGGTCTCATTCCCCAGGTTGAGTTGCCTAGAGGGGGAAAATAATTTGGGTTGATTTCCTAAGGAGAAGGGGAGTTGTTACCATACTTTCCCCATGAATTTGGAGGACAGTCTTCTTTAAGTTTACAAAATACATGAATATAAATATAGTATGTCATATATTGGTTGTTGAGTAAAAACTATAATTTGATTAATTTTATAATAGGGTTATGTTTATGATGAAAATCAAAATATAACTAATATAAGGGATGTGTTAATATTTGAACGCCCCAAAATGGATTACCAAAATTTGAAGCTTTTTAATTCTTAAAAAATAAATTATAGTATAATAAGTTGAGCAGGTAACTTCAATAATTTATAGCTTTCAGCAAGACATTTTTAGTGTCATATTGTAAGTGCTAATCAAAGGTCATTTGACTTTTGTTTCTTAAGTTTTAATGGTTGAAAGTCAAATTGCCATTTTGATTTGTGAACTTTCTTTCAACCATCACTCTTAGTTTGCAAATCCAAATGGAAAATGCAAGCCCAATTTTCATATGTACATTTCAAGTCCTTTCCAATGGTATATAAAGGTCCAAATTGAACCACATTTACTACTTGCACTTTTGTCTCAAGGATTTAAAACATTTTGGGACATTTTGGAATTATAATTTGTAAGACCTTGGGACTGGTAACTTAATTAGCATCAAAGAAAAAGTTGTCAAGTAAGGAAAAAAAAAATGAAAAATGAAAAAACATGAAGGTATGAACTACCTTCTACTTGCTTATTGTCATGTTGCATTTACTATATATTTTGCAACAACTATCATCCTACAACAAACTTAGATAACCATTTGTTAGCCCTTCGTAAGTATTACCTCCCTGTTGCAATTGTTGCCTTTAGTCTATCTACCATCTTGCAACAACTACTATTCTTTGTAGAATTGAAAAAAAACCCATAGCCACATGTAGACTTCTTGTAACTATTGCCTACCCTTTACAACCTAAGAAATCAATAACTACCTTCAATTGTTGCCCTCTAGAAGCAACTATTGTTAACAAACCTACTTCCTAATCTAGTAGATAGTATAAAAAATATTTTTTATTACAGAAGAAAAGAAGAACCAGAGTAAAGAAACTACACTCATTCCATCTAATAAATAAAATAAAAACACATTAAAAAAGATATTGCAAGTTGACCTTCAACCATAATCCATTGTTCGTATTTTTCTTTTATGCAAATACAACTTTCTTCCACGTCACATACATCAATCTTCCTAAAATCACACACGCACACAATGATAGAATGAGAAATAAAGTTAGATAATGGAATGAACCCAAAAGATAATAAGAAACCAAAAGTGATTGCCTACCACACATTGGGTTCCTTATTCTCCTAGATTTCTTCACCTTATCTTAATTTCCTCCACAAATCCTAGTTAAGGGAAACCATTCATCCCTTATCCATTTTCTACTTGGATTGATTAACTTAAGTAATTTCACCCCCAAGTAAATAAAAAACAATAAATGAGTATTTACCACTAGTAATTAAACAATTATTAGGATGGCCTTCTAAGTCAATTAAACTAAGAGATTATTTCCATTAACAAGTTTTTTTTCATTAGAATTCCTCCCCAAATTATTTTATGGTTATTTTGCCATGTGAACATAAGTCTGTACATTGATAATACTACTATCATCGAACACATTCATTCCAAAATTTTGCCACAATTATTTTGCCATCTAATGGTACTACCATCTAATGATGATAACTACCATCCTTTAACATAATTCCCAAAATGATTTCCCATTAAGGAATGCTTAGAATTCACCTCCTTAACATTCTCCCACACTTGTGTGAATGTGCTTGAATCCCATGCTATTTTCCTTATTCATTGCCCTTGTCATGAACCTTTAGCCATGGTTGAAGTTAGTTTCCACTTGGAAATATTCATTTTCCATCATTCTGAAACTGACATTTTAAAATTTCTCTTTGGAATCGGTCATGTAGTTAAATTAGTGTTGCACCACTTAAAGGCAAGTTCCCACTTTTTTTGGTAAATGAACTTGGACCCGACCCACTGAAACTTTAATTTTTTAATTCTATGGGTAATTTTAAAATCATGTGTAATATTCACCTTGTGTAAAAAAAGGAAAAGATTCAAGGTTCTAAAAAAATGTTGCAACCATTATGAAAGATCATGTCCATGACAATTAGATTGCCTTGCAACTAAAGCTCCAAAACAATTAATATATGACTATGCTACAAATGTCCCATGGAAACACAAGAATTTAATAAATCAAATGCCACATGTTAGAAAATCAAGGAATTGCATTGTAATTGTAGGTTAGTTGTAAGATGGACATCTATATAATAAAATGTACACATCATAGATAAAGTTGTAATCAACAATATTTGACCTTGTTGGCAAGTTACACTTTAATAACATTTGACACTTACATTACATTTAGGGTAAATGTAACACCCAATTAGTCACTATTTTGCAAGCTATGTACATTTTTGACACATATGATCATGCCATGCATATGCATTTTCATCACCCCTTAGATGTGACACTTTCAACTTGTTTGCAACTGATTGTTAATTATGATTATCATTTGTACATCTAGTTGTGCCACTAAGTTGCCATTCTATAACTATTACTTTTCCACTATTTTGCGACTATTGTTCAATTGTTTTATCACTAATTTTAAACGTTGCATCTTGTAATATGTCACCCTATTGACCTATTAAACCATAAAATTCATTGAAAGTAAAAGTTTTCTTTTGAAGTAATTTTTTTAAAAAATGTATATTGGTGACAAATTCAATTAGGGTGTACATATGGATCAAACTTTATATACCTTGATGTCTTATACCTTGAATGTTTAACTTTTTCATTGACAAGGGTCAATAATTCCTTCAAATTGATTGTGGGCCCATGCTTATTATAAAGAAATTCAAAATGAATCACAATGGATAATGTTTTTTATTTTAACAACTAACATCTAATAAACATGTAAGCTAAAGTAATCAAATCAACCAAACCAACATGTGAACAATTAATATGCAACTAGATTTCAATTTGGATTTTAAAATTTGAATTATGGAATTTGCACATGAAACTCTTAAACAAGTGATGCATAGTAATAAATTAGTAGATTTCCCCCTTTGTATTAATGACCTTGATGCATCTATGCCTATTGTAAAAAAACTCAAGATGAACTAAAAAGGAGAAAATTTTCACAAAAAAAACATTTTGTGCATTTTTTAGTTTTTTGATGATGGAATTATGATATCATGTGTAAGATAACTAATTTTTTTTCGCAATTTCAAAGTATAATTGAAATGTTAGATTACAAGTTTTTTTGTTTATTTAAAAAACTTAAAGGTTAAAGGTTTTTGTTTTTGTTCTTGGAGGTTGAAAGTTCTTGATTTTATTCTTGAAGGGGAAAGCTTCTTGTTTTTAGAGGTTGAAGGTTTGTGGTTTATGTTTTGTGAGATGATTTTTGTTATTTTTCATAACATGTTACTTTTGTGCATTTGTGATGACTTTTGTTGTCTTTGTGTTTTAGGGCCAGATTTTGAAAATGTTTGAATCCTTCAAAATTAAAGTTGTGCATACAAAGCAAGATTTTTTCAAAAATAAAATGGTGGTTTTGTTTGAGTTATATAGTATTGAGTAGAAGAACATGTAATGTGATGTTATATAATCTGGTTAGGTTATTGATAACTATCATTGAATGTGTTGTTGTTTGTTGTGTAATAAATCAAACCAATACATGTAAGAACACAAATTCCAAAGCAACGAAGGTATGGTGAATTTTTTAACTTCAATATTCCAAGTATGTGATGCATTTTATTTTGAAAACCACCATTGTATGCAAGTGTAGTTGATTTAGTTTAGTTTGTATCAATGTTTTAATGTGGCATTTTAGGATAAATAAATTTTGTTAGTGTCATTATAATAAACTAATTTTATTTAAGTTGAAAAGATGGACAACTATATTTTTTTGCATTATACTGTTATGTATATGTTATTTATTTCATTTCACATGTGACATTGAATATCATACTATGGTAAATTTCAAGTAGACAAGGTGAAATGAAGATATTACAGTTCAAGCTCCATTTCAATAAAAATAAATGAAAACATTAATTTATAAAACATTGTGTTTTAGACGACAATATTTGATTGTTATGATTCATGATTTTTGTGATGAATTTTTATTTAAGTAAAAGAAAATCATTGCTATAGATAACTTAATCAATATATTTAAATTTCTAGACAATTGGATTTCAATCATCTAAAAAAATGCTTTTGTAATGCATTTTCCAACCTTGAATGTCAATGCATACAATTTCAAATTCATTTCATGTTTATAAATAAAGATGGAATGCAATTTTGCATTAATTATCATAATTTGGAAAATGGTAATGTGTGTGCAAGGTTTGCACATTTTCATTTTAAAATGTGATTTGATTGTACAATATTATTAAAATCAATTGCCATACAACTACATTGGAACCCATAACTAAACACCTAGTTGCACAAGACATCAATAGACTTCATTTGTTAATGCATGAATGAAAAATCATTTAAACATTAGGTTCATTGATGCATGAATGGAAAATCATGCAATAGTAGGTTTGTTGATGTATGAATAAAAAATCACACAAGCATTAAGTTTGTCAATGGGTGAATTTGCTTAGTAGTTATTCCATAAAAGTCACATAGTTGCCATTTGGAAATTGTGTACATTCTAGCTACACACAAGGATTGTTTTGTGTGAACATGAAGAATCACATAATTGCCCATTAGTTGCAACCATTAATGTGTTTTCACTACACCTATAGTTGCAAAGGAGTTGCAACAAAAATCAACAAAGTCCATCATTGATGGATGGATGAAAGACAACATTAATATATCATTACAACAATAGTTGCAAGGTTGTATTATAGTTGCACAATGGTTATTCTTGCATAATGGCAATCTAGTTGCATGAGTTACTTACATATATGGTTCCACAAATGATGAATTATGTCTATTGCAACTCTTGCAATTCTTATGATAACACTCATGTCATAGAAATACATTAAGTTGTAATGAAGTTGCAAGTGGTCATTGCAATTCAAAAACTCAATTGCAAGGCCAATTGCAAATTACCCTATTTCTCATAGTGCACCTTAACATTAGGCTTATAACCAAAGTTAATACATGATATGGAAAGTGGGTTGGGAGAGTGTGTGGGGATTTCAAGCACACTACCACATACATAAATAAAAGTGTGGAAGGGTGCAAAAAAGTGAGTCCCACCATTTTCAAATGAATTCCCACCTTGGGAATTTGGAGTCCCAAAATGTCTTGAAACTTTGGAATAAGGTTTGAAAGATCAAACATTGTCCAACTTGGGCCCTCTTTAAACCATTGGAAAGATCTTGGAGATTAAATATCAAAAGTAAAGGTGCATTCTTATTGGATATTTGAAACACAAGGTATGGCTAAATGAATAGTTGGGAATCAAATTAATAATTCAACTCTTAACCATAAAACATTTGACATACATGTTAATTCACCTTCAATTGGAGTGCATTGTCTTGACAATTTTTTTGTAAGCGTTATAATGTTTCTCTTGAAAACTCTTGAATTTGAATCCATATGAAAGTTATAAGCCTACAAAACACTGAGATTCATAGATTCACAATTTTAGGATTTTCATTAAAATGCTCCAAAAAATTTGTGCCATTTCAATGTAGTTTTTGTTTTCATGTACAAAATATATTACAAGGATGAGAATGGTGAGTTCTTCCAAGTCTAGGTTGTGATGAATCACATATGAATATGTGTTTCTCTTGACATCATTTGTGTGCCATTTTGGTTTCAAATTGTTTCATTAAAATGTTCATTACTATTCCAAATTATGATTTTTTAATCAAATATTTCCTTGTTTAAATTTGTCATGACCATAATGAACATGTTGAAAAGTGTTAAAAATAAAATTGCCACAAGGTTGCAAGATTCATAAATTGAAATTTTTAGGATTCCTTCTTTGAATTTTATCATTTCAATGTAGTCCCCATTGCTAACCATAAGATATATATTATATATATTAAAAAAATGATTCTTCTCAAATTTGGGTTGTGATATGTTTTGTGAATGTGGGTTGCCTACATTCTGTCTATTCACCATCTTGATTTCAATTGTATTACCTTCTTTCTTGGTTTATGCAAATAGGCTTCACTTTGAATTCAATTGTGAGTTCATCTTACTATATCCTTTTTTTTTAATGGTGAGAGCTCAACAGTGCATCTTAAGTTTGAATTCCTCTAAAAAATTAAGAATCACTTAATTTTTAACTTTTGGTATTAGTTGACAAACCTAGAATGCATCAAAATTTGTTAATAGGATGACATATTGTTTAAAATAGTTCAAGGGAACATAACAAATTCCACAACTATTGGCATGATAAGCTATTGAATGAAAAATGCTAGACTTATGAATCATATTATGCTTGTTGCAATGGATTCAAAATACACAAAATTACCCCAACAAATTCCTTCCTATTGACAACCACCATTGGCAATATGATGTGAAATTATATGGTAAGATGCAAACACATTATTAAAATGTCTATAACTACAAGTGTAGCTATTATTTTATTCTATGTCTTTTGGGTTAAAAATTGAAATCCATATTAAAAGTCTTAGAAGTGTTCATACTACATATACCAATGATTTTAATAAATCATTAAAATATTTTAAATAATTTGAAATGAGTCCAGAAAATATAAATTACCCGAAAACACAATTATGTAGTAATTATTTTGGGTGAATTCTGTCACATTTCAACACAATTTTTGGTGTTGGGGCAGAATTTTACCAGGTTTTTACAATTTAGTCAAAAGTGTTATCAATTAATGCAAAATCTTATTGGGATGATCACAAAGGATAGTACATCAGAAAATTGAAGAAAAGGCTGAAACTAGTAAAAAGATTGCTAAAATCCAGCTGCCCATTGTACAGGTTTACTGGTTGAAACTTGAAACCAGTAGGCTGAAAGGGGCTTTGGGGTGTAGTAGATTGTAATACCCCTGACATGGGCCTTACCAGTGCAATGCAAACAACATTAAACAGCTCCCATCAATCAAACTTCAGGGGGTTGTCAGAGAGAAAGAGCCATGGCTCCCTGCTCAGTTTGGTTTTTAGGGTTTGACTAAACATTTGAAAAGTGAATTTAAAAAATTAAAAAAAATTCATATAAGAGATGAGTTTGCAGAACATATAAACATTTTCTTTTTTCCAGTGCAATTTTTAAAAAAAAAACATGTATTAAAACATTATTTAGAACATGGACTATGCAAAGCACAAAACAACAAGCTCGTGAAGCATGATTGATGGAGGTATTGTATGTTAATTTTTCTCACTACATGTGCCAAAGAGGGTTATACAATGCCTCCTGCAATGCACCCCCACATGTTGTAGAACTGGACAAAAAAATTCTGGCACCCAATTGCCCTAACTAAAGAGGAAGAAAGGCAAAAAAAACAAGAACTGGTGATTTTAAGCAAGAAAAATGAAGTGAGCAAGGGTGATGCTCAAAGTGTGGTCCCCTCATGAAAACAGAAGGGACAATAAAAGATCATATGATATGGGTCATTTTGAATTTGTGTGTACAAGTTCAAAACATTTGTCAAACTCATCATGTGAAAGGCATTAATGAAAATTGTTCCTCACCACTGCAAAAGCCAAAAAAGGAATAAATTTTACAAACCTTGTCACACAAGAAAAGTAGGCAGGTGAAGTATGTAAGTAAGTTAGGTCACACAAAAAGGAAGAACATGAGTGAGGGGACAATTGATACATAGAGATGGTAAGAGAAAGCATATCATCATTTTGATGAAGAGATGCAAACTCACTTTGATGAGGAGGAGGAGGAGGAGGAGGAGGAAGAGGAGCAGCTACAGCAATAACTACCACTGCCACTCAACTCTCAAGGCCTTTTTGGCAGATAGGCAAATCTCCAAAGGGTCTTTTCTAAAAATACATAAGCTCTTCACTTTAGTGAAACTTCTGTATTGTAATTGTGATTGCCCCCTCAAACCCTAAAAGGATCTAAAACTGGTATTGAGCAGTTCTTGATTTTAATGGTTCTAATGAATATTTCAAAATGGTTTTGATTTCCAGTTTCTCATGAAAGCAATTTTTGGTTTTGGTGTTTTGGGTTTGTTTTTTCAAAACAAGTGAATTTCAATTTTGGTTTTGGTTTCGATTTTGAAATCAGATTTTGTTTTTGGTCTGGTTTCAAGTAACCTGGATTGGTATCCGTGGTTAATTGTTGGTTAAGCTTCAGTTAGCTCCTAGTTTTAGTTTTCTTTCAATTAAAAAAAAAAAAAACTTTTATCCTGGTTCTGGTTGCAAACATAAATGGAACTCAGAATCCAGTTCTGGGTCTGATTTTTTTGAAAAAGTAAAATTTGGTTTTAATTCTAGAAATGGGTATGAAAAAACTAGCCTCTGTTTTGGTTTGGTTTGATTTTTTGTAACCAAAACTAGAACTAGCAATTATAACCCTCAGAACCACATACCCACCTAATAACTCTGGTCTAAACATAAACTCGAGTCTAATTTGAAATCCTTTCATATTTCATGTGGCACCTCAAATCTCACAAGAGTCTAAAGATGGAGACTCTTCTCTTGTCTTAAAATCGAAGCTTCATCTTTTGATGACTTCTTCAAATCATGAAAAGGGTAAACTCCTCTCGTATTGAAAAACTTTTCAGATTTCACGGAAAAAGAAAACCCTATTGGTTTTGAGACCTTACAAAACAAGCAAAGATTTGTGCCGAATTGCGCCGTGCAGGTTGATGCTCCATTACAGCTCAAAAAAATAAGTTCCTCAACAAAGGGTGGGCACTTCAAAAAACATAATATATACTCACATAAGCAAGTCTTTCATTTTGCAAAATGCTCTCATTTTGGTGCTTTTCCCATGATACCCAGCGGGTATGGACAAGGGATGCTGAGTATGATTGGGGGAAAAAAAAAAAAAATGCCCACAGCCTTAGGCTTTACTTGACACATAGTCTTTACTCTTTACACTCGATAGAGAGCTCACAAGCCTTAGGCTTTACCCTACAAAATGCACATAAAGTCCACAGACTTAGGCTTTACCCTACACAAGGCACATAAAAGTCCTTGTGCAGAGAGGACATGGCCCTTATATATAAGCCGGATGGAGACGATTCGTATGCATTCATTCATTTGTTCATTCATTCATTCATTTTGTTCATTCATTCATTAAAAAGATGTAGTGGGAATAGGCTAGGCAATGAGAAATATGAGAAGGAATTGAAAGGAATGTGTGTTGAGATAATGATGAGTGGGTAATAAGGAAAGATTTAAGTGAAAAATGAAGAAGTAGTAAAAGCTAAGGAGGTGTGAATGCAAAGTAGTCACCACATTATTGTGGGTGTTGGCAAAGGAAGTAAGGTTGGTTTATTTTGACCCCTCATGGATGATGACTCCACTTTTCCGCGTCTTCTGGCATTCACTGCCCTCTGCCGCGCCGCAACTACTCACTGTCGCTTGTCAGCCATTCGCCCCCACCATCCCATTCCACTTCTCATCCCACTCTCATCCCATTCGCTCTCTTTCATCCCATCCTCCATCTGGTTCTCATCCCATCCTCCATCAGGTTCTCATCCCATCCTCCATCAGGTTCTCATCCCATCCTCCATCAGGTTCTCATCCCATCCTCCATCCGGTTCTCATCCCGTCCTCCTCCATCTGGTTCTCTCATCCCATCATCATCCCGTCGTCCTCCATCATCATCCCATCATCATCCCATCGTCCTCCATCATCATCCCATCATCATCCCATCGTCCTCCATCAGGTTCTCATCCCATCATCATCCCATCGTCCTCCATCAGGTTCTCATCCCATCGTCCTCCATCAGGTTCTCATCCCATCATCATCCCATCGTCCTCTCATCCCATTCCAGATGGCTCTCTGTCTCTGTGTCAGGCTCATCGCTCTCTCTCCCTGTCTCGTGTCTTGTCTCTCTGAGTCTCTCTCTTCTGTGTCTTTCTGTCTGTGTCTGTGTCTCTGTCCTTGGAGCTCCTTGGAGCTCCTTCCTTCTCGCGTCAGTTAGCTATGTAGGCAGTTTTCCCTTTGCTGTTGCTCCATTCGTATTCCTCTGCAACAAAAATACATGCCCTGCAATTTCTTCTTCTTCCTGCATTTATCTCCTACCTCAACAATATCAGTCTGGTAGGAGCAGCGGCAGCAGCATCATCATCACCGAGCTTGGGAAGTACATCATCAATCATCACTTAGCTGGGACTTGCACCCATTTGTCAATAGATTCTAGTTTTCTGTTTTACTTTTTTCCATGACCAGCAGTGGGTTCTGATTTTAGCTCGCTTTGTTTTTCTTGTTCTTCTTCACCAACTAACTAACGGCAGTTGCTAGCACTCGTGATCATCACCATCATCAGCTTCTTTCAATGTAGTACACTGCAAAAGTCTTCACTCCAAGCAGCAGCTTGCACCGCAGCTGTGCATTAGGTGGGTGCAGAGGGAGTGGAGTACAGGTTGAAAGCTGCTGACGCGGAGTTGCAGGGACTTCAACACCTTCATGCTCGGAATCCGTGTTCCTCATGTTTTTGGTCCGTCAGTCTGCTTTGTCTGCTTTGTCTGCAGTAGCAGCTGAGCTGCTGCTGCAATTTTCGCAGTCAGCTTCTAAGGTGTGGAGGAAGAGCGAGACTTCAGCTGCTGATCTGAAATGTTTCCATGCCAAATTCGGGATCCTCATGACTCGGAGCTTGCAGTCTGGAAATCTATCGGATGGACCCATCTTCTGCTGAAGAACTAGAGCTCAACTATTTGGGTTTGAGCTGCAGCAGGAATCATCATGGCGAGGGATGTGAAGCAGCAGCTTCAACCGCTAGTAACAGAGTTGCTGGGAGTGGTGAACAAAGTGGTACAAGATGGAAGAAAACCGATAGTGGAACAAGATGGGTTCCACCGTCTGATTTCCTACTTGGAAGAGCTGCAACCTTTGCTCACACAGCTCCAGAACATGATGATCAATGAGCTCCCTCCTGGTCTCCGAGTGGGTTTGGATGGGATCAAGACAGAGCTCCAGAAGTTCCAGCAGCAGACATTGCACATGTGCAAGAGCAGGAGCCGTCTCTACCTCCTCATCCATTGTCGCATACTGGTGGAGAACATCCAGGAAACAACTCACACCATCGCCCAGTGGCTTTCCCTAATCCCTGCTCCTGCTCGCACATTCCACAGCAAAGAGCTGAGCTCCAAGACTGAAGAACTGGCTCGCACAATGCTGCAAGCCCAGTTCCTTGTATGTCCAGTTCCTTCATCCCTTGATCACAAGTCTTTTTCTGCACTCAGAAAGTTTCTTCAGCTTCTTCTTCCTTCCATTCGGTTCTTATCAAACTCTTGTCTTTTTTCCCTTTTTTTTTTCCTGGACTTTGCAGGTTCCAGAGGATGAGGAAGCCATTTGCTCAGCTTTAGAGATGGAGTCTCGAAGTGAGAAAGCAGCTGTAGATATAACTACTTCTTCAGATAAAAACAAGGCAGTGCAGAAGGGGCTTGTAATGGACATCAGTCGTGTGCTGGGAGTGCTTGATTTTGAGAAGAACAGCAAACCTCTCTCTGAGCAGTTGCGGCTCGTGCAAAAGGAGCTTGTAGACTGCACACACCCAAGTGAGAAGGAGCTCCTGAAAACCGTTGCACGCCTCCTTGAATCGGTTGTTGCAGTTGAACCCGAATTTGTGCGCAGGTCGAGCACATCCGATGCTGGCGAGAATGAACCTTTGCCTCCGTTTGAAGCCTTCTTATGTCCCTTGACAAAACAGGTCACACTCTCTCTCTCCCTCTCTCTCTCACTTGGGATGTTGGTTCATATCTTGCTCATGTGTGTATACATCAATTGCAACATGGGTCAGTTGGGCATTTCTCAGAATGGGTGCTTGCAGTTACACATCAATTGCAACATCGGTCAGTTGGTTGGGTGTTTCCCAAGATGGGTGTTGCCATTTTATAAGAGCAAAATCTTCTTCTTCTTCTTCTTTGAGTTGTGGAAGTCCCCAGCTGGAGAGGGGAAAACAAACTAACTGACATGAGCACAAGTTTGGCAAGTTTTGCTGCTGCAGGTGATGAAAGATCCAGTAGTTGCAGAGTCAGAAATGACATACGAGCGAGAAGCGATTCAACAATGGTTTGATGCTTGCCAAGAGCAAGGGCGAGAGCCAATGTGCCCTGTGAGTGGCCAGATTGTGAAAACCACGAAACTGCGTCCCAATCTGGTACTTCAAAAGACCATTCAAGAGTGGACAAGGCGCAATGTTGTCATTCGCATGCGTGTAGCGACCACCCAGCTCAGCGCAGCTTCATCAGTAAGATTTCTTGCTCAGCTGATGGTTCTGCACAATTTTTGTACATACTGTCAGGGGAAGACTGTTGCTAATGTCAGTCCAGTTTCACAAAAGCCAAGTTTTGTCATTTGGCCATTGAAACTTTGCAAACTGCCTGCTCAGGTCTAAATTAACTTGTCCAAGTCTGGTAAAAAATGGTGATGGTGCTAGATTGAGGAGATTGAGCATGCACTGGATGATGTCACAAAATTTGCTGAGGAAGACCCTACGTATCGGCAAAAACTACGGGAAGTGGGTGTTATTCCTCTAATACTTGGGCTATGGCAAAGCCATCCCAACTCCGGCACACACATCCGACACAAGGCCCTGAAAGCCCTCCGTATGATGGCTGTAGATAACATTGAAAACAAGGTGCATTTTGGAACTGTAATTACAGTTTTTGTCTTTTATTTTGCAGCTATCTGGATTCCAGCTTGTCATCTGCATGTGTGTGCCTGCCCTTTTCGTGAACAGAAAGTTGCTGCCTAGTAGTCTCTTGATGATTTGTGAAGTTTTAACTGAACTTAGCAGCATGGGTGTTTGTTGTATATATATATGAAGGAGATGATGGTGGAGCTCGGAGTGTCGAAGCTAGCTGTGAAGAGTCTGGGCAGCAGCTTAGACAAAGAGAAAGAGACGGCTGTCACATTGCTCCATGAACTGTCGCTACATCCTCACACGTGTGCACAGATGGGGTCTGAGAAGGGTGCAATTCTCTTCTTAGTGGGTCTGACCACCAATGTCGATGAAGATCTTAAGGTTGCCAGTCTTGCAGAAAAGACACTAAAAAATTTGGAACAGATGGATGTCACAGTGTTGCAAATGGCTGAAGCCGGTCGCTTGCAGCCTCTTCTTTCTCGTCTCTGTGAAGGTACAACAAAAGGACTTTCTCTCATTCTCTCTCGTTCTCTCCTATCCTCTCCTATTCCATTGTTTTATCATCATGAACTTTGTGTCTTATTCAGTGCATGTGTGATGGACAAATGCAGGTTCAGAGGAAACCCAAGTGAAGATGGCAGAACATCTTGCACAAATGACACTCACTAACACCAGCAAGGAGATGGTGGCACGTTCTGGAACACAAGTACTGGTGAAGATGTTGCTCAGCAATGCAGAAGCTGCCAAAGAGGCGTCTTTGGGTGCGCTATTTAACCTGTCATTGCTGGAGGACACGGCCACCGTGCTGATCAAAGCTGGGGTATTGGGTCAACTTCTTGTCATCATGTTTTCAGCTGAAGATGTGGGGGTGGCATCTACCTCACGTCTCAAAGAGATGGCTGCTAACACTTTAGCCAATCTGGTTTCTATTCCCGGGAATTGGGAACGAGCTAAAGTTGATGAAGATGGCCACACACTAAAATCAGAAGAAACTCTGCACAACTTCTTGGAATTGCTTACAGATTCAAATGTCACATGGAAAGAAAAGATCATCAAAGCACTATATTATATTGCTTCATCACCGCAAGCTTCAGGTTAGTTTGTTGTTGTTACTTTCCTGCTTGCTTTCACATGTTTGAAGGGTTGAAGGTCTTGTGGTGTTTTTTTCTTCTGCTCAGAGCATGTTGCTTTGAAATGCTCAGCTGTGCCTCACTTATCCATGTTTGGACAACATGGTGCAGTGGAAGTGGCAACACACATGCGGGGGAAAGGAATTGTCACTCTAGTGACATTCTTGCAAGACCCGGAAGCAGTGAAGCGGCTACAGGTGCTGCGGTTGTTGAGTGTCCTTAGTCTGCTTGTAGGAGTGGATATTGCAACTGCGCTCCGAAGTGCACACCAGCTTGTGCGCCTGAAAGAGCTCTTACAAGCAAAGGGGAAAGTACTGCTTGAGGAGCGAGTATCTGCAGCCAATCTCTTGGCCAACATTCCTCTCACAGAATTTGAGGTTTTTTTTTTTCCCTTTTTCCCCCTTGAGCAAGTCAGTCACAAATCCTTTTGGGTCCCAAGAAAATGGGTGCAATCAGCTAATGGAGAAACAAGAAATCTTGGGAGCAACTTTCACCACCATTTTCACCTTCTTGGTTTCATATCCATGGACAGGTTCATCATAACATACAGCACAGGAGTATAGCTTACTTGTGAGAGCTTGTGCTGTGTTTGTCCACAGGTCATCTGTGTGCTTGAAATGGACCTTCTTCCGTGGACAATCACAATGCTTGATGATGTCAGGAGTGGAAAAATGGGAAAGTTGCCAGGGCGTTTGGGCCCAGCGTTTCAAGAGGGTCTAGTAGGATTGTTGCTACACTTCGCACGCAACTCAAACATGACAATTCTGAACTGTATACGGGAGCAGAGGCTTTTCACTGTGTTTCTAGAGCTACTAGTTCCTCAAAGCTCAGCTCTGGTAAAGGAACGAGCAGCCTTGGGTCTTCAGTTACTTGCAACAAAGTCGAGTTTGTTCATGTCTTCCAACAAGAAGATCCAACGACGCAAGGATTCTGGCCAAGGGCTTTGTTTCATGTCTTTGTTTCGCACAACTGTAACCGAAACTCCACACACCTGTTCAGTGCATAGGGGTGCTTGTGATGCAAACACAAATTTTTGTCTCGTTGTGGCAAATGCATTGGTACCACTTGTGGAGCATCTGGAGGAAGAGCAAGGACCAGGTGTACAGCAAGCAGTCCTTGGTGCATTGTCCACTCTCCTCCTTGATGAGGCAAACCTGGGGGCTGGTGTTACAGAAATCCTTAAGTCCGGTGGAGTTCAACCCATTTTTGAGTTATTCTATGCGGTGAGACAAGGTGAATTGCAGGAGAAAGCTGTGTGGATGATTGAGCGGATACTACGCACAGAGGAGTATGCACAGGGGCATACAATTGACCAAGCCCTTTTTCAGGCGCTCATCGAAGCATTTAAACATGGAAGCCCCACAACAAGGGCACTAGCTCAGGATTCTCTCACACATCTCAAGCAAATCTCTGTTGTCAGTTCTGGTCCCCGAGGAAAGTCTCGAGCAATACAGCGACACCAACCAGACAGACATATATGAGAGGTTAGTGTCTTTGCTGCCTTGAACATATGCGTGAATTGCTGTCTACCTCCACCCAGCCATATACCTGGTCACAAAACCCTAAAGCCTAAAGCCTAAACTCTGATTTTCCCATGCAAATTTGTCAGTGAAATGCTCAGAGTTGGGGACTTGAGCTGGTGATTGGGTCTCTCACCACCACATCAGAGATGTTCCTTTCTGCATCTTGTTTCTCAGTTTTGTTGGCACGGGTAAAGAAACTGATTGGCCATCACAACATGCCAATTCTGATCAGCTGCTCCACAACATGCAAATTCGTTGCTCAACTGTTCAAAATTGCCTGAGAGTGTGTAATTGTAAGGATGTGAAACAGAGAGTTGAGGGCAGCATGTCGGTCATAACTGTAATCTGGCATCAATGAAATGTGGTTCCTCCCTGGGGTATTCTCATGCCGACAATGTTATTCCAACAGAGTAGTAAATCATAATCAAGCATCACAAGTTGGTGCTAGTTTGGTTTGTCATGATCACTACCAAATTACTGTAAAATCTTTATTTTTGGTGATAGCAGACTTCTTGTTTGCAAAGGCTTTTAAATCCCTAGCTCTTTTGGTTGGGTGGTTTTTGTCTAAATTGATGTATTGGGTCAGATGACTGATTACCTATTTAAAAAGAGATCTTATTTCAGACTTGTACGAAGAAGAGCAGTACTATGTGTTGTTGTCATTGTATCTTATGTGCAGTTGTCTGCAATGAGGATTTCAGATTCTTTGAAATGAGTCAAACAATTGCTTACATTTGGCCGACTTGCATGGCTTCCATAATCTTATGTTCTTTGAGGAGTTGTTTATTGAGCTATAGCTTGATCTCAGATCCAAATGTGTGAAGCTCACATTGTGTAGGAACGGTACAAATGAATGTACAGGAATTTCTCATAAGCCACTACAGCAAACCACAAATGTACTTTGGAATGGGCTTGGTAGAGTTCACTCTACCCCTTACACTTCAAAAAGCCTATTATGGTGTGTTCCATTTGTCAGATGACAACAGGTCTCCCAACACTTAGAAGGCTTCATTAGAAGAGAAGAAACAGGATACCATGTATTTGGTAAAACATGGTTGGTTTCCCAAACGAGCCAAAAATCAGTCTGGTATGAAAGTTTTTAAAAGGACCCAATCATGCCTGGAGCAAGCTGGTATAAACTTCCACAACTATATAATACTTGCTCCATAAGGCTGATATGTTTAAAAGCCAATACCAGACTAACATGGTTGGGATGTTGGGAGTTGGGAGCAATCTTTGGGCTTTGTGATATGTTGTTTGTCATGTACTAAATGGAATGGGCTTGGAATTCCATCCCTTTCCACCTAGGAATTCAAGAAGCCCACTAGGGTGGGTGAGCTCCATTTGTAAGTGCTGATGCTGCTTGTTAATTGTATTGATTAGTTGTGTCGGTGTGTTCAAAGTGACAAACTTTTTCCTGGTGATGAGCCTCTTTTGCCCATCACAAAAAAACAAACCTTACATTAGAGATAGCTGGGTAAGTTGTACCCTGTTTAATTTTTGTACCCAGTCCACATACTTCTGTAAAGTTGCCCTAAAAAATAGAAAACTAGGGGTGAGAAGTAGTGTTTTAATTAAGGATTCTTGAAAGTGGCCCTAGTGGTTATTGTGTGCTTGAGCTAGTAGCTCAGGTGACTACTATCATATGCCTGGTTATCTTTTTACTGGCTGTACAGGAAAAAAATAAAATGAAGATATGCCTATTTTCCCTTTGGAGGGTGTAGGTTGCATTGTGGCTATTTCAATTTTGACAAAGTCTGAATTCAGGTTCAAGTAGAAAAACTTTTTGGAGTCATTTGGCAAGTCTTGGAGGATTGGAATGACAAAGCTTGACCAAAAAAAAGTCATCTCCAATGACTTAAGTTATTTGAATTGCGTTTACAAGTTAAGGATTAAACACAAGTGATTTTTATAAGTCCATAAAATTCAAGAAAGAAATTAAAATCACATGAACAATTTACAATGCATTAAATTTTTTTTTTGACAAATCATGTGAAGGAGTTGAAGCCTTTTCCTGGAGGACATTGCACCCAATGGAACCACATGATCTTGACCTACATTCCACAAATTAGTTTAGGGATATAGAGAAAATAAAAGGGACTGAAAAAGGAGGGAGAAAGTTATCCAAAGCTCAACCTGGTTAACATCATGGAAACTAGGGTGGTTTGTTCTAATGAGCCACTCAAACTGCATTACATCAAGCTAAAAAAACCCCCTTCTTGCTTTCTCATAATTCTAGGCTCTTATGTCATTATCATAAGGAGAAGTATCAATGGTATAAAACAATTGTGCAAACATATGCACCACCAAATCCAAATGTTCATGAAGCCAATTCTACAATTTTGTCTCATGAATGTCATGGTTTAGAAATTTTTTTCATCTTCCATGGATCCCATAATTTGAACCATAGCCAACTTTGCCACTTTCATGAATTCAAAAAGTCAAGCACATAACAATGCATTGGAAGAAATTTTCTCCCAAAGTCTAGACATTGGATTAAGATTCATGGGATAGTCCATAGCCCATTGAACATTGGACATCATTGGATCTTGGAAAAAATAAAATTGTAGGTCCAAAATATTCACATCAAGAATTATTGGGATCTAAGTTTGGGTTATCCAAGCTTTTTGGGTTGATAGTAAATGCCTTTCAAAATGGCCATATGAAAAGGAAAGGTTTGTTCACATAAAGATTTCAATTCGTATTGTCAATACACCAACCATAAAGCATCCATCACATCTTGGGTAGGAAACAATTTTTCAAGTTCATCATTGATTATAAATGTGCTTCAAAACATTGTCTTTGTACATTGTTAATTGTTTGTTCGAAAATAACATAAGCCATAAGCACATAAAGTGACATTTCAAAACAACAAAAATGTATCATGATGAAACCATTAGCAATTTCAAAACTCAAATCCTCCTAACTAGGTGAAAGCATGAAAAAAGGAGCTTGTCATGCCAAGGTTAAAGTCCTTTCCAAGGACTACATTTTCCACATGGTAGTTTTCTATTGGTTTATATTGCATTTTTCACACAATTTTTAAAACTAAATATCAAATTTAAGGCCAAATATGACATAACATGATAAAAACTCAATGTGTTTTTGCATCAAGCCTTACATTATAGTCAAATCTGTAACTTTACTTTGAACCATGATTACAAATTCAAAACCATAATAATATAAAAGGACATTTGAATATTAAAATCTAAAACGGTATATGTATTTGTATTTTTTGAATGTTTTGAACATGTGGATCCCTTCTTGTGGAATAAATTAAAGTTCACAAAAAAATTGAAATGATTTGGTGAACATTTGATAAGGGAAAATGACATTTGATACAAAAAAACCACCTATCCACATGTTTTTCTTGAATGCTTTAAACATATAAAAGGACTCTTGAAACATAATGAATTTTCATGAAAATTTTGTAGTTGTTGCAACTTGGAAAGTATAAGAACTTATTTAAAAAAATTAAAACAAATTTTTGATATGTAGTGTTCCCATGGTGATTTTTCAAATTTTCAAAAAATAATTTTAAAGGATTATCCACACATTGCTTGGTCCTTTTTTTCCTTCTTTCACCCAACCAATATTCAAATTCTAAGTGCCCATTCATGTACCATCACATTTGATGTGCCATTCAACAGGTTCCGATACCCATTGAACACATCGTTCATGTAGGCACTTCGAAGGTCATTATATTGGTGATGAAGATTTACTTGGCACAATTTTATTACAACAACAAAATCACATACAAAACATTACTAGGATTGGGAGAATATAATTAATTCATTTAATTTCTCAAGCATGAGCATGATACAAGCCCCAACATTACTTCCAAGTCACAAAACAATTCTAGATTGTCGATAATTTGGTTGATAGTGCCAACATCTTGATGCATTTTCAAAACTAAGGCATGATATTTAGATCAAAATCTCTTGGGTAGGAGCAACATTGAAATCTAGGGGTTTTTGATGTTCTTCAAAATTCATTGACCCCCATGTTTCCATGATGTCGGCCAATTCAACAAACTCTTAAATTCTCTTTGGATTATGAGAGAAATATGCACACAAGTTTTGTAGGACATCCTGAACTATTCCCATGATGCTTAATTTGGAAAAGTTTGGACTACCAATTGGTGTGGTGGCTCATAGAATGCACATTGATCAATAATGGTTTATTTAATCTTTCAATTGGATTGTCACACTTGTTCTAACACCTTGAAAAACACTCACCCCATCAAGTTTGAATGTGATTAGTTTGGATGCAATTGTATTTTGATTCAAATCACCAAAAAACACCATGGAAACCACTAGAATGTGCATCAAATTATCAAAGGTGGCCCCATTAACCACTCATTGCAAGGATAACAATAATGAAATTCATTGCCAATTTTCAACAACATAGGCATGAATGGAAACCCATGATTGTTGATCACAAGTTGTCATTTCATCATAGGAATGGGAAATGAACTTAACACCTTCAACTAGAGATTTGGTTTTGTTGACAACCAATTCATGTGTGCATGATGCCATCTCCTAACCACTTGCGTTTGACTAATGGGTTTTTGGAAAATTTTTGACATTGAAGAAATGTAGTAGCTTGCTCACGCTTTCATAATAATCATAGGTTTACATTTAGCCAACATGTGGAAACAAATAAAAAATTACATTACTTATTTCTTCCTTTTTTCCAGTAGTAACATGATAAACTTACTTGAAAATTGTATCCTTATTGGATGTTGCATACAATCTTTCATTCTTCGCATGGACAAAGTCTTTTATTCATGTAATAATCACCAACACTAAAATGTGTAGGATTACCACTAAGGCCTTCCTCCTTCCACCATGTTTCTAGAGGCTGTGCAATTTAGAGGTTAACAACTTTTCCTTGCACTTTATTTTGGTACAAACCTTGCTTGATGCACCTTCCTTTGTTCATCCACCACAAGTTCAACCCATGAAAGTTTAACATTCCAGACATCTTGAAACACCCTATTTTGTTCATAGTCCTTCCTTTTTCTTTTAATTTTTTCCATACAAATCCAAAGATTTGCATTAGAAAAAGATTCAATAAAAAAGGGGGGGGGTTGGTTATTAATAGAAGATGCAACATTGATTGATTCAATTTGAAAAAAAAACCTATGGAACTTAAGGTTATGAAGAGGTTGCAAAGGGGCCATGTTCAATGAAAAGGACTGAACAATGAAAGCAAAGGACAACAAGAGCAAACAAACATTAAACCCTAAACCTTGAATTTGAACGAACTAAATGAAAAACGTTCAATACACAGCAAGGACTTGATTTGATTAAATGTAATGCAAAAATGACAACTATATGAACTTACATTTGCATTGTGCAATTGTTGTTTTATAAGAAATTAAAGCCTTGTTCAATGCAATCTACTGAATTAATGAGTAATGAACAGTGAAAACAAGGGACAAGAAAAACAAATGACCACTAAACCTTAAGCCTTAAACTTGACATAATTAAATGAAAGACACTCAACAAAAAGCAAAGATATTTGAGTCAACTAAATGCAATGCAAAAATGACAAAGGACTATAAGAGCTTACTTATGCAATTATAAGGCTTTAAAGCCTTTTCAACATTTCACAAGTCACAAGTCATGACCTATCTTAAACTTAAACAATATTGGGCATGGAAATGTTGGTGATAGTGCGCATTCCATAGTGTACACATGAATCTAAATTTTGAATTTCGAATTCCATCCATGCCAAGTCCCAACATGGTTGAGAACTTGAAGGTGGGCATTGGGAACTTACAACTTGCTATTCATTGGTTTGATGTAATAACCAATTTGTCTTCAACAATTAGAGAAAATTGAGATTCACCTCCAACTTTTTACTTGAACATTCCTTTGCACAATGCACATTGAATGCATTTAAAGTTCTAATAGTAACACAATTTAACAATGGCAATTTCAATTGCATAATCATTGATGGCAAGAATGACCACTTTGTATGCAACGAATGGTGAGCCCTATGTAATGCTTGTCATTATGTTGGCTAAGGATGATAATAAGTAGGTATTTATTGACATTGGATGACACAATGGTACCATCCAATGGTTGGATAAGTTTCAAGCTTGTCATGTGTGGGAATAGACATTAGGGTTTAAGAGAAACCATAGGCAAAAGACATTCTTGGGTATGTAACCCTTAGGCATTTTTGCCTAAATATCACCACTAAACAAAACATTAAGAAGAAATGGCTTTACATTGCATTCACTTTAATTCATAAGGGTGGACCATGGGGGACTTTTGATTGCCTTAAAAAATGTGGATAATTTGCCTTCTCTAGATTGTCCAAATTTTCTTAGAGTGGAGAGAGTGGGGGAAAATTCTTTGTTTTCTTTTGGAGGGTGTATTATAAGAGGTTTTCTTTGGGGATTCTAGATTGATGGGTGATGGGATTTGGGTGGGTCCTTTGTTTTATTTCTTTTAAGATGGGTAGGCCGTGGGGTTGGGGTGGGGGGTTTCATGAGAATTTTCTTTTGAGGGTTATGGAACATGGGTTGACGGTTTGGATTTTTTTCCTTTTTATTGTTTGCTTTCAACATAACATAAGGTTTGAGTGTTTTTTTGGGTTTAGGGTGTGGAGGGTTGGGGGTGGTTCAAACCTTTTAGTTTTTTTTTATGGTGAGGTTATATAAGTGGGAGGCATGTCATTTATTTCCCTTTTTTCCTTGTCCCTTCTCACTTGGGAGTTTCAAGTCCATCATTTTTATTGCAAGCCCCATTTAATTTAATTTCACTTATCTTTGAGTAGGTGATTCCACTTGTTTTTTTCACTTTTGAGGGCCTATTCCAATTGCGGCCCATTGAGTTTATTATTCTAGGTTTTGATTTGAGTTCCTCTAGTGGTGATGACAATTTATTTGACAAGATTGCCATAGAGGATCATGTTGTAATGTAAACTACAGTTGCTTGTGTCAACATTTGAAATTACACACTAGTAGAGTTGGAGGAAGGAGGTGGGTAGTCAATTGACCCCAATGTAAGTGTGCAAGATGTCTTGGCAACCATGTTGGCCATGTTAGGTTTGTTTAAAACCTTAACCAATTTTACTCTAAGGGAGTTTGAAATGTAATGCAACTTATGGTACTAATAATTATTAGGCATGTTAGGTCACTAAGTGAAAAATAACAGATAATTTAGATTGTATTCAAAACAATGTTTGTTTGTTTCATTATGTACATGAAACATGATAATGTTATTAAATATGATGCTTTCATGTGGAATTGGAATAAAAGTGCAATAATTGATGATGGCATCTTTGTAGCATCTTGCATCAATTTTGCCATTGTCAATGAGATTCAATGACCCATTGGGGAGGAATGATGAGTATTGGTGATCTAACTTCCATAATTTTAGGGCTAGATTGGATTTATTGATCAAGTTTTCATCAAAATCTGCAAACCTTAGAACAATCCTACCCATTGAATTTATTTAATGGGTGGGAAAAAATGTATTTCATTAACAACATGGTGGTGATGGACCACTATGGGTTTTTCATATACTTGAACTTCAAGTACCCAAAATCTTACCATGATGATAATAATTTGCACCAATTTGACATCCACAATATTTGGTGTTAGTATTGTGTACACATTGAGGAGTATTTGTTTGACAATCTTGGTTACATGGGCAAGGATATATTCATGATGTCTTGCATTGGGAGGCATGAGTTGGTGCTTAAAGTTGATTTGGATGTAATTAGGGCATACAACAAAATGCACACATATTTTGTGAAAAGATTACCATTTCATTTCATTTGAATTTTTGAAGTTTTAGGTTTAAAGTTTAAAGGGCTAGGATTAGGTTTATGGTTTAAAATTTAAAGTTTAAGGTATTGGGTTAAAATTTTTTAAGGTTAAAAGGTTTTGATTTAGTGTTTGAATGTTTAGAGAGTAGGTTTAGGGCATTTCAAGTTAGGGTTAAAGTTTTTAGGGTTTATAGTTTGTGGATTAAGGTTTTGGGGTTTAGGCTTAAACCTTTAGAGTTTAAAATTCAAGTTTAAAGTTTTAGGACTTAGGGCCTAGATTTAAGGTTATAATTTTTAAGGTTAAAGGTTTGGGGTTTAGGTTTTAGGTTTTATGGCTTAGGGTTTAGTTTAAGGGTATAAGTTTTAAGGTTTATAAATATCACATTTTAGGTTTCAAGTTTTTTCCAAATTTGATTTGATTAAATTTATAACAAAATTCATGTAGGTTTTTAAGTTAGGTTAGAGTGGCCCATCGGCATGGAAGGATTAAAATGCAAGTAGAGAAGGTTGATGAAACATTTTGATTCCACAAAAAAGAAATACTATCATCTATTTAAGGCAATTTCATTACTAATTAACTTTTTGCTTAGGCATCACTTAAACTTCACATTTGAAGTTATTGGTGAACACTTAAATGACCTAGCAGAACATGGGTAGGATGGCAACTATTAATTACAGGTCTAACAACTTTTTAAGCTTAACCTTGAATTTTACAGTTGTAATCTAACAACTTTTTAACCCTAGCCTTGAATTTTGCATTTGTAAACATTCCACATTCTTTAGTTGCTTTCAAATTGCCTATTTTAAAGGTGTTTTTTTCTTCTATGTTAGCATCCACCTTTGCCTTTAATGGAACCTTTTGATACTCCACATTAGCTTCCAAATTGTTGGCAATAGTGGAAGGGTTTTGGATTGTGACAATAACATTTTGATCTTGATCATTGGCATGTCTAGTAATGTACCCATAGATGTAGTAGTAGGTCTTGATGATGGCTTTAATGTTTCATTAAACATAGGACTAGGGCTAGGTTTAGGAGAAGAGTGAGATGAAGGGTTAATTATTGTACTATTTATTATAGACTATTGTTTTTTTAATACATTCAGTGTTGCATGACCATCTATTGTCTTGAATTTTGTTAAAACTTGATCACTTTGCAAAGCAATTTTAGATGTACCTTTTCATTTGTTATGCATATTTTCAACTCTTTCAAAGTATCTTGTAGCCTATTCTTAAAGTCTCCTCCTAAAATGCAAAATCTAAAAATTATAGTTTGTCATTTTGATACACAACTTTTCAAACTTAGTTAGAGATAAATTGTGTATTCACATTTTGTCTACCCTAACTTAAATAATGAAGTGGTGATTATATGAATTGGCCATGCAACTCAAATGTACAAAATCCACAATGCACTTCAAGCCTTTTTATTTCCAAGGTGCCTTTGGGGGCCAATTTTTGGCCACCAATTCACATTCATTATCTTGTGTCATGAATATTGGGTCACTATCACCCTCCATATTTATGAAAGATAAATAAATCTAGTACATGTTTTTTAGACATAAATTTTTTAATAGAATACTCTTATAAATCTAGATTCCACTTGCAAATTTAAAGAAATATTGTAAAATTGAAAAAATGATTATAAATTTAGAGAGGCATTGGAAAATTTAGAGAGTAATAAAGGGGGGTTTGATTAGGACATAAATAAGAGAGAGGGAATCAAAAAAATCCTACGGGAGTCTGCAACAATATGAAGAATAGAGAAGGAACCAAGAAAACCTTAGTGGGGTTTGCAACAATAAAGAGAGGAAAAAAGGGAAAAAAACCCTAGGGTATGTAGCAATAGAGAGAATAGAGAAGGAACCAAAAACCCTTAATGGGGTTTATAACAATAAATAGAGGAGAGAAAAAACCAAAAAATCCTATGGGAGAAACATAAAGAAGAAAAAAGGAACCCAAAAAACTTTAGTAAAAACCATAATGGTGTCTACAACAACAAAGAGAAGACAGAAAGAACCAAAAAACCTTAGGTGGGTTTTGTAGTAATAGAAAAAGGGGAGAAGGAACCCAAGAAAACCCTTTTAGGTTTGCAACAATAGAAAGAAGACAAAATGAACCAAAAAACCATAAGGGGGGTCTATAGCAACACAAAAAAAAAGAAAAGGAACCAAAAAAATCCTAGGGGTTCTATAGTAACAAAAAGTGTAAATAATGAATAAAAAAAAACCTTGGGCGACTTTGTAGCAATAGAGAGAGGATAAAATTAGAAGGAACCCAAAAAAACACTTGGGGGGGGGGGGGGGGGGGGGGGGGAAAAAAAAAAAGGAAAGAAGG
>Ga0116227_10005046_pt1 | contig 28235 bp, 20 predicted proteins | sample S1TSphgellanicum_FD_89693 | JGI IMG/M metagenome (GOLD analysis project Ga0116227, IMG submission 89693) | Host-associated microbial communities from peat moss isolated from Minnesota, USA - S1T2_Fb - Sphagnum magellanicum MG | ecosystem: Host-associated > Plants > Peat moss > Unclassified...
CGAAAAACACACCCCCCACTAAAAACCCCCCCCCCCCCCCCCCTCCCCCCAACCCCCCCCCCCCCCCCTCCCCTCCCCAAAAAAAAAAAAAAAAAAAAACCCATCCAAATAGCGCAGGGGCGACTGATATAACCCATAAAAACAAATTATTAAAAAAATTTAAAATTACAATTTCTGAATATAAAAACAATTTCCAAAAACTAAATAGTGAACTATAATTTAAATAGGTATCCAATGAGGAAAATAAAAAAATTCTGTAAATCCTGAGTCAGATAATGTCAGATTTAGTAAATAAACTATTTAATACTGAAAAATGTCTCAGAAAATAATGTATATAAAATACTGATGCAAAACATGTCAGAGATACCAAATCAATATCTGACTAAACAAATAAATAAATGTCAGAAATACTAAAAAAACTATCTAATGTAAAAATGTTGGAAAATAAATTATATTTACAATATATTTTTGTAAGAGGAAATCTTGAGTTAAAATTTTTTTTTGTTATAAATATTTCATATATGTTTAATGACATTTGTTATTAGTGTATTTTTTGGACCCATATTTGGGAAACTTTTTGTTTTTGTAGTGTAAATAAGAATAGTTTTTGCTAAATTTTTGGAAAATTTCCCCAAAATTTCCATATCACAAAAATGAAAAATAAAACCTGAATTTATATATATAGAAAATATTATTATTATTATATATTTGGTCCTAAAGTTATTTTGAATGCGTTATTTTATTATATATATAAGATTGATATTTTTTCTGACATGTTATTGGTAATATTAAAAAAAATTGGTGTGTTTCTAACACGTTTTTGCTATAAATATGTTATTTATTTGTTGTGACATATTATTTGTAATAATAAATAAATTAATTTATTGGTTTCTGACATAGATATTATTGGTAATATTACACAATTTTTTTTTATGCAATTTGACACAGGGTTTTTTTCTTTAAAAAAAAAAATTCCTCAATTAGGTCCACTGGTAATGATCCCTAGCAATAGTTTCGTATTAAATGGCGACTGTCATAGGTGGTTATAGCATTTTTGCAAAAGTGCTATTAAAAGTGGCGACCTAGGAGGTGCATAGGTTTAGATGTGGCTAATTTAATTATTTTTATTTTGAAAAATGGCGAAAGGTTTTCGTGTTTTTCTTCCCCCTCATTTTCTGAAAAATATTTCGCCAAGTTGCGAAAATTCGCCCAAGAAAAACACTGATTTAATTTATTGGTATTTTAAAATAGTTTAGTTTTCTTTTGTTTCTGACAATTTTTTTTGGCACAAATATTAATACATTAATTAAATATTCTACTCATGTGGTTTGACATGTTATTGGATGAATTAAATATTTCAGTGATTTATTTTTAAATACTGACTTCTGAGAATAACAATTTCGCCAAGTTGCGAAAATTCGCCCAGAAAAACATTGATTTAATTTATTGAATAGTTTAGTTTTTTTGGTTTTTGACACTTTTTTTGGCACAAAATATTTTATTTATAACATGTTACTACATTAATCAAAATATTTTACTCATGTTTTCTGACATGTAAAAGGATTAATTTACTATTTAATTATTTAATTATTAATTCCTGACTTCTCAGAATAAAAAATCGGTCAAGTTGCGAGAGAAAAAAAAACACTTATTCAATTTAGTGGTATTATTAAATAGTTTTGTTATTTGGTTTCTGACAATTTTTTGGCACAAATATTTTATTCATTAGTTATGGCATATTATTACATTAATTAAATAATTTTCTCATGTGTTCTGACCATTTATTGGATTAAATAAATATTTAATTGATTTATTTTTTATTCACTGTCTTCTGAGAATCTCTGCCGCAACTAAGCCAACGTCTGCTTTCCGCTGCCACTGCGCTTTTGCGGCAGCGCAGCGCGCGAGGACTTCCCCTCACCCGAGCTCACCCGAGCTCGCCAGTTGCTGCAGCAGCTGCTACTCTGATCCTCCCGAGTTCGCAATGCGCAAAGCAATGTCGCGATCTGGATTTATACTAGCAGTTGGTTGTTGTGATGGACGGATGCTTCAGCAGCAGCAGCAGGAGCAGACGAAACAGTAACCATATCTTAACTTTAGTAGACAGAAGACGATGATGGATTCAGGAGATAGCGAGGGAGGGGCCCCGGGGGCCTTCATTGAAAACTGCTGCTCGCTGTAGTTGTTGCTGTGGCGGTTTCGTGTGAATTAAATGCTTCAGAAGGAATGAATGATGGAGCTTGACGCTGCGGCTTGATTGCGAGTTGGAGAAAGTTAGTACTATCATTATTATTGGTAATCTCCTTGGCTCTATGCTCGACGAAGACGACAAGACTCTATTTTTGTTTGTTTGTTTGTTGTGTGTTTGGGAGGACAAGAAGGTTGTTCTTTGGTCTTTTGTCACGATTTTGTTTGTTTTTTACAAAGTGTTTTTCCGTTGCGCTCTTTTCCGATGCATGAGCGTTGTCAAAGTAGTTACCGAAGCTGTGGAAAACACGTATGCGACTGTCGTTGTAGTGCAAAAATACTCGAGGACGAAGCGTAGTTTGGATTATGTCAGAAGAATAGGACGACGACGACGAAGAAGAAGAATAAGAAGCAGAAGAATAACGACACGGTTTCTTTGTGTTTGCTGTAGGATTCTGAACCTTGACATTCTTCGTAATCGGCGGCGCTTGCAGAAAAGTTTTGGTGGAAAGTTGCACCAAGAGGCAGATTTGAGCCGAAGCAGTGGGAAGTCCTGTGATGCGGCGCTGCTGAAGTGAGTTCCCCCTTCCCGCATTGGATAAGTATTGTAGTCGCAATCTTTCTTTCTTCTCTCTGTCTTTGTGAACATTGGCGTTGTGATGGCTCTGTTTTCGTTTTCTTATCTTCGCCGCTCAATGCATGCAGACGGAAGCCAGCAAGCATCAAGGCTACAGTCAGTATCACGGAAGCTGTGTTCCTCTGTTGGCCAGAGTTCGATAATGCGTAGAATAATCCTGAGCTTGAGGGACTAGTTCTTCCGTTCTGGCATTGTTTTGTCAAGGCACACACAGCTGCCTCCTTTCTGTGTCTTTTTCAACTCTGTCTTTGTCATGGTTTCCTTTCTCATTTAGCTATTGAAGCCGAAAGCAAGCTTCTTCATGAGCAGAGTCACAGAAGCTCTGTTCCTATCATCGTTATCTCATTGTTGAGGCCGGCCCTGCTGCTGTCGACCTTCTACTTCTTCACAAACACGAGCAATGTCGCCATGGCTCGTGTTTTTTTGTTGTCCTTGAGTCAAAATCTGTAATCGAAATTAAAACCACTTCGACATGACGAGAGGTCGATAACGTGATGGACGAGTGGATTGTAAGCTCAACCAGGTTCTTCTGCAGAACGGGAAGCTTTCTGAGTCCAGTATGACGAGGGATTGCTTTTTGTTACTCTGCAAGCGGATGGGGACGTACAGAGTGCTTGAAGCTTGCTGGAGCACTGTTGTAGTGTATTTGCTCTGTGCACCGATCATACTGGTTGTTCAGGGGGCACAGAAAGCTGCTGTGAGCATTGCCTTTACAGAGACACCTCCGCCTATAACTTCCCGAACCAGTGCAACTTTCCGTTTTGACATCTTGGGTGCCAATGGCAATGATCCTTGCGGACAGCTACACTGCTCAATTCAATGCAAGGTAAGCAAATTCTATCAAGCCACAATGGAATGCTCACATGGCTTGGGAAGCATGTTTGGGGAGAAGAATTTAACAGCACACATCCATAAACCAGCAAGGGGACTGATATAAAGCAACCCTAAGAAATTGGACGGAGCTTTTGTGATGCTGCAGATGCCATGATCTGCATCTTGTCAATCTGCTTCAGATCCATAGGTGATTGAAGCTCTTTTTTTCTATACAATAGTATACTGTTGCTAGGTTCTTCTGGAACAAAATAGAGCTTGGGAGTAAATGCTGGAGAATTCAAGCATTGGGTCATCCCAAGCTATGGCACCCTAGCTCATCCTGAGCCATGAGCTAGGGTGAACTTTGCTGAAATCAACAAAACATCACAAGTAATGGGCCTGTAGGTGTTCTCTCGATCTTCTCTTTCTGACTCCCAACTTTTGGTTTACTGATTTTTATGCAGCTGGATCAAGGTCACTTTCAGGATTGCCTCAGCCGCCAAGACTCATATGTCAACCTTGAAAATGGAGGACATGTGTTTTCTGTTGCAGTGAACTTGTCCAGTGGAGCATCAGCTGTCTCACAGTTCAGGTGGACAGTTGGTGAGCAAATGCTGACCTTTAATTCTATGATTCAAAGGGATTTTTTGGTTGTAATTCCAGTTTGTGGATTTGGGTTGCTGTCAAGCAAATCCTGCAGTGTTCATGAATTGTGCTGTGAGCTCCAGATTTGAGAACTTGGATCCATTCGTATTTTCCACATGAGGGGATTGAGCATCCTGGAAATGTGTCTTTTTTTTGGGATCCCTTGTTGAAGTTGAAGGAAAAGTAGTGAGTAGTCGTTCTCATGAAATGCAAGGAGAATTTTGTCACACTTCTATGCTCTCGACCAAAGTGATAAGAATGCAGTCATGCTTCTTGAGGACTTTGATGAACATCTTACAATACCCTGTTCTTCTCACTGAAAAATTATGCACCAAGGAAGGCTAATGGTGTGTACTTTTGAAACTCATCAATCTTGTCATGATGTTTTGCAGATACAATTCCTCCAACAGCTTTTGTTGAGGCTGGGCACGCATACACAGATGCAGTCAATGTCACAGTCAACATAACCTTTAGCGAATTGTGTGATCAAGATGGGGGTTTTGTGTGTCCAAACACAAGCTCCTGTGATGTAAGTTTTGGAGCCAACTTCATGTGTTAAATGAACTGAACAGCACTTGGTACTAGAGAAGTGGGAGAGCATCTTTCCCTGAAGAACTAGACCTTTGAAAAAAAATAATCCACGGACTGCTTGTTTCTTTGTCTAAATTAGCTGCTGGTCCATGGAGCTGGGGTTGTGATACTGTCAACATTTAAGGAGATTGAATGTGGACTTTGGGGAGCATCATTGCCTCAAGAAGTGAACTTTTTTTCCTCATGGATTGCTTGTTTATTTCTCTTAATCAGCTGCTAGTCCATGGACCTGGGGTTGTGATACCATCAACGTTTGAGGAGATTGAACATGGGCTCATCTACTCTGTTGTAGTCATGCTTTCAACTCAAGTTCCAAGTGGCAAAGTCACAGTTGTGACGGCAAGAAGACCCTGTGCTGATGCAGCAGGCAATCTATTCGAAAGGAGTGCAAATTCTAGTTTTGTCATCCGATTTGGTACTTCAATTCGAAACATTTGATACTGATGTTGTTTCAGAATTGTTTTCTCATTTTCAGGCAGGCTGAGCATCTCTGTGCTGTCTAAATTGTAGACCAGGTTTTCTATGTGTTGTTCTTACCACACAACTCTACCCTTACATGTCTGCTTATTGGTTTTTCTTATTTTTTCCTGTGACCAGACCGAACTGCTCCTTCAGTCAATCTGTGGACAGCTTCTCCAGACTATCAAGTTACAATAAATAACCAATCAAGGACAATCCAAGCCACAAACAGGGTTGCTGACTTGATAATCTTCCTAGACTTCTCTCAACCAATCATCACTACAGCTAGTGAGCTTCAGCAAATGCTTGATGTCAGCAGTGGTGTTAATCTTACTGCAACAGGACGGAAAAGTCTTGGGAATCGGCGTTTTGGTTATACTGTGAGTATTTTCAAGGATGAAGCAGAATTGCTTAGAATGATATTCTTTCTGATGAAATCAGTGTTGGAGATGGTTCTCTGATCATGTTTGTACCATCTTCTTCCAGAGAGATATGGCTACTGAATTTCAACCAGGAAGCATATTTGTGACAGAGAGCCTGGACTCTAGACATCAAATGTCTCATTGTTCATGGCCTATGTTATGTTTTTTGCAGCTTGGAAACACTTCCAACCCTGCTGTAGTGACTGTATCACTGCCAGGAAACAGAGTGCGAAGTGTATATGGTGCCCTAGTTGCAGAGACAACAAATACCACATTCCTCTTTGGTGCGTGTTCTAAGCTTCTCTGTGTTATTTTCATGAAGAAGGATGATAAGAAACCAAGAGAAGGGAAGGGTTTCTTTCCCTTCCTCATCTTCTTGAATGATGATATTATCTTTCTGCACCTTTCTTGTGTGCCTCTCTTGCTGTTGTTGACCTATTCTTTTGGATGCACTGAATCTTACCCCTCCTGGTACTATATCAGATACGGAAAGACCTCAAGTCCTTCTCAGTACCACATCACCAGCAAAGACAAAGAGCCACTATATTCCTGTTGTGATACAATTTACAGAACCTGTCTTCCTGTTCAACTCGACAGGGGTAATGATACTGGGAGGAAATTTGACAAGGCAGGTGCATGAATCCTCACCTCTAGATTTGCTTACTGTTTGTTTGTTCTGGCTTACTTAATTGTGAATATGGAGATTTCTCAATTCTCATGAGAGTTATATGAGTGTTCGTTTGAGCCTTTCTACCATTTCACATTGTTGAGTACCATGAGCATCATAGTCCTTCTGCAATGACAAACGTGAATTCCACCCAGTACCTGCCTGTTTCAAGGAATCTGCAGTCTAATGCAACTGTATGACAACTGTATGACAGCTTCAAAGAGGTCTCAGAAACAACATATGCTCTGGAGGTGTACATAGTTGATAACGAGCTTATGACAGTTGTTGTGCCTGAGAATCAAGCGATGGATATTGCTGGAAACTCAAACTTGGCCTCACCCATTCTTCAAGTGAGACATTGTAAGTTTCTTCATTGTCTGCTAACAATCCTTCAGCAAACTCCTGACTGTTTTAAATGATTATTGAAAGTGATTGCTTTCACTGATACCGGGACGGTTGTCCATTGGGATGTAGATACGGTACCGGCAGTCTCAGTTGTAATGTATTCCTTAACTACAGCTGGGCTTCTGACCACAACCTTAGCCTCAGCAGCTCTTTCAGTATCATCCGCAAGTCTAGCAGCTGCAGGTGCTCTCTCCAGCCGGACATTTGGGTCCATTGGTGCAGACCCATCCAGGAATCTATTGGTAAGCAAAGCAATAAGAATGTTGATTTGTGTGCTCACTTTTTGTTTGTTGTTCTCTGAAAACTTAGTTGAGTCCTTGGATGAGTATAAATCCTCCTTCCATCTTTCATTCACCTTTGGTATGTCAGATATTTGAGATTCTGAGTTTCTTCTGGATCAAACAATTTTGATCAATGAAAACACAAGTATTGCTGTGTGAATCCTTTTTCAGTTTTAAAATCTCTAGCTTGTCATCGGTTCTGGTTGTGCAGGGTATGGCAAGTCATCTCCAGGTTCTTGCACTATCAGATTGGTTAGCTGTGAGCCTCCCTACAGACTACAGTGAGACAGTCAGAGGTCTTCGATGGTTGATTCCCCATGTGAAAACTCCATGGCAACACAGTTGGACGTCCAAGAGTGACTCTGTTTTTGGGAACAATATAGTGACCAACCTTCCAATTGTGGTCCAATTTTTCAGACATGGAGGACGACGGTTACTAATGCAGGAAAGTGTCCTTACAATGGAAGTTTCTGTTGAAGACAAGCCTGCTGAAGAGCATTTCATACTGAGCTGTAGACATCAAAGAGGAAAGGTGCGAAAGCTGTATGGAGATGTAAACAATGAGTCTGTGTAGACCTGCTTTGTGTCTAACATCTGTTTTATGTTTTGAACATTTAATATCTCACCAATACAAGAATGTGGAAAGGTATCCCTGTTCTCTATTTCCATCAGCAAACTCATTTGAGACCTCTTGTCCTGAACTCTCTGCAGATACAGTATGAGTTTGTGGCAGGGGACATTAACTGCTCCCCACATCAAGAGGAAGTTGGCAAATATATCCATAGAGGACGTCTGCTAGGATCCAACACAAGCCTCTTTGGACCTGCTCTTGCAGCTGATGAATACCAGCTGTACTTTCTGGTAGATTTCCCTCCCTGTGTGTGTATGTGTGTTTGTATGCTTGTTGCCTTGCATACTTCCCTCAAATTTTTCATGGAGGTTGTGGCTAAATTTGATGGAAAACTTACAAGTATCTACATTCCTTATCTGTTGAAACTCAACATAAGGCTGCATCTGGCCAAAGGATCAGGGGATGTAAATCTTATTCTGTCACTCAGTGACTCATGCACCATGCTTTAACTGCCTCTGATATATGTTTTGCAGAACCAATCCCTGAACTTGGAGTCACTAAGGGACACGCTTAATACAAGGGTGTACACTGGGTAAGCATGCAATACAACCACCTTGTTGTGTGCCTCCTGAAACCTGCTCATTCATCTATCTTGTTATTCAATCTCATTGTTCAATCTCTTATCTAGAATAGGGCCTTCCTGTTATTTTCACAAACCAACAGAGCACTTTTCTGGTGCATCATCCATCAGCCCTTTTCATGCTCTGTTGATGTGAGATAACTGTGCCTTCGGACCTTCCTGCTGGAAGCTTGATGCTGAACATCTTTGTTGCATCCGCTTCTGATTCACTTCCTTGACTTGAATCTGAAGTTGGGTATGGAGGATTCAAATTACAAGATTTAAGTCTCTTCAATATTTTTGAAAAGGAGACTATCTTAACCAATTGGTGAATCTCCATTGCATTGTAGGTGGCAAGATTTTGAGAGAAATATGTTTTGGTTAGCAGTGGTAGGAGGTGGTCTCATCTTCCTGCACATTCTGATGTTGGTTTTCTTGCGGTGGCGAACCAAGACATCTCTTAGAGGAGCCCTCAGTGTGCCTCGGTTTGAACTCTTTGTCCTCGTACTTGCCTTACCAGCTATTTGTCAAGCTTCTGCATTCACCATCAGAGGTAAGTCCCTCTGCAAAAGCAGACCTCTCATGCTTTGTAGATGTATTGACTTGCAGATGCCTGTGAGATTGTGTGTCAGGAATTGTGTCTCAAGATGGATCTCTGCTGTCTGTCCAGTATGTACCAATGGAGGAGTCGTATTTTCTTACAATGAAGGTCAAACTTTGTGACTGTAGGAGGCACAGAGGCAGGCATTGGAGTTGGGGTGTTATTACTCTCAATCCCTGCATCGTTACTTTTCTCTGTATCCATCTTCCTTACATATGGCATTTTCATGGGGGAGCTGGTACAATATGAAGAGATATGCAATGAGATGGAAGTGCATAAATGCCATGTTCCTCTTACCCTCTTGGCAGGCTCAGGCCGGCCAGGCAAGTGGTTCAGGAAAAAAGGCCTGGCTTCCACATTCTTGCCAAGGTATGGTTCTCTCTTTGAGGATCTCAAAGGGCCACCAAAGCTGGTGAATCTGTATGAAGGGAATCCAGTCACCAGTGTACCGAGCTTGGTTGACACTGAAATGGATAGGGCTGAGAAAATCAAGACATCAAGCTCCAACAGAAGGACTGATGAGATAACTGTGTCCTTAGCACATAAAGTTGTTGGGGGTGCTCGATCAGCTTATGTTCTTGTTGACATTGCAAGGCGAATTCTCTTTGGGGTACTCTTTGGTGTTTATTCTGGATCTCGTAGATCATGGAGGCAAGTGATTGTGGTGCTTGCATTCACTGCCTTGCAGCTTCTGTATCTTCTGGTCTTAAAGCCTTTCAGGAAGAGAGGGGTGCAGTTGGCAGAGTCAATCTCCCTTCTTTCGCAGACTGGTATTTTTGCAGCTGCACTAGTCTTGATTGCTAGAGATCAGCCATTGGAGGATCACACAAAAATAGGAATCATTATGCTGGTGCTTCTGCTCAGTAGTTTTTTGGCACAATTGGCCAATGTGTGGTATGCTCTGATGAAGCAACTTCTTCAGCTGTCTTCTAGTGATGAGCCTTCATATATAGAGGGATTCAAGAAGTTTATTGATGGATTTGTCCTTCCATTTCTCCCTCATGACAATTGGTCAAGGTCTTTCACTCCAGAGGCCAAGCCTCCACCAGATGCAAACCCTGTACCTTGCACTACAGTTCCTGTTGAAGAGCAAAGTAATCAGGATCAAGGGAGGCAAAGCTCCCTTGAACAAGGTTCTTTAGATTCTCCAATTCCGATGTTCAGCCCTGAACCTTCAGCATTTCTTCAACCAAGATCTATCAGACCTGTAAATGGGAATGATGATGAAAGCACGTCACCTTCTGGAGAGATTCGAGGTGAAGGTCTGCAACGGTCTGACAAACAATCATGGAACCAGTGGAGCAAGCAACGGCCTTCTGAAGGGAAACGATCCAAAGGTTCTATCAAAGATGGCCAAACAGATGAGCTCAAGCTGCTGCGGGAGCTTGCTAGAGCAAGCTTCTCCCGCACCAGAAAGGATGAAGAATTGAATAACGACCAGGGAACTGGAGGTGCACCTTCTCCTATGGATCTCTCATCTCCAATTGCAAGTCCAGGTCAAAGGGAAAGGAGCTTTGCTTCCCAGCGCAGGCAGATTACTGGTGACAGCTGCACTGATGATTCCCTCTCAAATGCAACCTCGGATGGAGAGATTTCTCATGAAATGCCCTCATCAGTGCTAGAGACATCCTACTTTGGTGATGCAACCTCTTCATCAAGAAGAAGCATCCGGAAGTCAAACAGACAGCAAATTGACACCCATTCCAAAAATCTTCCTTTGCGAGAGGCTATCCCTCCCAATAGACCCTTGGATGAAAGATAAGTTTCTTCTCCTTATCTGTCTCCTGCTTTAAACCTAAGATTTACAGTTGGAATCAGTAGTTTTGTTATCGACTTGATTCTCTCTGAAGCTTCCCCCCTCACTTCATTCTTCAATTGCTTTAAAGCCCACTGTAGTTCAGTAATTATGCCATAGAAAACCATCTCCTATGGGGAATCCCTGCCAATCTCTGCAATGGACTTCTCAAGAGAGCAGTTCAGTCTCTCCCAAACACCCTATTGCACAGATATTGCCTGTCCTTAGGAAGCCTGGGGAAGCTTCGATTGCAGAGACTCGATCATATTGACTAGACCAGAAAATGTTGATTAGAGTGGACTAGAAGTTTCATTCAAACCAATTTTTGTTCTTTGCTTGGTGAGCTTGTCTGCTATTATACTAGAGTCTTTCTGCGGCTGATCCATGACAAATTTCAGAAGGGATTGATATTCCTGTAGGATGATTGATCAAGTAGTTTTTTTGTCAAACTGAAAATTCAACATTCCTGGTCCTTAAGATTTTCCACTGGTTTTAGAAAAGGGATGAGTAGTTAGGTCTCTGATGATAGTCCTCACATACAAGCTTTTAGTATCTGAGAACATATGACACTTCTGATGCTATCAAGGTTCTACATGTACATGTCTGAATGATAAGGAGACTTGGCTAACAAGCAAGGGAGAGAGCAGTTACTAGTAATCTTCATGGAAGAAGTTTAGGTGTAATCAATCTCCTTTGGCATTTAAATCTAAGGAAATTTGGAAACCATTTTCACTTTGGTCAACAAGGTTGTTACAATAGGAGCATTTGAATTGTTTTGAAGCAACTCATGTATTTTCAAAAGTCCAGAATCAACAATCGATCATTTGAAAGTTGAAAAATTGGAAAGAAACTTTGATTTGAAAATCACTGATGATAGATATTATTAATAATGTTTTATTTCAATACATGATCCAACAAATAAATATTAACAATGTTTTGTTTGAAATTTGATATGTCAAATCTTTATTAGCCTCATGGATGTCATTGAAAGGGAAGAGCAATTTTGTGATGAGCCCACTTGTTTTCTTATTTTCTTTGTCAATGCCTCTTCCTTGGTAACAACTGAAAGGCTGCATGCTTGAATAAGCTTATTAAATTTCCTATTTATGTTTGTTCAATTGTCTATAAGGCTGCTATATAACATTTAAAGAACTTGAATAGGTGACTCTGACTAGTGTAATAAAAAAGTTAATGATTCCCACAAGACCATCTTGCATTCAATGTAAACGTTTGTTAATGTGTTGGAAGAACACACAGTGGTGGTTTCCATTTTTATTACTGAAAAAAGTTGGAAACAAAAATGAGGCAAATTTTCTACCATTTGGAATTCAATCTATGTTAATGAAAATCTTGGCAAAAAATTAATTAATAAACACTACAATACTCCCCCTTATATGTGAATTTCACCTACTACTACTCTACCTGCAGCTCAATCACTAAGGGAAAAAGAAAGTTCTGCTACAATCAATCCATCAGAGTTGAAACTCACTCTCCAGTCTCTACTCTAATATTGTTGAAATATTTCCTCAACCGCTTGAATTGGTTTCTACCAAGATTGACCATTCCTAGTTTGCTAGAACAGCACATCCTCCTCCATAATTCATGAATCCTGCAGTTTCCTTCTCAAACTTTTTTTGATATACACAGAATAGGTATAGACACCCATATTCCCGAACAGGCGGCATGAGAGAGAGAGAAAGAGAGAGAGAGAGAGAGAACCCGAGAGAGGTGCTCAATTCATTCTTGCACATTGACCCAGACAGCAGTGCTAGGAATACCATTATTAACAGCGAAGAGCATGTAATAGGAAGAGGGAGCAACAGTCCCGCTTACAGGGCCTATTGCAGAAATACTGTATGCAGGAGTAGCACTGCCTGCAATTGCTGTTGGTGCAGTAACAGGTAGCTTGATTTGTCTTTGACCTTGTGAGTAAGAATGGGTTGTGAAAGGAACACTCACGAGAGTGAGACCAACAACTCCTGTGGGTGCTGTGGGAATAGTAATTTGCACAGTGAATGAAGTGTTGTACCCTAGAATCTCAGGAGCTGTGGTAATCTGTGGTCGCAGGGGATCATTGACAGGATCTAGATATTCAGGTGAGAAAGCTTCCACTCTTAGCTCTGTTGGGAAATCACCGGTGAATGTGTACAATATGTGACAGTTGCTGCCTGCAATTAGCACTCGGCCATCAGGAAGAAGAACAGCTACTGAGTGATACACTCGAGCAATTGTTGTTGCAGGTTCAACCACAAATGTTGATGTATCTGGGTAGTATGTCACTGGATTCAATGCTGCATTTGTTGCTGAATCCCATCCTTGTGCACCATTTTGTGCTCCATTGATTATCAATATCTGCAAAGGGAGCATCATTGATCCACCAGCACTTTGTTAATTAGAAGCTGCTCATGCCAGAGATGCTGCTACAAAACTGCAATCTTGATAACAATTAGTTTTTCCAAAAGACTGGAATTGCTGCAAAACATTAATCTAGGTAACAATTTTCCTGAGGACTCTAGAAGCTTGAGATGCTGCAAAAACAATTCTGATAAAAAATTTCTGAAGGCTTTACAAGGTCTCCGAGTTGACTGCAAAAACAATTTTGATAAAATTTATCTGAAGACTTTAGAAGCTCCAGGAGTTGCAGCAAAAAACAATTTTGATATGATTTTTCTGAAGGCTATAGAATGTGCAGGAGTTGCTGCACAAACAATTTTGATACAAGTTTTCTAAAGGCCTTAGAAGCTGGATCAGTTGCTGCAAAAACAATCTAGGTAACAGATTTTTTGCTGTAGGATTTTTTTACATTCTTCACAGTACTTTCTCATAGCCAGTCAAGAATCTCAGGCAGTTGTGAAGAGCAAAACAAAGATGTTTTATAAACAAAAGTAGAGAGAGACAGAGACAGAGAGAGTTGCAGTGGGGGTGCAAGCTCAATATGTGCAGGAATTAGAGCTTACATCACTTGTAGGCAGCATCACCATATCTCCCATGTTTCGTCGAATGGGCATTTCAAACATAGTCCAAGCAGGAGTAGCAGAAGTGAGAACCATGCGGCCACAAGTCTGAGAAGCAGGATACTGAGCTGTGACATTTCCAGGAGCCATGACACTGGCACCTCCACAAACCAACACTTCTGCTTGAGTGTAGTCACCATCCAGAGCCAGAAGAACACTGGAACCAGCACAAGGGTAGTTTCTGGGCTCTCCAGGAATGGTAGGATAGTTCTGGAGCACTGTGTTTGTGGTATAGTCCAGCAAGATGGAGTCCCTGTTTGCAAAGATCCACAAGTTTCCATCCGGCAACAAGTGCACAAATGGGTACCAGTCGAAGTAGCCCTGCGTCGACAACAGATCGAGATTAAAGAGACCCAACCCATTCGAAGGAACGAACTCGTAGGCGTTGGAGAACTGTCCACCAAGAACAAACTGTGTGCCGTCTGGTAGCAGCTGGTTTGTCGCATACCATCTCCCCGCTTGCAACACGTTTGTCGTCGACTCCACCCAGTCACAATCCCCATCTGCTGCACATGGTGACAACCACCTGCAATGCAAGCCGAAGCGCCGCCGCCGCCATGCATCAAACCCGGATCAAACTCTCGAGCAAAGTCTAGACCCAAGAAATCCTTGGAAGAAGATGTGATCAGCAGTCTTCTAGCTAGATCTATCCTGAGAGACTAGCTAGCAGCTGGCTAGCTAAAGAATCGGGCATGCAGCTGTTACCTGATTTTCTGGACGCCATCGTTGAAGCCTCCGGTTTGAAGAAGAGTTCCATTAGGCAAGAACTGGCCGGAGCTGCACCAGGTGTCTGTGGCGATGTACAGCGGTCGCACTGTGTTGGAGGCAGGATCGAACATGACGCTGTGGGCGGAGCAGTCGTAGGTTAGTGTCTCATCCAGAGAGTCGCTTCGGCACCTGTTGTCTGCAAGCGCGATTTGTGAAGGACCGATGTCAGTTCTGTCGAGGAAGATTACCGGCCCCATGAATGTCACCGCTGCGTGCATCGCGGCAATGCCGGCATTTTGTAGCAACAATGCCCATGTTGCATTTCCTGCTGCTGTTTGCGCTTCGCAGGGTTTTAGGAATGTCGTTGCAGATAGGAAGAAAAGGGTATATAGAAGCTTCCGCATGCCGATGGAGCACTGAGCTTCCATCCTCACTAGAATCACCTGCTGCTGCAGCTGAGAGCTCCTCCGCCTACCGCTCTTTCACCAGCTCAATGCAGTCTGGAGCTGCTCCCAAGTACTTCAGCTGGAGTACCGCGTCGACTGCTAGCTCCTAGCTATGAACTTCAGGGTCTCCGGGATCATAGAGAAGATTGTGTACCTGCTGGCAGCATCAACGAAGAACTACGCCTTATGCAGGTTCTTCGTCAATCGCTAGAGCTGGTGATGACAAGTACTTGTGTACTCGACTCTGCAGGAATGCGGCAACGATAGTGTTTGCACCTTGAAGAAGCAGCTGGTCCGAATGCTATCTTCGTGTAAATTTGAAATGAGTAGCAGCAAGAAGGTGCGATCGAGCTAAAGAGAGACCGCATCAGCTGGAGTGGGTGAGGCAACGTCAAGCTGACCAACACGTGAATGGAAGGCACAGAGAGAGAAAAAGACAGAGAGGAGAGAGGCGATATCCCCGCGTATTGAAGCTTTGCAAACTTTACAAAGTCGAGAAATGGGTGTCGAGAATCGATGATGCAGCTCGAGCTGAGAAGCGGGACTAAATCTACATTTTTTGATTGCGAGTTCAGTGCGAGATGGCGTAGTATGGGGACAACAATGCAGCGGACCTAGTAGTAAGAACCTCTTGTATGGATCACCAGCTGCTTCACCGGGACAAGCGATCAAGCTCTGCCGTAGTAATATGCAGTGGATGAGTGATGCCAGGAAACAGCTTTATAAACTTGCAGCCAACTCGAGCTAAGCCAGGCTTGACTCGAAGATGTCAGAACAGAAAACACCCAAATGCTTGGAAACGACCTACTGGACTGCAAACAGCAATGTGCTAGTAGCTAGCTACAGGAAATGTCCGTGGGAGTTTCCTAGTGAAGCAAAAACCCCGTGTAGGGAAGGAAAGTGTTTAAAAGGGCATGAACTAGATAGCTAGTTGCAGCTCTCAATCTGCTTACGACTGCAAAGAAGCACCCCAGCTGCTCTAGCTACAGCACCAAAAAGGGAGAAAAGGAAAAAAAAAACTCAATCGAGAAGCTGTGCTGGTGGGTGGTGACTAAGACGAAATCAAAACAGACGCTGCTGACTCGCAAACATATGCAACAGCCGGCCGGCATGCGGGGCAGCCAGCAGCCATGAGTAGCAGGTAGCTAGCTAGGTAGTAGTACATTGGACAGCCAAAAGCTTCAATAATGGAAACAGAGCAGCATTCCATGAGGAGTCATGTTGTATGAAGTTGTAATTCTACAGCAAACAAACAAACAAACGAAGTCCCTTTATTGCCAGATGGCTGCAACATCAGCAGAAGCAGCAACACTCCAGCTGCAAGCAAACCACGACACAATCAATCAAAGCGACCTGCAGCAACAGACAAAAATTAAAGACAGTAGAATTTTTTTGAACCCAACCCAAAACGAAAGAAAGAAAGAAAGAAAGAAAGAAAGAAAGAATGAATGAATAAATTAAGAAATGCAACTACTTACTTACTTACTTACTGGCTGACTAACTGTCAGCTCTGTGAAGTTGCAGAGCTGCTGATCTTTCGTGAAGTCCTCGCTGCACTGGGCATCTCCAGAAAGAAACAAAACTGCAGCAACCACCAACTGGAAGTACTATTCCCTCCTGGACAGTGTGTGTGCGCTTTCTTTCTTTCTTTCTTTCTCATGAATCACATCACACACTCCACGGTTGCAAATCACTTGGGTCCTTTGGCATCACAAAACCCAGGCAGAAGGCAACATCAAAAACTGCAGTGCCAAAGGCTGACGACGAGTGCGTGTGGTGGAATCGTAGGTAGGCAGGTAGCTAGCTGCGCGTGCATTAATCCTACCTACCTACCTGTAGTACATGACACATTGCAACTTTCATGCACGTAATCGATGCCCGTCGTCTGTGATAATTCGCTTCACGCCAAAACTTCACTTCCAACTTAGCGCAAGACAAAATTGCACAACTACAAAGGTACCTAGTAAGCTACCAATGCTTTTTTCTATTTTTTATTTTTATTATTATTGTTGTTATTTTGAGCGGGGCGAATTTTCGCATCCTGGCGACAAAAACGTGGAGGTGTACATCAGTTTTTTTTTAATATAAATAATTTTTTATTAATAAATTTAAATTAAATATTTTTTTAAAAAATTTAAATTTAGGCGCATTTTTGCTCCCTGGTTCTGTCAAGTTTTTTTGTGCCAAAATTTCGCCAAATTGTGATACATATCCTAGTTTTGCCATTATAAGATTTTTTCAGTTCTTTAAAATAATTCGCCTTATTTGGACTTTTTTGGGCCTGAATAGCCCTTCATTCTATCTCAGGCTGAAACAAGTAGCCAAAAACATAGGTAGGAGGATCTTTAAAATTTTCAACTTTCATGGTTTGGAATTGCCAAATTTGGCTACGTTTTCTTATGGTTGATAGCAGCCTTTGTTACTGCAGAAATTTGAAAACAAAACCCTTGATTCCTAGTGACCAGAAATAAAACAGTCATTGCCACAAATAAGAAGGTTTTTTTCTTTTGGGAAAGAAAAGCCCCAAAGTCACCACATTATAAGGAAAAAAAAAGAAGAGAGAAATCGCCATATTTAGACAATAGGTAGTATGTGGCCAAATTAGAGCACAATTCCTAAACTTTTCTATTTTCCTCTCTGACCTGTAGCCCAACTTTGGCTAAGTTCTCATGTGATAATAGCCAACTAACTTACAAATTTGAAAAAAAAAGAAGAAAAAAAAGCACTGGTGCCAATGGATACAAAGGACTTTTAAAGCTAGAAATGGGCACCAGATCAACACATTCTGAGAGAAAAAAATTTTCCGAAGTCGCCATATTTACAGAACCAGGTTCCAAGTTCCAACATGTCCCCAGAACAATTTAGAAGGAATCCTTAAAAAAAACAACAAATTTCTACTTCATTTCATGATCTGTAGCCAAATTTGGCGAAGTTCTCTTGTGGATGATCCGTATTGAGCCACCCATCTCTGAAATAATAAAGAAATACAAAAAAACAGTACTGCAAAAGAGCAAAATCTGAACACCATCTGAACTGGAAACAGCTGCAAAAAGTCTACCACTGCCAAAAGTGGTAAGCAGTACCCTCCTCGAACAGCGATTTCAAAGCCAGTTTCTATAGTCACTTTCTTTCTTTGCTAATTTGCTAATTTCTTAGCTTCTTGCATGATTTTGATTTCAGTGATGAGTTTTCTCGGAGCTGGTATAAGAATCTTGCATAATCCTTTGAACGATCTTCCATTGATTATACTAGCAAACTGGAATATGAACGAGGATCTTGCATAATCCTTTGAACGATCGTCCATTGATAATTCTAGCAAACTGGAATATGAAGGAGAATCTTGCATAATCCTTTGAATGATCATCAATTGATAATTCCAGATAAATGGAATATGAATGAGGATCTTGCATAATCCTTTGAATGATTGTCGATTGATAATTCTAGCTAACTAGAATAGGAAGATCATATTCAAACTTGAAACCATCTCGCTCCTTTTCTAATAACTATCTTCTTTTTAAATCATTATCTCATTTATTTCCTCTACTCACCAACGTGGATATAAAAAAAAAGATGAAGTAACATGCGCATTTATCATGTTCATAATATTTATCTTTATATTATTTAAAGATATATTTTCTTGTCTTCAGAATAATAATTTAAGAAAACCTTATGAGAACATAAGAAGAAAAAATGAAGTAGTTGGTCATCACTGGTAATGCAAAGCAATACGGAGCCCAAGCAAGCCAATTAACTTAACCACTCCTCAAGCATTTTCCTTTCTTGTGATGACCAAGTAACACAGGCTACAGACAGAGAGTCCAGACTAGAGAGACAGAAAGAGAGAGAGAGACAAGGAAGTTTAAACTGCAACAGCTGCATTTACAATGTACAACTGCACACTTTGTGTAAAAGCTCTGCCAACATCCTCCTCATTAAAACTCCCTGACACTTTCTCATTATTCCCAATAGGCCCCCAGGGCTGCTCCACGAGTACTTTGACGCCCATGTGGCTGCCATCTCTCGCTCTCTCTCTCTCGCTCTCTCCTTCCCCTTTTCCCCTTCCTTCCTGGCATCTTCTGAACCCTGGCTGATCTCTCTTTCACCCCGTCATCCTCAGAGCTTGTGGTAAGTACATCATAACACATTTACAGCTTAGCCTAGCTAGTTATTATACTCAGCAATTGCTATGAAGCAACCAAAGCCAGTTGGCTGCTGAGAGGCTCACAGGCACAACAACAACCAACAAATTTATTTACAAGGGATCGAAAGATTCTGTCACAAAGTCCATCAGGCTTTTCCTTTTCTTAGTCTTATAATTCATGTTAATTTCTTTCAATTTGGTACAGTTTTGTCTAGGATTTTTTTGAATGCGATTTTTAAGTGTGATGATCTTTGGGATTTTCTTAATTAATCCCAGTAGTAAAACTATCGTTTAGACTATAGACTAATTTCTGACTGTTAGAGTTTTAAGAAGCGTCCTCTTGTACGTATTTTCTTGTATTCATTCTGGTAGTAGCCTACACATTTATTTTGCTGCTGGATTTGTTGGCATCAGTTGGTGGGATCCAACAAGCCAGCTGTGGATTTTGGTAATTTAATCAGGATTTGATCAGGATCAGCTCATTAACTCACATTAGTATTGGATTAGTCCTAGTGCTTATTTGTTGTTGTCAAAGTGACCAAGAGGAGCTAATTAATCACAACAAATGTATGTAGTTGAAAAAACTTCTATTTATTTCTAGTACTTATTTGCTGAGGATAGTCTCTGCCATTTTTCAAAGTGAAAGTAGTACCTAATGAATATTTTTACGCCTTCCAATTTATTTCTAGTTTTTGGAAGGTTCCTGTTGTTGTTCCTTGAATTCATTGATTGCTATAGGGTTTGCCATCTCACTAGGATTAGCCAATTAATCCTACCAAGGAACCTGATGAAATGCAACACAGTGTTGGTAGCAAAAGCTTTTATTTGGGGAGCATTAAAAATATTTTTTGTGAAAGGCCAATCAACGTGGCCAATTGCCCCCAAAAAAGAAAAAACACAAAAACTTTCTGTGAAACTTTCCAATTAGGTTTTATAAAGTAAAATCTACAAATAAAATTCTTTCATTGTTGGATTGAGCATCCATCTTTTCCTTCTCTTTGGTCATGACCCTTAAGAGTGTGGAGGAAACAAAAACCTTTCACATGTCTGAGGTTTCCGGGTGAAATTTTGATCAACAATTTACCTGAATATCAGCTAAACACCTCATTGGAGTTGATCAATCTGGGACAAAATTAGTGTACCCATCACCTAATGCTCCCTTCGCTCATCCACTAAATTCTTCATACTTTATCCAAGTGCTGTTATAGTCAGAAAGTGCAACTTGCGTATCATATGGGTTACCAGCTTTTTCACTTGTCTAAGAAGGTTTCGCAAAGGCCTGGCCAAGCAATTTTCTTTTTCTTTGCAAGATTTTCAAAGAAAGGGGGAAAACTCATGTAGAAGCATGAATGACATGTTATTATCATAGCCCATCATACCATGAACCTTAAATTATACCTTCCTGCAAGACTCCTCTTATAGTAAAACCCTATAATCTTTTGGGAATTAGGGTTGGCTAGTAACAATAGCCCATCAAAACATGAACCCAAGTAAGTTATACATTTCTCTGAAAAGTGCTTGAAGTAAAACCCTACAATTTTGCAGAATTGGGATGGTGAAATGGAATATGGCTAATCACAATATCCATTAAAATTTGGGACCAAACCCATTCCCCTTGCCCAAAACTCAGTTTGAAACAAAACTCAGTCCAAATTGAGGTAGAGTGGCCCATGACCCCTATTTGAAATAGATACACAAATGTGCTCCATTTGTCCACCAATGGGTTCCATGTAAAGCTTACTTGTGCATGGGGGTGGGGGGGATACATATTCCTTAGTGGTGTCCCCTTTGGTTGCACTTGATGACCTATTTGGAACTAAGTTACAAGGTGAAAATCTAACCCAATTGCCAAATATTGGATTTTCCTGCAACTCTTTCAATATATTGTTGCCCAATCTTGGGCACAGATGCTTCAAGAAACATCGTTCAAATATAAGCCCAATACTGAGATTACACAAAGTTTTAGAAGAGGAACAAATTTACTCCAATTTGCCCCAGAGGTTAACAAAACTTCACAAGTAAAATAAGTATTACACACAATATAGTAGAGAAAAAAAAGCTTCCCTCCATCCTGTTCCCATTCCAGGGCTGAGGGGAGCTTTAACTAGCTCCCATGTGACAAAGTAAGGAAATGACCTTTGCTAAGCAAAAGTCATGTCCTATCCTTGCCGTGCAACACACAAAAGTATGAATGGTGCTCTCCTACATATGTAAGCAATGGTTAACACATGAGTGTTGTCCAGCCTACTGAGTACAGTAGGTATTGCATTTTGGTTCCAAATGCCCCATAGACAAAGGTTGGACAACTGGGACCTCCAGACTAGGACCCTAAGGAAGGGGGTTTGCAGCTGCTCATGAAACCAGTAGTGCTACTAATCATCATGGTGAACAAGGGGGGCACATGACTGCACTGGACCAAAAATAGTAAATGAAAGCATTCTCATAAGTCCTTTTTTGGGGTATTTTTTTAAAACCCTGGGATGACTAAGTAAGTAGGCAACTGTTAAATCCATCAGTTCTCAGCAATGGTTTTCCATCTATGCAAAGTTTTAACTACATATCATTATTTTGCACATGTACACAAAATTCAATAGAAAAAAAACATTAAAAGAATTATGGACTTAAAAAAAAAAAGCATCAATTTGACCATAAATAGTCAGTCCATAACAAGATTTTTACAAAAACATTTTTCCAAAAGAACCTTATTTCTAGATTTTTCATAATTTTTTACAAGGCTTATTGAGTCCCTTGCAAATATTTCTAAATGAAAATTCCAAAAAACATATAATGCCAATGTTAGCAAACACATCTATGCATTGCAATTTCAAAAGTCAACCCACTTAACTTAAGGTAAATTACTTAAAATATGATCACACTTATGTCTTTGTATTTGACTTAATAATTTAAATCCAACATCCATTGGATAAAACATGATGTTGCTAAACCCCAAAAGGGTTTTGAACAAAATGTTCTTACCAAAATCTTCATTGTGACATCAATATTGGTCCAATGTAATGTGCATTCACCTCAAGGTTTTTGATTTGTGACGAGTTGTGTATCAAAAACAATTTAACAGAATTTCTCACTGAATCCATTTTATGATACAATAGGCAACCTCAAAGAGTTTTTGCTCTTCAATAAGCTCTTGAGCTTTATCATCCATAACTGGTATATGCAATTAAAATCACAGCTAAAGACCTTCACATCTGTTATAGATCTGCATCTTGATCATACAATAATTTCAAAGCTCCAGCATAATAAATTTCAGGTACATTCTTCTGAACATTGAAAGTAATGCATTGGCTACATACCAAGTCTAATGGTTGTAGAACACTGCATATTTTGCAGGAGTGTATAGTGAAAATGGAAAGGAATTTTGGGTGGGATGGGATTAATTTTGGATAGGATTAACCATTGTTGGGTGGACATCAAGAATGAGATTCAATAGTACCAGTATACCAATGTCCTTGAGGCTGAAAATAAATCACTTGTATGTGGCAAATTGTGGTTGATGATTGGCATCACCAATTGCTCGCATGGAAATACCTGGGAGAAATCTGAAACCAATTATAACCTACCAATATACTGACACTTGGTTGTTGATGGACAGGAGAAAAAAATAAGAAGAGCAAGTGGATTGTACACACAATTTCCAGGCTTTGGAATGAGAAAATATTTATAATGAGCAACTGTCATGTTTGAAAACACATGACAGTCCATAATTAAATAGGCCCTTGTTTTCCATACATGACAATTTATGAACCATACAACCAGTCTGACAGGTATGGGGAAGCTTGAAGAAGCATTCTTGCCACCCATTTGCAAAACTATGATAACTTAATATTAGCAAGCTCAAGCAACACAACACCCACTTTTCTAGAATCAAGTCTACCCACACCCACATTTGGGCCTCTACTTGAGTTTATCAAATCTTTTTTTAAGTGTGGATTGCTTTTCACACTTATTTTTCACACTATTTGAAGTGTTATGTTTCAAACTACTCTGTACAGGCCATCTTACTGATGCTGTGGACCTGCTCTAGTACATATATACCTACTTGTTCAGAAGTTGAACCCTAGAACATGGGTTAAACCCTAAAATATTACTTAAGGGAATAAAATTCGGAATGGGTCAAAGGCACGGGCGAAGTCTTCTTCCACAATTCCAAATTGGTTAGGACCGAGGACAAAAATCTGTTGCTCCAGGAGCTTAAAGACAAACTTTGTAGTTTGACTCTGAAATGACACATTTTAGGCATGCAATTTAGCTCATCATGTGCTATGACAGAAATCAAAAGTGGTGAGCTGATTCCCACAGCTTGCCTGCAATGTAATTTGCCAGTTGGAACTCAGGTCTGGTGCATCCAGACAACAAAGGCATGTGCTTATGGTTAAGGTTAATCTCTATGATTTATTTTTCCTTCTCTTTTTCTTTGGCAGGGAGTGAAGGCAAAAGTTGACTATGGGCGGATTAAACCAAAGTTTTCTAGGATGTGAGCTTACATTAAACTTAACCTTATTTCACTGAAATTATTACTCCGAAGTTGAAATGTGGAATTATGAATGCAATCCCAAAACTCAATTACAAGACTTTCAAAATATATTTGAATCATTTCAAACTGATTCTATCTTTTCTCTCCCCACTTGTATGATGGTTGAAATCAACTAGTTTTGTTTTTTTGTTTTTTGGGTTGCATTTTATCTTGAAAAGATTCCATATATATGTCCAGATATATTTGTTTGTTATATTTGCCATGATTTTGCTGCCATTGCTCCTCTGCACAATCCAAGTACACTATGAACAAAAAAATATTCACATTTTTGTACATCATTTTTTTTTCCTGACTTCCAACATTATTGCATTCCAAGCGATGATGCATTAACCTGGTTTGTTTTACATCTTGTTTTACATAAGATTCCGTAGTAGATATGGGTCATTGCCAACTCAACTAGGGGCTACCTAGTCAGTTATTACTATATGCCCAAAACTTATTTGGCCTTTTCCTGCAAGAACAGAATGAACAGATTCCAAGAAAATTCTAAACTGGAAAGCAAATAATCATCCTACCTACAAATATCCAAGTTCCATGCATTTCCCCCAAATAACGAGAATCGAATGTGGTTAACCCTGTTTGAGATTCTGCACGGTTTGGTGATGATGGATCTTTGGAGTCCCAACAACACCCAAAAAGGAATACTCCTTCACAGCCTTGACCTTTGTCAAAGACTCCACTCGTAGTGTCTCTCCAGGTAAGTTAGAATTTTTTTTAACAATGTTTCATAGTTCACCCCGCTTGATCTTTGTTAATGACTCCACCCTCGGTGTTTCCTGGGTTGGAAAGTTTCTAACACAAGTACTGTGAATTAATGGTGCACTTGTGGGGTAGGTGTTCGTAATATAGTAGCATTGTCAATGCCAATTTCCAGACATTAAGGTATCACTTTCACGGCTAGTCCTTCAATGGTTGAATTGTTTAAAATATGATGATGTTTGAATTTTGCACTTCCATGTAGATTCAGGAATTTAGGATTCTCCAAAGTTGCAATATAGTAAAGCTCACCGTTACAAGAGTTGAACCAATCTTCTTGACACCAATGGCAAGCTTCAAAGGCATTGTTGGGTGTGGGAGGGGCAAGGTATGCAATTGTCTCCTTTTTGCACCTGAAAATCCAATCCAATTAATGGTGTTTTTCTCCCTGTTGGGTTCATTCAAATTATTAGGGACAACAGAGATCTTGTACATACATTTGTAACTCAAATTTGACACTTGAAATTTTCAACTCGATGATCCATGATACTTTTGCAGTTTGCAACTTGCAACTTTTTCTCTATTTTTTTTCCCAAATTGGTGTACTATATTGTGTGGCTTGTTAATAATGAAATGCACTCATTGATTCGACTTATGGCAGGTCTGTAATTGACACTAGGACAGAACTATGTTCAAAACTTCTGACCTTGTTTTTGTTTTTCCACCAAAAGAAACCCCCAACTAGAAACAGGTCCCTCAAACAGACACCTAAAGTGCTTTGCAAGTTGCAAAGTTTGTGGTAATAAAACACCCAAAATTAGGTCCCGGACTCTTATATAGTTGATGATCATACCCTTTCTTCCATACAATCTCCACACATACTTGATGATATATCATGTCAGAAAAGATCAATGGGCGTAAAACAGACTCATGACCTGAAGTGTAAGACTTCAGTCTTGGGGTCCCAGCTTCCAAGACCAGAGTCTGCCAATTAAACAAATTGCAGTTTTGTGGTATATTCAAATGTCTATTATTGTTGCACCCAAAAAATATAACTTGTTTATGCAATTAGTGGGCACATGTTTATACCGTATCTGGGTGGTTCTCTCTTTTTTCTGAGAACTGCTGGGGTCCAGGTGTGTAAGATTCACCCCATTTTTATTTTTATTTTTATTTTCCATCTTCAAGTTTTCAAAATTTTGGGAAAAATAATTTGAATCAATTTTCACGCATTTCATACCAAATGGTTTTCAAATGCAGTTTTTACATACCAATTATCAAAAAATTATTATCTAACATGCTTTTTTTAATTTAAAAAACTACCAAAGAAAGGTTTTTAAAAGATTGAAAATTTTATATTTAAAAAAAAATTCTTCCAACATTTTATATGTCTACAACTTAGCAACAATAGCATCAAAGGAGGACAAGTAGTACCAGCGAGAAGGAGAATGGACAACAACATTCAATAGGCTGACAAGCAGGAGGACAAGCAACAACATTGAGGAAGAGGACAAATAACAACATCAAGTAGGAGGAGGAATGGCAACCTTGAACAAGGGGATGAGCAAGAATACAAACATGAACATCAAGCAGGAATGGCACCACAAGTTGTAAGAAACGACAAGGCAAAATAAAAAAGTCAAGAAAGGAAATGGACAAAAAAAAAAGGAGAAAGAACATGAAAAAACAACAATGCAAATGAGATTATAAGGGCCAATTTTCAAAGGACTAAGTTTTAGTCTATTGAGAACTTGCAAGCCAAGTGTCATACATGGTACCCTATATAATCTACAAGGTGAGAACCAATTTGCAACCTTAGCTAGTTCTCGCCTTTTTCTTTGATACACACCCAACATTGATTTGTACCATTGATGTTTTTCTTTCATTTTCTTCAAGGTGAATGATTATCATGTGTCTTTAGTAGTATGCCAAGGTGGCATTTTATTTTTTGGGGCCAATGAATTCAATTAGTTATACAAAGATTTAATTAGCTCTATAAATGTTTGGGTGAAATCGTCTTTCTTCATAACATAGTGGTGAAAACCCAATGAATGTTTCAAATTCATGCAGTTACAAATTTTTCCACACATAAATAATATGAATGCAAAAAAACAAACAAATCTTGAAATTGGTTGGCGGTTTTTGTGGCACCATTGGTGATGCACATAAATAAAAATGCAAACAAACAACATTGGAATCAGATTTGATGGAACTTCTTTCACAAATGTCAAATTGCAAAATATTGCAAATCTAAAGTTTGATTAGGTATATTCTTTCACAATGTTCATGCTTGAAGATGCATATATAAAATCTTGACAAAAGCATACTGAAATTTGAACATAAGAAAAGACTTGATTTACAACTTTCCAGAGGTTTTTGTTACAAATGCAAGTAGGCATTCTTTCACAATATTCACGGTTGAAGATGCACACAAACAAAATTTGAACAAAAACAAACTAAAATTACCACATTAAACCAAAACTTCAATTAAAGGCTTATTGAGGGCTTTCACAAATGCAAATAAATATTCTATTACAATGCTTAGGTTTGAAGGTGCACATAAATGGAATTTTGACAAAAACAAACAAAATCTGAACATAAGAAAAGACGTGATTTACTGTTTTTCAATGTTTTTTGTTACAAATGCAAGTAGGGTGCAAATGGGATAACACAAGCCACACCAGTTTGCTTTTTAAATGCTTTTGTGATTACTTTCTGGAAAATTTTGCTAGATTTTTTTTAAAAAAATCTTTGAATTTTTTTAATTTAATTTTTTTATCATACTATTTTATTAAGGTTTATGTTTAAAATTTAGGAAAAAATGTCATTTTCAAAAAAATTCAAATCCATTTACAAGCCATTTTACTACTTAAAAACAAATGTTATAATGTTTAATGAGTTTTTTGTTATTTTTTACTCATTGGATTAATTTCAAGTTAACTCACATGTTCCCATGATATATTAAAAATACAACTATATAAACAAATCTTACAATTTCAACATGAAATTGAATTACAACTTTAAAACATGAAAAAAAATAACAAGCATTACACTTACAATGGTTAGTGTTATTGTGATTGCACCCAATAGGCATTTTTTTCACAATACTCATGTTTGAAGATGCACACCAGCAAAATTTGGACATAAATGGACTAAAATATCCACAATAAACAAAAAGTTTAATTAAAAGTTTATTAAGGGCTTTCACAAATGTAAATAAGTGTTTCTCACAATGTTTATGTTTGAAGGTGCACAAGTGAAATTTGGATAAAAAGCTTCAAAAATGGATTTGACTAGTTTTTTCCTCTCATAAATGTTAAGTTATATATAAAAGGCATTTTTCTCACATGAATTTCAAAATTGATCACTATTTTCAAGTTCACATACCAAAAACAAATGCAACATTCAACCTTTGTGGATTGAAATCTAAATATTAAAAAAAAAAAAAATCAATCAAAGGTTTTTCGAAAAAAATTGACACAAATGCAAGCATTGAGGATGTAAACAATTTTTCAAAGAAAACAAGGTTTAAATGCAAGAGAACTTTGTGAAGAACATAAGCAAGAAAACTTTAAAATTTTGTGCACTTTGATTCTTTTAACCTCCATTGCACACCACTCCCAAGTCCTAACATTCAACTCCCCCTTCCTCCATTGCCCTTCCAAAACAAAGTGTTAAGTTGCATGTAACAAACAAATGGAAATTTATTTTCTTCAATTGTTCAAAATTAGAAGCAAAAAATTTAATTTGGTTTTTCATGTATGCTAATCCAATCATCTCATTTCCTAGTTGGATTCACTCCATGTTACATTAAATGTCAAAGACAACTAAAATCTCATCCTAATGTAACAACTATCACAAAAGATTTTGTGTGTTTTTTAAATGATTTACAAATCCTAGCTTTCAACACTAACTAGTGTGAACCTGGTGCATAATGCACCTGTCGAGTAATAATTGTCACAGAAAACAAAACCCATCAAAAAAA